>Ga0256828_1001578_pt1 | contig 14111 bp, 12 predicted proteins | sample CV88metaG_FD_185993 | JGI IMG/M metagenome (GOLD analysis project Ga0256828, IMG submission 185993) | Hydrothermal vent microbial communities from East Pacific Rise, Pacific Ocean - CV88 | ecosystem: Environmental > Aquatic > Marine > Hydrothermal vents | place: Pacific Ocean: East Pacific Rise...
TAAAAGCCATATCCAACATATTGTCATAGAGTGAGAAATCGTTTGAAGATACAAACTCTATACCAGCATCTTCTTGGTATTTCCAATGTCTTGTTTTAAGTTTAGTTGCTACTTTTTGTACTTCATCAAAGTCACATTTGTTAGCCCAATAACTCTCCAATACTTTTTTTAACTCTCTTTGCTCCCCGATTCTAGGGAATCCTATTAGGTAATTTTTTTGCATTACAATATCCTTGTGTATTTTTTTATTTTTGTATGATTTTTATTTGTTAATTTGTAAGGATATTATAGTGGAGGGTGTACACCTGTTCTGCGAAATGCAAAACAGACTGTATAAAACGGGCATCTTGGGATAAACTGATTTAGCAAAACCATTAGTTTTGATCTTAGGGCAAAGATTTTATTACAATGGCATGGATTTTTTTGCATCAGTCTCCCCCTTTTTTTATTTAGCTAAATATAGATATAAGTACACCAGCTGCAACGGCAGAGCCGATAACACCTGCAACATTTGGACCCATGGCATGCATCAAAAGCATATTTGTTCGGTCATATTCCATACCGACTTTGTTTGAGACACGGGCAGCCATAGGTACAGCAGAAACACCAGCTGAACCTATAAGAGGGTTTACTTTGTGTCCCGGGAACATATTCATGAGTTTTGCCATTAAAACACCTGCGGCAGTACCAACAGAAAAGGCAATAATACCAAGAGCCATAATAAACATCGTATCTGGTACCAAAAATTGATCTGCTGCCAGTTTTGAACCAACACCAAGCCCAAGGAAAATTGTGGTGATGTTGATAAGTGCATTTTGTAGAGTATCGTTTAGTCTCTCAACAACACCACTCTCTTTTAGAAAATTACCAAACATAAAAGCACCTATAAGCGGTGTAGAGTCTGGCAAAATCAAGATAGCAAGTATCAGTACCAAAATAGGAAATATCAGCTTTTCGAGTCTTGAGACATGGCGAAGAGTTGTCATTTTTATCTTTCTTTCGGCATCTGTTGTAAGGAGTTTCATTATTGGTGGTTGTATTATAGGTACCATAGCCATATAGCTGTAAGATGCAACTGCAATAGCTCCGAGAAGTTCAGGTGCAAGTTTTGTAGCTATAAATATAGATGTGGGACCGTCTGCCCCGCCTATGATTGAGATGGCACTTGCCTGTTGAAGTGTAAAATCAACAAATCCCATCTCAGAGAGTGCAACAGCACCAACAAGTGTTCCAAATATACCAAACTGTGCTGCCCCTCCAAGAAGTGCAGTTTTTGGGTTTGAGAGCAGTGGTGCAAAATCTGTCATAGCTCCAACACCCATAAAAATGATGATAGGAAAAAGTTCGTTTGATAAACCTGCCTGATATATCACCCCCAAAAACCCGTGAGGACCTGCTATACTCGCTATTGGAATATTTGCCAATAACCCGCCAAAAGCTATGGGTAGTAATAAAAGCGGTTCAAACCCTTTGGCAATTGCAAGCCAAAAGAGTAAAAATGTTACAAGTATCATTATTATGCGACCAATACCTTTGTGGAAATTACTCATTTTTTCCCCATAGGCATTTAATTCATCTGGATCGGGGTTTATCAAAGCAGCTATACCTGTTGATTTTAAAAAACCGCTTACCATCTCATCAAAAGGCTTGGCTTTGTATGTTTCCTCTTTGTGAGTTGAAGTTTGTTGCTCTTGAGTTGCATGGTTTTCATTGGCAACAAGATTGCTGTATGTAAAAAACATCAACAGTGCAAAGAGTTTTAGTATAAAGTTTCTCATATATTTTATCCTATTACTGCTACAACTTGACCTTCTACAACTTTATCGTTTGCAGCAACATCTATGGATTGAACAACACCACCTGTCGGTGAAACAACATCGATCTCCATTTTCATAGATTCAAGTATCATGATTACATCACCTTCGTTTACACTTTGTCCCACAGTTGCTACTATTTTCCAGACATTACCCGGAAGGAGAGCTTTGATCTCCTCTCCACCCCCTGTTGGAGCAGCTGTTTGTGGTGCAGGTGTCGGTGCTGCTGTTTGGTTGTTTGTAGCACTTATCTGTATATCTACATTTCCTTCGGCTACCTGTACACTGAATTGTTGCCCATCTACTACTACTGTATAATTTCCGTTCATTGGTGTGTTTCCTTTGCTCTGTTCTTTTTTGCTTTCTTCTTTTTTCATTTGGGATATTTTGCTTATATGCAGTTCACCTTCACCTTTTAAAAATGCTATCCCTTTGTCATGACATGCGGCAGCTATGAAGATATTTTCCTCTGTTATCTCTATGTCTTCCTCTTTTAGTCTATCTATCCATGTTGCGAGGGATTTTGTTTCATCCGCATTTGCCAAATCGAGTGCTTTCTCTTTTGTCGGTTCAAGTCCAAGTTGTTGAGAAGCCAGTTTTACTACTTCTGGACATGGTTCAACAGGTGTCTTTCCAAAATATCCAAGAACCATCTGACCATATCCCGGTGCTATTGCTTTCCATGGACCTTGCATAACATTTTCCAAAGCCTGTTGGAAATAAAACTGAGAAACAGGTGTAACAGAGGTGCCGTAACCACCTTTCTCCACTACTTCCGTCATTGCCGCAATGATATCTTCAAACTTATCCATAATGTTGTTTTCTCTTAACATCTGTGTATTTGCAGTAAGAGCTCCGCCGGGCATAGGTGAAAAAGGTACTATTGGTGATACCATTGTTGCTTCTGTTGGTTTGTAATAATCACTCAAACACTCTTGCAACTCTTTTTCATATGTGAGTATTTTGTCTATCTCCAAACCACCAAGATCAAATGCAAGACCTTTTGTGGCATGTAACATTGTAAGTATATCTGGTTGAGAAGTACCACCACTTACAGGTGAAACAGCCAAATCTATACCATCTGCACCAGCTTCCAAAGCACCCATATAAGCAGATACACTTACACCTGCTGTTTCGTGTGTATGGAAACGAAGATGTGTACCCTCTGGGATAAGGTTACGAGCCATTTTTATTGTTTCGTAAACTTTGTGCGGATTAGAAGTACCACTTGCATCTTTAAAACATACAGAATTATAAGGGATACCGCTATCTAGTATCTCACGGAGAGTTTTTTCATAAAATTCAACAGTGTGTGCACCTTGACATCCCGGTGGCAAATCCATCATAGTTACGACTATTTCATGTTTTAGACCGTGATGTACTATTCTCTCACCTGAATATCTTAAATTCTCCACATCATTTAGTGCATCAAAATTTCTGATAGTTGTTGTACCGTGCTTTTTGAACATTTTTGCATGAAGGTCTATCAACTCTTTTGAGCCTGTTTCAAGCATCACTGTGTTTACACCCCTTGCAAGTGTTTGAAGGTTTGCATCAGGACCGACAATTTTGCGAAATTTGTCCATCATCTCAAAGGCATCTTCTTTTAGATAAAAATAAAGAGCCTGAAACCTTGCTCCACCACCAAATTCAAAGTGGGTTATACCTGCAGTTTTTGCGGCTTCAACAGCCGGAAAAAAGTCGTTCATCAAAACACGACCGCCAAAAACAGACTGAAATCCGTCTCTAAAAGTTGTGTCCATTATATCTATAAATTTTTTAGCCATGTTTTTTTAACCTTGTTTGTGGTGGATAATTGCTGCTGTTATAGCTGCAACAATCTTTTTGTTGTTTTGTTGCTGTGGTTGTTGCGGAGCAGGTGTCTTTGTATCTTTTTGTTGTTCTTGAGGGAAAAACTTTTGGATAATATAAGACATAACATTCATACATATTATCATGGTTGTTAAAAAAGCAAACACTGTTGCCATCCCCAATCCCATAAATTTGAAACCTTCTGCTATGAGGTTAGTTTCCATAAAAGACCTTTGTCATAATTTCTGGCTAAGTATATTATAAAATTGTTTAAACTCAAATTATGCTAAAGAAAGGCAAAGTATTTTTTTGTTATCATTTTACACTTAAAATTTTAGGAATGTGTATTTATGATAGCAGGAATGTATGAACAGGATTTTGTAGCTTATATGATATTTGGACTTATCCTCAATTTTGTTTTTTCTCTTGCTTTTGGGCTTTATCTGAGTAACAATATAGGTCTTCAGGATATGATGATGTCAAAAGGCAATAAAGAGCAGTCTTTGTTGGTTCAGTTAAGTTTGTTTATCCCTTTTGCAAAGATGCTTATCACACTTTACAGGGTGGCGATTTTACAGATATATTTTCTAAACAGAGGTTATTCTCACAAAGAGTTTTGGATATATATGACACATGATGATGAGCATAAATAAGTTGTAGATATGGAAGATTTCAAGCTAAAAGTTATTCTTAGTATTTTGGGCGGAGTTGTATTTTCGCTTATTTTTATACTTTTGGCCTTTGTATTGCCCCTTGATAAGCAAAAAACCACAATAAAAGCTCCAAAAAATAAATTGGAGCAGGTATCTGAGTCTTTGAGAAATAACTAAAACTACTCAGAGATTGAGCTTTTTATCTCTATTAGTTTTATCGTTTCACATGCTACTTTTGGTTTTAGTTTTATTGCACATGCTATAAGAACATCAAGTGTGTTTTTTAGGTATTGCAGATCATCTTTTGTCATAAGTTCGTATATCAGTTTTTGAGCATCTTCTATGCGGAGATTTCTGGCTACACCAAGGTTTTTGTGTGCTAACTCTCTGAAGTTTACATAGTCTGGTTGCTTACCGGTTTTTTTCTGCTCTTGGAGTATCTCCAAATAGTCCAAAAAGGTAGCTTTTGATCTGATGATTTGTGCTACATAATCTTCTACGAGTTTATTTATAAGTTCATCATCCAAACCAAGCTCATCAATAGCAGTTGCGGTGCTGTATTCATATCCCATGATATTAAGGTGTTCAAACTCTTTTGTTGAGAGGTTGTTGTACACAGTTTCATTTTTTTGTAAAAATTCCAGTATATCTTTTTCGTTTGAGGACTCTTTGTCCAAGCAATTAATATTAAACATAGGCATAAAGTATCATATTTTTATATCAAAGTATATAAAATTTTGCAGAATTGACAATAGTATCAAATGAGTGCTACAAATACACTCATTTGAACAGTCTTTGTTATATCGCTTTTGAGATAACTCTATTTAATCTTGCGATAAAATCTGTTGTGTCATCAAGCTCTTTGGCATCAAAAAGTTTTGCTTGGTCTAGTAAGATATGAGCAGTATCTTCTATAAGATTTTGATCTACACAGTCTTTTAGTTTTTGAATAAGCTCATGTTTTGGATTGATTTGCAGTATTGGAGCAGGTTCTTTTGCTTCATTTGCCTGTCCCATCTGTTTCATCATCTGTGCCATCATATATGACGGATCCTCTTTGTCGGCTTTTATAGCTACTGGTGAGTTTGTAAGGTCAAAAGTCACTTCTACAGATTTTACACTCTCTTTTAGTGTAGATTCAAACTCTTTTGTGAGGTTTTCAAAAGATTTCTTGATCTCTTCATGCTCTTTTTTCTCATCTTCACTCTCCTCAAATTTTGCATCCTCAACAGATACAAATTTGTACTCTTTATACTCTGTAACCATTGGGAATATGATAGTGTCTATCTCCTCATTGAGTACGAGTACATCTATGTTGCGAGATTTAAATCTCTCAAGTGCAGGTGAGCTTTTTAGCATCTCAAGGGATGTTTTTCCTGTTATGTAATATATCTCTTTTTTCTCTTCATCTACACCTTTTACAAACTCTTCAATAGTTGTTACTTCATCAGAGTTTAGTGTATTGAATTGTAAAAGTTCCAGTATCTTTTCGCGATTGGCAAAATCGTTATAGAGTCCTTCTTTTAGTACATTTCCAAACTCTTTATAAAATATTTTATAGTCTTGAGGTTTTTTCTTAGCCATTTTTGCAAGTTCATTAAGCACTTTTTTTACAGAAGAGTTTCTTATTTTGCTCATAACCGCATTAGATTGTAAAATCTCACGGCTTACATTAAGCGGCAGGTCTTTTGAATCTATCACACCTCTTAAAAATCTGAGATATGTAGGCATTAGCTCTTTTTCATCATCTGTGATAAATACACGGTTTATGTATAGTTTTATACCTGTTTGGTAATCAACTCTATAAAGATCCATAGGTGCTTTTGAAGGGATGTAAAATAGTGTTGTATATTCTATCGCACCTTCTGCTTTGTTGTGCATCCACATAAGAGGTTCTTCGCTTGAGTGTGCAATTGAGCTGTAGAAATCTTTGTAATCTTCATCTTTTAACTCATTTTTTGGAAGTGTCCAGAGTGCATTTGCAGAGTTTATCTGTTCGTTTTGTATCTCTGTTTTGCTTGGTTCAATCTCTTTGCCGTCATCATCTGTTTTTGCAGGTATATGTTTTTCTTTATCCATAAAAATTGGAAATGGGATATGGTTTGAGTATTTTTTTACAATACTTTCCACTCTGTATGTTTCCAAAAACTCATCTTCGTCATCTTTGAGATACATCACAATTTGTGTACCGTGTCCGTCCATAACAGCATTTTCTATCTCAAAACTGCCATCACCTTCACTACTCCACATATATGCTTGGTCATTAGCTGCTTTTTTTGTAGTTACTTCCACTTTTTTTGCAACCATAAAGCATGAATAAAATCCTACACCAAACTGACCTATAAGGTTAGAATCCTCTTTTTGATCACCTGTGAGGTTTTGCAAAAATGCTTTTGTACCGCTTTTTGCGATTGTTCCAAGATTTTCCATCAAGTCTTGTTCATCCATACCTATACCACTGTCTTTTATTGTCAGTGTTTTTGCATCTTTGTTTATAACTATGTCTATTCTTGGATTAAAAGTTGTATTTTTGTATTTGTCATCTGTAAGTACCAACATATTCAACTTGTCAAGTGCATCACTTGCATTTGAAATCAACTCTCTTATAAATATCTCTTTGTTTGAATACAAAGAGTGGATCATCAAGTCTAAAATTTGGTTTGCTTCTGTTTGAAACTGATGTTTTGCCATTTTCAAATCCTTTAATTATTAAATTTTTTGAATTTTAGCAAAAAAAAGTTAATAGTTGCAAGTTTTATAAACAAACTTTAGCCATAAAGACTAAAGTTATCTTAGTTGTCTCTGACACATCTTATGTTTGCACCACCTCTAAAGTTGATTGGATCACCCGGATTTCCACCGTATGTTTGAGCACCTTTTTTGGTTCTTACATATCCATCTGTTGTAACTTCAGCCGTACATCTATCAAATGCCTGTTTTGGTGTATTTCCATTTTTGTTCATCTCAAAATGAAAAACTTTATCTTGTGCCATAGTTGGGAGTCTCCAGTCACTGTAACCTGCAAAAGTAAGATTGTTACATCTGCTTATCGCTTCATCTCTTGTATTGTGAGAGATATTGCTGTTTTGCCACATAAGAGATGTTTTTGTATCAGTTACAACCCCATTTGTGGCATCTATTTGAAATCTTTGTGTTGTATCTGCCTTTGTATCTGTTTTGGTATCTGTTTTGGTATCTGTTTTGGTATCTGTACTCTCTTTTTGTGGTGTGCAAAACGGTACTTTTATTGTTGTTGAGTGATCCCAAGAACTTGATGGGTCAAAGCCGTTCATAACAACAATTGTGCTGTACATATTTGGATATTTTGAATAGTTTTTACCTTTTGCAATTGCAAAACCTATAAGTCCCTCTTCACCATCTTTGCCACTGTTGTCTTTTAGCTCATTTGCAAGGCAAAATCTCCTGTGCCCCATACTTCCGCCTGTTGAGGCATCATCATTGTATATAAAACCGTATATCGCTCTTGCTATTGGATTTGTTACATAATGACTGCTCTTTGCATATACATAAAGATTTTCTCCATATCTAAAAAAATCTTTGTTGTTTTTTATAAGATTATCTCTATCCATTCTATCGAATGGTGAACCATCCTCATTGTGACCAAAAGCACCTTTTTGATATAGCAGGTCTGCATATTTTTGAGATATTGCAGATACACGTTTGCTTATCCCCTCATAAGGTTTCAAACCCCTGTAATATCTTTCGTTGTTTAAGAGATAAAGCCCCCTTTGTTCTATACTCATATCATCCCATACACTTTGTGGAGGCATCACAAGTTTTTGTGTGATTGTTGAATCTTTTGCTCTTGCATTGTTAAATACCCTCTGGATATCTTCTACTGTATCACTTGAACCGCTCCATTTTATATCTGCGGGATATATATCTGTAAAACCACTGTCATCTTCTATTGTTTTAAGGTTACATACAAGTTTTTTCACATTGCCTTGTAGGTGTTCTTTGGCTTTTGGTGTATCTATAAGGTCATGATTGTGTGAATCTACATATTTTTGAAATGAACCTGTTGAGAGTAGGGTGTTGATTTTTGATTTTGTTGTATCGGTTGAGTCGCTTAGGTTTATATCTTTAAATTTATACCCTTTTAATCTGCTTACATCCAAACATGTCTTATCGCTTCTGTTTGCATCAAAATTTTGCAAAAGCAGTGCTATGTTTATTGTTTTTTGGCTTGGGTTTTGTATATCTGTATCGTGAGTCAGTGTGTATGGTGTCATAAGTTTTGATGCTATTGCCCATCCAAGTGAGATATTACCCAGAAAAAACTCTATTTTTTCACCATTTTTGTAGTGGAATACTCCGTCATTACCTGTATATCCACTAAGAGATGGTGTCTGGTATCTCAACCCTTTTACTTTTGCATCAACAAAAACACCAGAGTTTGTAGAGGCTGATACCGAACTGTCATCACTGCTGCCACTACTGCTCTCACCACATCCCACAAGCATACCAACGGTAGCAACTGTTAAAATAACCATTTTGGTACTTGAAAGAAAATTCATATCTGATCCCTTAAATCTAAAATTTATTTTATTGGATCTGCCAAGATTGAAAGTTGGGGGGAAAGTTTGTAGTCGTAACTATATACTATAGAGGCAATCCAGCCATCTCCGACAAAAGAGATCTGTAACTTTCCGTCCTTACCTCGCGATAAGTTTGGCTTTGACAATAAAATATATTATTTGACAATTCTATCACAATTTGTATTTTAAATCAAGTTATTTAACATTTTAGATATAATTGCTTATGCAAAATGATATTATAGATATGATAGAACCAACACCAAAACTAAAAACAAAAAAGTGTAGATTTGTATCTTTTTTGATTATGGTGTTTTTACGGTTTGGTGTTGTTATAGTTGGTTTGGTTACATGGTATGTGTATGATTATTTTATGGCACTCTTATCGTTGTTTTTTGCTTTTATCGTTATGGGTATAATAAGGTCAAAGATGAGAAACAGCTCTATCCCATTTTCCCAAAGGGAGTTTCAATACAACGATAAAGGTATAGCTGATTGGTTTAGTGCATTGAGGTTGTGTGTGGGGGAAGATGATGATTAGTGTAAATTTTGCAATAACATATTTACAGGCTTATTTTGTTTTGGCAAATATTTTGTCTTTTATGCTTTATGGATATGATAAACTAAAGGCACTAAAGAGTGGTAAAAATACAAAACGGGTATCGGAAAAAAATCTGCTCCTGTCAACTTTTGTAGGTGGTACTTTGGGATCTGTTTTGGCTATGTTGCTTTTTAGACACAAGATCAAAAAAGCATCTTTTTTGATAAAGTTTTTTCTGGTTGTGCTTGTGCAGGTCGGAATCTTTTATATGGTTATTAAAAAAATTATTTAACGGGGTAAATATGGCATTGATTGATTTGATAAATATCTCAAAACACTACTCTGCACAGCAGATTTTGAGTGAGATAGATTTTCATGTGGATGAGGGTGAGAGGATTGTTGTTATTGGTAAAAACGGCAGTGGAAAATCAACTCTTATGAAGATTATAGATGGCAGTTTGGAGTTTGACAGCGGTGAAAGGATAACAAAAAACGACCTTGAGATAAAAATGCTCTCACAAAGACCTGAATTTGATGAGACACACAGTGTGAGGGAAGCTGTAGAAGCTGGTTTGGAGGAGTTAAACGAAGCAAAAAAAAGATATGATGAACTCTCATTGGTACTTGCCCAAAATTTTGAAAACAAAAAACTTTTGGATGAACACGAAAAACTATACAGATATATTGAGCATCACAATGCATGGAATCTTGATGACAAGATTGAGAGAATTATTCAGCATTTTCAGTTAAAACCATACGAAAACAAACCAATTGTACTGTTGAGTGGTGGTGAGCAGAGAAGAGTTGCACTGGCTTCTTTGTTGTTGCAAAAACCAGATATCTTGCTGCTTGATGAACCAACCAACCATCTTGATGTTTATATGGTGGAGTTTTTAGAAGAATTGCTTTTAAAAGAGAAATTTACACTTGTTTTTATATCGCATGACAGGTATTTTATAGACAGGGTTGCTACAAAGTCGATAGAAGTTGAAGATACAAAGCTAAGAGAATATCGTGGTGGATACAGTGATTATCTCTCACAAAAAGAGGAGTATCTTCGTACACTTCAAAAACAGCATGAAAATCTTTTGGGTTTGTTAAAAAGGGAAAACGAATGGTTTGCAAGGGGTGTAAGAGCAAGACTTAAAAGAAATGAGGGTAGAAAAGAGAGGCTTATGCAACTAAGAGAAGCCGCAAAAACAAACCCCGCAAAGATAAGAAAAATGTCACTTGAGATACAAAGAGAGGTAAAAAATTTTAACAGGACAAAGAGTGTAAACAAACAAAAAATGCTTTTTGAGATTGAGAATTTGGCACTTCAGCTTGGTGACAAGGAGTTGCTCAAAGATTTTACAACAAGGATATTGCAAAAAGATGTTATAGCTATCGTAGGACCAAACGGCAGTGGAAAATCAACTTTGCTAAAAGCACTTCTTGGAAGGGTTGAACCATCTGGTGGCAAGATAAAAAGGGGTGAGTTTAAAATAGGCTATTTTGATCAACACAGGGAGATGCTTGATGATGATAAAAACCTCATAGAAACATTTTGTCCTCACGGTGGTGACAGGGTGAGTGTAAGAGGCAAAGATATGCATGTTTATGGTTATCTCAAGAATTTTTTGTTTCCAAGAGAGTTTTTGGACAAAAAGATAGGCATACTTAGCGGAGGAGAAAAAAACAGAGTTGCAATAGCTTTGCTTTTTACAAAAAATGTAGATATATTGATATTGGATGAACCTACCAATGATTTGGATATACCAACCATAAATATATTAGAAGAACAGCTTACAACATTTAGCGGTGCTGTTATAATAGTAAGTCACGATAGGTATTTTGTAGATAAGATAGCAAAAAAACTTTTTATATTTAAGAGTGATAAACATATAGAGGAGTCTTATCAGCTTTATTCTGAGTATCTTGAATATGAAAAAGAGTTAAAAGAGATAGATGATATTGAAAAAAGCTCAATATCTCAAACAAAACCAAAAGAGCAAAAAGCACAAAAACAAAAAACTCTAAAACTTACTTTTAAAGAGAAAATTGCACTTGAGAAACTACCAAAAGAGATAGATGAGTTGGAGTTGCAAATAGAGGAGAAAAACAACTGCCTTGCAAATCCTGAGTGTTATGAGGAGATAGGTATAACAGCTTTGGCAAAAGAGTTGGAGGAGTTAGAAGAGGTGTATGAACAAAAAGTTGAAGAGCTTTTGGATATAGAAAGTAAAGTTGAGGAGATCGAAGCAACTATATAAGTGGTGTAACGACGGATGGGGTGGGCAGATGCCCAAAAGTCAAAACTATTGTTTTGCTTCTTTTAGGCTGTCTGCTATCAAAAATGCCAATTCAAGGGATTGGTCTGCATTTAGTCTTGGATCACAATGTGTATGGTATCTTGAACTTAGGTCTTCTTCTGTTACAGTAAAACTTCCACCTATACACTCAGTTACATTTTTACCAGTCATCTCAAGGTGAACACCACCACCAAAAGTACCTTCTGCTTTGTGAACTTGGAAAAACTCTTTCATCTCAGTGAGTATCGCATCAACAGGTCTTGTTTTGTAGTTGTTTGATGATTTTATTGTGTTGCCGTGCATAGGATCACAACTCCACACAACTTTTAGCCCCTCTCTCTCAATAGCTTTGATAAGAGGAGGTAAACCGTCTCCAACTTTTCCTGCACCCATTCTGACGATAATATTTAATCTTCCTGCTTCGTTTTGAGGGTTAAGTGTGTTACACAGTTGAACCAATTCTTCTGGATCCATACTTGGACCTGCTTTTACACCAATAGGGTTTTTTACCCCTTTTAAAAATTCAACATGAGCTCCATCAAGCTGACGAGTTCTGTCACCTATCCATAACATATGTGCAGATGTGTCATACCAATCACCGGTGATAGAGTCTTTTCTGGTAAATGCTTCTTCGTATGGCAGTAAAAGAGCTTCATGAGAAGTAAAGAAGTCTGTTTCTCTTAGAGTTCTGTATGTTCTTGAAGTTATTCCACATGCTTCCATGAATTTTAGAGATTTTCCAATCTCCTGAGCAAGTGCTTCATATTTTTTGCTTACTGCACCCTGATGAGCAAAATCAAGTGTCCATTTGTGTACCTGATGCAGGTCTGCCAAACCACCCGAAGCAAATGCTCTTAGAAGGTTTTGTGTAGCTGCTGCCTGATTGTATGCTTTTATCATTCTTTGGGGATCTGGTACACGAGCTTCTTTGTTGAACTCTACACCGTTTATGATATCTCCACGGTAGGAATCAAGCTCAATGCCATCTATTGTTTCTGTATTTGATGAACGGGGTTTTGCAAACTGACCACCAAGACGACCAACTTTTACAACAGGCAGTCCACCTGCATAAGTCATCACGACTGCCATCTGCATCAATGCTTTGAAAGTATCACGGATATTGTCTGCATGAAACTCACTGAAACTCTCTGCACAATCTCCACCCTGAAGCAAAAATGCTTCACCGTTGGCAACATTTGCCAATTGGCTTTTGAGTGATCTTGCTTCACCTGCAAAAACAAGTGGAGGGTAGTTTTTTAGTTCTGTTAAAACCTGATCCAATTCAGCTTTGTTTGGATAAGTTGGTTGTTGTAAGATTGGTTTGTCTTGCCAACTTGACGGAGTCCAATTACTCATTGTTTTACCTTATTGTATAATAATTTTCGCAATTATATCCAAAAAGTTTAAAATTAACACTTTATAATCTTTAATTTTAACTATTTTTATGCTTAAAACTGTATAATAGCGAAATATTTTATAAAGGTATCTGTGTTATGAATAAAACTGAGCTAAAATCTCTTGTCAATGATATATGTGAAGACCTGCTCAGAAATATAGATCAAGAGAATGAACCTACAAAAGAGCAGATTGTAAACTATTTGCAAAATACTACAAACATTGTCTCAGGTATAGATAGCAATACACAAAATTCACTTGAACAGACAAAAGAGATATTTGCAAATGCATATAAAGAGATAGCAAAAAAAGGTTTATCCTCTTATAAAAACACAAACGGAAAGTTTGAAGAGCTTAGACAGATACACAAAACAACCATAGACAAGTATGCAAAGCATATAGACATGGATGTTATTACAGACAAATTTAATGAGATACAGACACATATGAGTGATGAGGTTACAAAAGCCAATGAGATAATTTCCCAACTCACTCAGCAGATAAAAACACTCGAAGAGACATCAAAACTTGATGCTCTTACAAAAGTGTTCAACAGAAGGGCATTATCCTCTTATCTTGATATGATATGTTCCAAAAAAGAGTTAAAATATGAACTTCATATGCTTATGATGGATATAGATGACTTTAAAATGATAAATGACAGATATGGACATATAGCCGGAGACAAGATACTGATTTTTATCGCAAATATCTTGAAAAAAACTCTCAGAGACGGTGATAAGATTTTTAGGTATGGCGGAGAAGAGTTTATTGTTGTGTTAAACCGTATCGAAAAAGAGGAGTGTATGCAAATAGCATCAAGATTGCTAAAACTTGTAAGCACAAACAAACTTATATACAAAGGTGAGACAATAAATGTAACACTGAGTATAGGTACTACCGTCTTTGTAGATGGTGATACTCCTGATTCTTTGGTAGCAAGGGCAGACAAAGCACTTTACAGAGCCAAAGAAAACGGCAAAAATCAAATATGTTCGGAAGTTGAAAATGGATTATAATTATTTTGATATTATCGTTTCGATAATAAT
>Ga0256828_1001579_pt1 | contig 14110 bp, 20 predicted proteins | sample CV88metaG_FD_185993 | JGI IMG/M metagenome (GOLD analysis project Ga0256828, IMG submission 185993) | Hydrothermal vent microbial communities from East Pacific Rise, Pacific Ocean - CV88 | ecosystem: Environmental > Aquatic > Marine > Hydrothermal vents | place: Pacific Ocean: East Pacific Rise...
ATCAAAGATTCAAATTCCTTATAATTTCTGCTTTTCTTATTGAAAAGCTTACTAAACATTATCCCTCCTCTTGGAATAGTGAATATCTAAGAGTATCCACTTCTTCTTTCAACGAAGAAACTCTTTTTTTCATTGAATTAATCTCTTTATGAGCTTCTTTCAATAATTTAATAATTTCCTTATTTGTTGAAACTGCTTCTTCAAGCTCTTTCTTCATAGATGTAGCAACATCTTTAAAGGAGTTAAGAACTGTTTCTCTTAGAATTTCTTGTCCAAAAGATACAGCCTTATCAGAAGCTTCTCTAATTATATCATTACGTAAAGTAATATTATACATTTCTGTATCATATTTATTCTTTTTGTTCTGGATATTATAGAGAATATTTTCTAATTCTTCTTCTGTTCCTGCAACTTGAAATTCTTCACCAGCCAAGATGATTAACAATTCATTATTAATTACTCCTTTTGTGAAAAGGTCTAAATTAATTGTTAATGTTGCTCCACGAGGAGTTTTTACAGAAATGTATCTTTCCATATTAGTTCTCCTCTTTTGTCTCTTTATATTCAAGAACCATTTGATCAACTTTATCGTTATTTTGGTTTAGAGACAATAGAACTTGTTTTTTGCCCTCATTGATTTTGCTATCAATTGCTTTCGCTCTTTTTGCAAAATCTTCTGCTCTCTTTGCAGCGATTTGCAGCTCTTTTTGAGTCTGCTTCTCACCATCTAAAACATTTTCAACAGTATCAAAGATAGCTGTTTGAATGCTCTGGTCAAGAGAAGTTGTTAAGTCTCTTAGCTCTTTAAAAGCATTTAGTTGATTATTCGCATCTGCAATTGTTGCAAATGAGGCCATTTTACGAAGAAGACGGTCTTTGTTTGCTGGAGTATTCTCCGTAATCTGCATTGCAATACCTTTTGTTACAATTTCGATTTGTTGAAGATTTCTAATCTCCTCTGTGAACTCAGCAATTTGTCCATTTAATTGAAGTTGAATTTTTTGAAGTTCAAATTGCTCCATAGATTCCTCTTCAGCAACTTCAATTGCTTTAATCACTTCTTCTCTAAGTTCAATTGTTTTGTCAATTGAACTTTGAAGTTCCTTACGAAGAGTATTAAATTTCATCACTCTCTTTGTGATTTTCTCTCCCTGAGCAACCATGTCGTCATATACTTTGTATATGATTTCTTTGATATTTTGCGATTCCAGAGAATCTGCTTTCATGTCGGCATATGTCTCCTTCATTTTTTCACCAAGGAATGGAATCCTAGTAAGAGCAGCTGTTGCTCTTTGTGCTAAACCATACGGTTTGGCAATTTCTTCTTGCTTAAGCACAAATTCTTTTAGTTTCTCAATTGCCTCCACTTTCTCAACATCGTTGAGTTGGATGTTTTCTGTAATATCTGATAGTGTAGCAGAAGCCACTTCTGATATTGAAATCATTTTTGATTTGATTTCATTAATATCTGTTACTTCTACTGTTGTCTCTACTACTTCTACTGTTGTATCTACCACTTTGTCTCCTTTATTAGACTTTTCTTTTTTAGCTTCTTTTGAAGCGAGCTTTTCTTTTAATATTCTTAGTTCAGAATATTCTTTATTTACCCAACTTTGATATTGACCTAATTCAGTCATATCCGTTGGTTTTCTTGAATTTTTTATTTTAGCTTCGATTTTTTCAATCTTTTCTAAAATCTTTTCTTTTTTCATGATTTCTCCTTATAAGTAATCATTTTCATAATTAAATAAAAATATAAAGGAGCTACCTCTATATTTTTAAAAATGCCTTTTATAAAACGTTTTATAGATTTAAAATCTATGTTTTGTTATAAGAAAAAAAGTTAAAATATCTTTCTTTATATATATATTTAACCATATTTTTAATTAAAGTTTCCTTTTTTTAGATATTATTATAAAAATTAGGAGATTATTATGGCAAAAAAGTTAGGTAAAAATGAAGAAATAGATATTGATTTACATAAAAAAGCTGATGAATTAGAAAAGAAAATAATTAATGCTCAAAATTCTAAAAATAATAAAATAATAGAAGAAAATAAAGAAAAATTAGAAGCTGCCTTAGATATAGTTGTTAAAAAAGGTAAAGAAACTGTTGAGAATATTGAGAAAACATTTGAAGAAGAAAGTAAAAAAATAGAAAAAGAAGTGAAAAAATTTGAATGTAAAATTATTAAATTTTTAAAAAAAATATTCAAGAAATAAGAAATATTAAGAATTAATTAATTTTTAAAAAAAAATAGTTAATTAATTCTTCTTTTATGATATACTACAATTAATAAACCCAAGGATAGCTCTTTATGTTAAAGAAAATTAAAAAAGATTATTGTTTAGATAATTATAAATTTTTAATAGGTAATAAATCTAATATTCACAAAGTTTCTTATTTTTACAATAATCAAAATTTTAAAAATAAAAAAATATTATTTTTGGATTTTGAATTTTCAAAAGAATATAATATATATGAAATGGGTGGATTAATTCTTCAAGATGGAAAAATAATTAAAAAAATTTTTAAAGAGTTTCAATTACCAATGGATAATTCTATATTTAATTTTGATACTAAACGAATGATTCCTGTAACTAAAAAGTTTAATAAAGGAAAAGATAAATTAAAACCTAAAAAAATATTAGATTTAGTTGATAGTGTAGATTATATTGTTTGTCATAATTATGTTGCAGAAGTAAAATGTATTTTAAAATTAAAATTTCCAGATTTACCTTATAATGTTAAAAATTGTGATTTAATGGATAATAATAAGATTATATGTACAAATTATTCTTTTTCAAATAAATATTTTAAAGATAATTTTAATTTATGTGATTTTTCAAATTCTGGAATTTCAAATCGATTGAATTGGAAAGTAAATTTAATTGGTAAAGAAATTATTGTTGAAAATAAAGCTATTGATAAAAAGTTTAGTATAACTCCACCAAAATCATTTTTTAAAGCATCAAATCAAAATATTCATAATTCATTTTATGATTCTGTAATTACTTTAACTAATTTTCTTAGTTGTAGATATATAGAGGAAGATTTAAAATGATAAATTCAGCTATTATCTTCTTTAGCTAAGGAAATACTCCATTTATATTTTATAGCTAAAAGTCTTAAAAATAATCCTATTCCAAACATAATAATAATATTTATATCAAAGAAAAACATTATTGTTCCAATAATTATAGATACCATTCCGTAGAAACCTCCTGTTAATAATACAGGAATTCTATTTAATAATAAATCTCTAAGAACACCTCCACCTACAGCTGATATCATTGAAATAAAAATAACACCAAAATATCCTAAATTATGTTCAATAGCTATTGAACTTCCCATTATAGAAAATGAAACTAATCCTATTGCATCTAATAGAAGAAATGAACTTCTCTCTTCAAAACTCCTTTTTATTTTAATTAAATATCCTATGGTTAGAGATAAAATAACTATTATTATTGGTGTATTATCTATAAAAATAGTAGGTGTTTGATTTAAAAGTAATGCTCTTATTACCCCTCCTCCTAATGCAGTTAAAATAGCTATTATTATTAATCCTAATAAATCAAATTTATATTGTTTATACAAAAATAATGCCGATATTGCAAATGCAGAAGTCCCTATAATATCTGTTATTTCTAAAATTGTTGGCATTAATCTTTCCTTAAGTTTATTTATAGTATTATAACAAGTATATCTTTAAAATATTCTTTTATTGATAAATACATTTATATAAAGGCTAAAAAAATGTATGGAATTATTATGATTCGTAAGGCGATTGACTTCGCAACAATTAAACATGCAGGACAAAAAAGAAAAGGCTCAGGATTAGATTATATTACTCATCCAATTAAAGTTGGTTTTATTCTTCAATCTTTGAATATGCCTTATGCAGTAATTATTGCAGGTATTCTTCATGATACTATTGAAGATACTGATGCTACTTATGATGAGATTGTTCAAGAATTTGGTATTGAAGTTGCTGATTTAGTAATGGAATTAACTACTGATAAAGACAAATGTAAATTGATGGGTAAAAATAATTATCTAATTGAAAAAATGTCTTTTGAATTATCAAAAAATGCATTATGTGCTAAACTTGGTGATAGACTTGATAATGTTTCTGATCAACCAGCTGAAAAGTATATTTATAATACTATTCAAATGATTAAGGAAATTAAAGAGAAAAGACCTGTAATTTCAATTGAAGCTAGAGAACTTATGGATAAAATTTCTATTGTTCTTGATCAACAAATTAAATTACTTGAAGAAGGAAAATAAATGAAAACTTTATTTAATATAATTTTTATTGGTGCAATTATTGGCTTTTTGCTGACATCTTCTGATGTTCAAATAAATTCTGCTATTTCATCTACAATAAATATTTTTTCTGATATTGTTCAATTTATTGGTCATGGTCTTATTAAATTAGGAAAGGCTATTTCATGAACAGAAAACAGAAGTTTCGATATATGAGAAATTATCTCAGAGATAAAAAAATTAAAGATGGTTTTATGAAGCGTGGAATTTATGGTTCTATGTTTGATATGCCTAAAAAAATTGATAAGGCACTTAAAAAAGCAAAAAATAAAAATCATAAAGAATATATGATTAAAACTTTTTTAAAGGTTGCTAAAACAGCAGGAAGTGAGAAAGTAATTTCTCATCTTTCTTAATTCCTTTAGGAAATTACTTATTACATTCAGAAAATAAAATATCTTTACCGTTATCTTCACCACCTTCTTTTCTATCTGCAGCAAAACTAATTAATTCAAAATCATCTCCTTTTTTTATATATATAAATTCATTTTTCCATGAATCTTTTGGTATTTTTTTAAGATACGGTTTTGTTCTATAGTTTGGATATTTTTCTGTATCTGGATTTGATAGAAGTGCTTGAAATCCTTCTTCTGTTTCAGGATACATTCCATTATCTAGCTTAAACATATCTAATCTTTTCTTCAAATCATTCATTTTTAAACAAACAGTATCTCTTTTAGCTCCATCAGCAGCATCCATTAATCCTGGTGCAACAACTGCAACTAATCCCCCTAAAATTACAATAACAATTAATAATTCTATTAATGAAAACCCTTTTCTCATTTTTATATTATTTTTCAATATAAACTCCTTTTTTTTATTTAAATTTATAATAATAAAGAAAGGTTAATAAAACAATATCTTATTCTATTTATTAGAAATAAATATTTTAATTAAGATAATATTTTTTTTAATATTTTAAGAGGATATTATGTATAAAAAAATTTCTAAAAAATATATCTTTAATCCAAAAAAAAATCATTTTTTTTATGAAAGTGTTTTCTCAAAAACAGGTATAAAGCATGTAAAATCAATAATTCCTAAAGATTATAAAATAATAGAATTTTTAATTGATCAGAATTCTTTACCTGTTTTTGAATGTGAAAAAATATATTTAGACCATTCTTTATCTGATATTATATATATTCTTAAAAATTTAAATAAAAAAGATAGTTATGCTTTTATTAATATTCCTATAGAACTACATAAATATATTAATGTTAAAAGATTTTTTATCTATTCTTCTAATTTCCCTTCTGAAGGTTATCTAAATGATTTAGGTCTGCCTATTCTTATTATAGGACGAAATTTTACTAATGAAGAACAATCAAATCCATTAAATGAAAAATTTCAAGCATATAAATATAATCCAATTACTAAAATAAATATTATAGAATTGTTTTTTTCAATTATTGTTATTTTATTTTTTATTTATTTATATTTCGCTGAAATATATGGGAAAACAATTCCCTATACAAAAGTATGGTAATTTTAAGTCTTTTTTAAGTATATCTATTATATAATATTTTATGAAAAATATTATAGATAAAATTAATAGAGAAACTTTTGTTATTTCAGATCATCATTTTGGACATAAAAATATAAATAAATTTGAACCAATCCGAATTAAAAGAGCCAATGAATTAGGATATATTGATACTGAAAAAATGATGATTGATAGATGGAATAATGTTGTTGGGAAAGATGATACTGTTTTATATTTGGGTGATTTTGCTTTTTCTGGTGTTGAAAAGACATTGAAAAAATTAAATGGAAATATAGTTTTTATATATGGTAATCATGATAAAGGAAATCTTTCTACTGAGTTTATTGGAGTAAAAGGATTACATATACAGTTTAATCAAGATGAATTAATACATTCTATGGATGATAAACTTTATTCTGGAATTATAAAAGAAATCGATGGTAAAATGATTATGTTCTGTCATTATCCTTTAGAGTATTATGATAAATATGATTTGGCAAAAGAAAAAATTGTCAATAGAATTTCTAAATTACAAGAATATTATGAAAATTTTGGTTGTGATTTATTAATTCATGGACATGTTCATTCAAATTATAAAGATATTCCAAATCATATAAATGTTTCTTGTGAATATATAGACTTTATCCCTAAAAAAATTAAAGAACTTATTTAATTTAGTTATAATTATAAATAAATTAGAGGTTTTTTATGGAATTAGTATATATATTATCTGCAATTATATTTTTTAATCTTTTTACTATTTATATAGTTAAAAATAAATTTTTAATTCAATTTTCCTTAATAACTTCTATAATAATATTATTTATTCTTATCCCTCAATATTTAATTCAATATGGAATAATAGATAAATCTTTTTTTACATATTTAGAAGAATTTGCTAAAAAATAGATAATATCTATCTTTTTATTAAAAATAAGTTTTATTTAAGGTTTATTCTGTTATACTTTAAAATATAAAAAAAAAGGAGAATTAAAAATGAGTAAGTTTGTACAAATTTTATTTGTTGGTATTGTTATTATTGGTAGTATGGTAGGATTATCTTATATGATGGGAGATACAAGTATTCTTGATTATTTTAATCAAAATAAGAAAGAAGTAATTGTTAAAATTAATAAAAAATCAAGTGGTACTGAAAGTGTAGAAGAACTTAATAGACTTGGAGCTATTGAAAATGAAAAAATTAGAAAAGCTAATGCTCATAGGAAAATGGTTGCTGAAAAATATGCTGAACCAAATTATAAGAATTCAAATGGTACTGAAAGTGTAGAAGAACTTAATAGACTTGGAGCTATTGAAAATGAAAAAATTAGAAAAGCTAATGCCCAAAGAAAGGCTATTGAGGATGCTGAAGCTAAATGGAAAGCAGAACATCCTGATGAAGTAGAAAAAACTTCTGTTTTATCTCCTAAAGAACAAAATAAATTAGATAAAGCAAGAGAAAAGAATATAAAACTTGAAAAGGAAAGAGTAGCTAGTGAATTAGATAAAGAAAAAAAGAGCAAGATAGATTAAATCGTATTGAAGATGCAAAAACTGATGCAGAAATTGCTTTAGAAAATGAGCTTGAAAATGAAAGAATTAAAAAAAGAAATTTAGAAAAACTTCGACTAGAGAAAATTGAAGCTGAGTATATCGCAAAACATTCTAATGAATAATTATTATAAGAAAAGATATCTTTTCTTTTTCTTATAAAAAACCTTACCTATAAATCTTCTTCATTCATTTAACTTTTATTAATTATCTTACGTTAATATCTTAATATTAAAAAATAGAGGTTTATATGATATATACAAAAAAGATATTAATTACAATTACATTTGCTGGTATTTCTATGCTATATGCTGGAAACATTTCAATTAATGAAAGTAATATAAATAAAGAGACAATTGATCATAAAGATAATAAAGCTAAAATTGAAAAAGAAAATATTAAAAAAGCGTATATAAAAAAAGATTTTTCTATAAATAAAAAATCTAAAAAAAGAATTAAACAAAAACTTATTTTAAATACATTAAAATTAAGATATCTTTCAAAAATAAATCAAATTGAGCAATGTGTTTTAATTTCTGAAAATAAAGAAGATTTAAATATCTGTAATCAAAGAATTCATAATTTATCTAGAGATATAAATAAAATTTCAAATAGATATAAAAAAAGAAATTCTAAAAATAAAAAAAGATTTAAAAATAATTTTTAATCTATTTCAAAGTATCTTTTAGATATAATAATAGTAACTTATTTATCAAAAAGGAATAGTATGAGATACTTGTTCACAGGAGACAGAAAAGTTTTAAAAAGGAATGGCTTTACTTATTATGGAAACTTTTATTCTAATGACATTATTAACTTAGTTCTTATAAACAGAAAAGAGATGTATATTAGAATTTCTGAACTTAATCATAAAATACAAAAACAATTTATAGATTTTATTCTTGAAAATAAAGAAGAAACTAAGGACTTCTGGGTAAAAGATATTATTTATGAAAATCCTTATTTAAAATTATTAGATATGCCAATTTATTGTTTAAATTCATCAGGAGTTGTTTTAAATGTTGATACATATTATGAGTATAATCAAGCTTCAAAAGAAGCTCTAAAAGAATTAATTGCTCAAAATCCAGAAAAAGAAAGAAAAATCCGTAAAGAATTCTATAAAGAAGATGAATTTATAAAAGATCCAGTTTATTTTAGTTTACAACTAGTCTCTGCTATTATAAATATAGATAAACTACATAAATTAGAAATAAAAGATTAATTTAAACATCCAAAAAGGATATTTTTCCATAATTAAAAATTTATTATTCAATTATAACTTCTTGTCCATTATGATAGTAAACAACAATATTATTATTTATCTTAAAAAGATATAAAGAAGCCTAAGCTACTTCTTTATCTAACATCAAAACATCATCTACAAACATTTCGGTATTACCTGAGCTAAGAATGTCTTGTCCTTTATATTTTGCACCAGAAGAACCTTTTTCAAAATCAGATTTTTTACCATAAAAAACAGAAAGAAAGTATCGCCTTTCAAGGCGGTGATGAATTTCGACTAATTACTTAACAAAATATTTTAAATTAGTTATTATTATGATAACTGGTCTCTGGAGCAGATGACAAAGTGGGATGAAAGACATCCTGCGGAATCTTCGATAGTAATTAATTAAATTACTCTCTTAGAAGCCTCGCCATTTAGGGCGGAGTAGCTCACTATAATTATAGTAAGATAGACTGGACAGAGGAGAGCCTTTCTAGTTTATTGCTGACAAAAATGAAAATTAGCTTCTCTAATTTTCTAGGAGTCCCACCCGTCTTTAGCGGGTGGGTAGTTCAAACAATGTTTTTTATATTCTTCCAATGTTAATCCAAATATAGTTATACATTTTTCTTCACATTCTTTATCTCTTAAGACAATTAATTTATCAATAAATTCTGATAAATATTCTTCTTTTATTTCAACTGTTATTTTTTTCATTAGTTTGATTCCTCTTATTTTTTTGAAATTCTTATCATTTCTAAATCTAAAACACTTAATAACTCTTCATAGATTTCATTTAAATTTCCAATATCAAAATTTTCTGGAAATGAAAAATGCATCCATCTATATATATTTATATCTTGTATCATTTCTTCAATATATGCAATATCTCTTTTTGTAGTATATGCAAAATCATCAAAACTAATTTGATTTCCTTCACAATAATAAGTTAATAGTTCTTTAAATAAATCTTTATTTGTTCTTGATATTGGAGCAAATAATAATCTATATTTATCTTCTAAAGATATCTCTTTATTATTTATTATCTCTAAATTTTCATTGATAAATGAAAAGTTTTTCTTAAATAAACCTGTTGTATCTTTAAAATGATTTTCATATGTTTTTATTATTTTTCTTAAATCATGTTTTTCATTTAATTCATCAGATATTTTCATAAGATGTTCAAGTTCAGGAAAAAAATAAATTTTTTCAATATCTTTTTCTACTTCATGTAATTTAGAAATATAGTTTTCCCATTTTCTTTCATTAAAATCAAAAGAAAGGTCTTCACAAGCAGTAACAAAACCTTCATCATATTTTTTATATCTTCCAGCTCTACCAGATATTTGTTTAAATAAATCTTGAGAAATTCCTTCGTAATCAAATCCATTATATTTTTCTAAGTCTGTAAATACTATTCTTTTTATATCAAGATTTAAGCCAATGCCAATAGCATCTGTAGCAATAATAATATCTATATCTCCATTATTAAATCTTTCTGCTGTTTTAATTCTAATTTCTGGAGGCATCATTCCATAAATAACACCTATAGATAAATTTGTTTCTGATTCAATTTCATATTTAATATCATATATTTTTTTTCTTGAAAATGCTATTACAGCATCACCTTTTTGAATATCAGAAATATTATATAATATATCTGAATTTGATAGTATTGTCTTTCTGTCTAAATAAATCACTTCTAAATTTTCATTTGTTTTTCTTAAAATTTTATTTAATATATGTTCTGTATTTGGTGAACCTAAACAAATTACTTTTTTTGCAAAAACACCATAAACTGCTCTTGTCCAAGAAGAGCCCCTTTGTCTATCATTAAGAAATTGTACTTCATCAATTACTGCTAAATCATATTTTTTATTAATATCTAATGCTTCTATTGTTGAGCAAACATGTGTTGCTTTTTCATCGATTATTTTCTCTTCACCTGTTATTAAAGAAACCCTAATACCTTTATTTTTAAGTGTATCATAAACTTCTCTTGCTAAAAGTCTTAATGGAGCTAAATAAACAGCTGTAGAAGCTTTTTCAAGAGCTTTAATAGCATTATATGTCTTACCAGAGTTAGTTGGTCCTAAAAATGCTTTAAAGTCTCTTTTTATACTTCTTGCTTTAATATAGAAATTTTCTATATCTTCTATTTTTGTAAGTTCTCTAAATTTTTTATCTTGTTCATGTTTCTCTTCTGTAAGTCTATTTTTTATTTCATTAATTTTTGTTTCTGTTGGATTAAGAATAAATTCTGAATATAACTCTTTATAATCTTTATTAAAATCATTTGCATATTTTCTAAGAGTTTTTTCTAATTCATATCTATTTAATAGTTCTTCTGTTAACATATTTTTAAAAGAATTATTTTCTAAAATAGATATCATTTCTTCAAAAGATAACATAAAAAGAATTTTTTTATCTATTTTCTTATTATATTCTAATGATTTTTGAATAAATAAAGCTATTGCTTTTCTTTTTTGTTCCATTCTTGAATCATTTATATTTAATTTCATATTTTTAATAAATTCTTTAGATAATTTTTTTATATTACTTTTATCAATAATTCTTTTTATTTCTGTTTTGTGAGCAATAAGAATAAAAGGCATTAATCTTTCTTCTTTTTCTACAACTTTTAGTAAAAACTCAGCATGAGATTCTTTTCTTGTATCTACTCCAAGAATTGTTTTTATTCCATCTCTAGACCAATTTCTATCATAAAGATCATCAATATTTAAATAATCCATTATTTGACCTCTTTTACTATAGGTAATTCATAATTGCTTGATTTCATTGGTTCTTGAAACCAAGTTTGTATTCCACCTTTTGGTTCTTTACTCCAAGAATATTTATATCTTGCTACTTGATGAATATCATATAAAATTTTAGCTTTTTGTTCTAATTTTTTATTAAAAATTCCATAATTTTCATTAGTTTCTAATTCAGGAAACATTTCTTTTTTTAATTCTTTTAAAAGAAATTTTATTTGTGTCCTATTTACTGATTTTGTTAGTGGAATTCCTTTTATTAGAATTTCATCTAATTGACCTGATAAAATTCTTGAATAAAAATCTGTAGCATCAATAAGTTCTTTTATTTGAACCTCATTTAATTCAATTATGTATTTTTTCAAAAATGTTCCTTTTATTTTATATTATATTACTATAAATTTACTTTAAGTTAGCTTAATGGATAGATATAGTGGGAAATCCCACTATTTTATGAAGTTCTTTTTATAATGTTTTCTACTAAACCTTTATCTATTTCTTTTGTTCTATTTACTTTTCCTAATATTTTTTCAGAATCTTCTTTATTAATTACTTTTCCTTCTTTATAAAGATTTTTAATTATTTTATATTTTGCTTTAAAGGTTTCTGCATCTTCTTCTATTCCTATAAATTCAATAACAGCATATACTCCTGAATCTAATTTTTCTTTTTCTATTTTATTAATTGTTCTTCTTTCTTTACTTCTAGTATCATTTCCAAGTTTAATAATTCCTTTATCTCCAATTTTAATATTTTTTGATAATGCTTTTGTTATTTCCCATGTTCCTTCTTTTAAATTTTTAAGGAAATCATTTACCGTAGCATTTTCTTGAACTTTATCTCCAAACCATTTATCAGGATATCCAACTAACATCCAAGCTCTTGAATATTTTTCTTTTAAATCTTCTTTTGTAATTTCTTTTTTTTGAATTACTTTTTTAACTTTTTTTTCTTCTTCTTTATTAGCATCCATTGTCTTTTTTAACTTATTTACATCTATTCCTTTTTTTTCTTCTTTTTTTGAAAAAATTGATAAAATCTTCTTTTTTATCTTATTAAATATATCAACATTTTTGCTCATTTAATTCCCTCTTTCTTTTTTAAAATTATATCACAAATAAATATTTTTTTAAAGATTTAACTTTTAGATATTTATTTTATCTCTTTAAGGTATAATTATATAAAAATAATAGGAGTTTAATATGATTTTTATTAAAAAAGTATTTTTAATAAGTTGTCTTTTCTTTACAAGTTTATTTTCAAAAAATATTGTTGGTTTAAATGTTAATAATAGTGATTTAGAAGTTCATGGAGCATTTGTCTTAAATAAATTTTTAAATGTTGATGGAAATTCTGCTTTTGTTGGAAATGTAAATTATATACATGGAGAAAATAATGATGAATTTAATTGGGGTTTAGGTGTTTATCAAAGTTATGATGAAGTTGATGGTTTATTATTTGGATTTGGATTAAATAATGTTTATACAGAAGATTTTATAGCTATTCCATTATATGCTCATATTATGTATGTATTACCTTTTATGGATTATTTTCCAAAAACTAATTTATCTGCTAAAATAATATATGCACCAGAAGTTTTAACATTTTCAAAGGGTGATTCTTATTTAGAATATCGAGGTGAAATTGATTTTGATGTTATAAATAATATTTCTGTTTATGCAGGGTATAGAAATATTCAAGCTGAACATAATGATAGAATATATATTAATGATTTTGATGATTATGATAGTTTTTATGGTGGCTTAAAATTTAATTTTTAAGAAGAGGGATTCTCTTCTTATCTATCTAATTCTGTTTTAATTCTTTTAAAAAGCCAATCTTTAGAGATTGAAGAAACTGTTTTATTAATATCTTTCATTGTTAATCCTGCTTCTTCAAGATATCTGCTTTCTTCTTTTTCAATATCTTTATTTAACCATTTCATAAAATTCCCAGTTTTTTTAATATCTCCTTTTAATTCTTGACCTTCTACATGCATTACTTCTGAGTATCCTTGTTCAAGTCTTCCTTCTGTACATGCTCTTTCAATTACAAAATCTTGAATTTTTTTCATTTTTTCAGTTTCTTCTGGAGTTAAAATTCTTTGAACTTTTACCTTACTTTTAGAGTGTTTTTCTCCTTTTACTTTCATTCTATGAATATTTTCATTATGAATAAATGTAAGCACTACTCCTTCTCCAATATTATTTTCTCTCCCCATTGCTAAGCCTAATGGAGAATTGGGTTCAATTTCTTCAAGAACAATTTTCATAATATTTTCAAATGATTTTGAGGGTGTATTTAAATTTACTTCAAATTCCCATTGTTTAAAATTCATAATATTAAAAATATTATTTTTTTCATCATCAACCCATGTTGTAAAAAATGGATTACTGGAATTAATAACTTCTGATGTTTCAAGCCAGTAATTTCCAACTTCTTCTTTATTTTTATCTAAAGTTGGTTCCATTTGAGCTACTTTGAAATGTTGAAAAATAATTGCTCTTTTATCCAATCCATCAGTAGCACTTTTCTTTTGAATACCTTGCCCTGCCCATTCAAAATAAACTACAATAATATTTTTATTAAGATCAATATTGTATTCTCTTGCTAATCTATTGATAATAGACATCCAAGCATCTTTATTTTTCATAGCTATTTTTGCTGTTCCAAAATTATCTTCTTCTGGTGTTAAAATTCTTGTTCTGCTTTGAACCCAAAAACCATCTTTATTAGAGT
>Ga0256828_1001581_pt1 | contig 14101 bp, 13 predicted proteins | sample CV88metaG_FD_185993 | JGI IMG/M metagenome (GOLD analysis project Ga0256828, IMG submission 185993) | Hydrothermal vent microbial communities from East Pacific Rise, Pacific Ocean - CV88 | ecosystem: Environmental > Aquatic > Marine > Hydrothermal vents | place: Pacific Ocean: East Pacific Rise...
GTAACTCTATTTCGGTCTCTTTTGGGGTTTTAGTATCTATAAATCCAAGTAAATTTGGGATTCTATGAACATGTGTATCAACTGCAATTAATGGAATGCCAAAGGCACTATTTAGCACAATATTTGCAGTTTTATCTCCCACCCCTTTTATACTTAAAAGCTCTTTTTTTGTATTTGGAACTTCTGAATTAAATTTCTCTATTAAAATTTTTGAGACATCTATAATAGTTTTCGCCTTTTTTCTATACATTCCAGTAGGTTTAACTATCTCTTCTAATCTTTTAAGTGGAATTTTTATTATCTCTTTAGGGGTATTGGCTATTTTAAATAACTCCCTACAGACTCTAGCTGTAATCTCATCTTTGGTTCTAAGGCTTAGAAGAGTTGCAATTAAAATTGTATAGGGGGTTCTTTTGTGGCTATTTTTTAAAATATTGCTTGGGGCATTTTTTAGAATATTTTTTTCCAAAATATCTAAAACTTTTAAAAACTCCTCTCTCTTCATTTAAAACCTCAATTTATTATATTTAACTGATATAATACCAAAAAAGTTATGGAATAAGGTATGGATATAGTAGCAAAAGTTGAAAAAAGAGAGAGATTAACCAGACAAGAGGCTCTAAAACTTTACGATTTAGACCTATTTACTTTGGGAAAATTGGCAGATGGAATTAGAAGAGAAAAATTTGGAAAAAAGAGCTTTTTTAATATAAATAGACATATAAACCCTACAAATATATGTGCTGATGTGTGTAAATTTTGTGCATATAGTGCAAGTAGAAAAAACCCAAATCCATATACAATGAGCCATAAGGAGATTGTAAAGATTGCCAAAAACTCATATAAAAATGGGGCAAGAGAGGTGCATATCGTATCAGCTCATAATGATAAGGTAGGCTTAGATTGGTATATGGGTGCATTTAAAAAGATAAAAGAGGAGTTACCAGATATACATATAAAGGCGATGACCGGTGCAGAGGTGGATTTTCTAAGTCGTAAATATGGATTAAGTTATAATGAGGTTTTAGACCTTATGATAGAAAATGGTGTGGACTCTATGCCCGGTGGTGGAGCTGAAATTTTTAATAAGGAGGTTAGAGACTATCTATGTAAAGGAAAAGTATCATCTAATGGGTGGTTAGATATCCATAGAAAATGGCATAAGAGAGGAAAAATGAGTAATGCCACTATGCTATTTGGACATATTGAAAGTAGAGAACATAGAGTTGACCATATAATAAGACTTCGAGACCTGCAAGATGAGACGGGAGGTTTTAACGCATTTATTCCACTTGTATATCAGAGAAAAAATAACTTTTTAAAGGTAAAAGATTTTCTAACAGGTCAAGAGATATTAAAAACTTATGCTATAAGTAGAATTGTTTTGGATAATATTCCACATATAAAAGCCTATTGGGCAACGACTACTATAAATTTAGCACTAATTGCACAGGAGTTTGGAGCTGATGATTTAGATGGAACAATAGAAAAAGAGTCAATTCAATCCTCAGCAGGGGCAGATAGTAAAAATGGCATGAAGTTACAAGAGTTTATAGATTTAATAAAAAATTCAGGATTTATTCCAGTCCAAAGGGATAGTCTATATAATGAGTTAAAAATATATAATTAAAGGAAAATTATGAGTAAATTTGAAAAGAGTGGTATTTTAGAGCTTCTATCTATTATTCCAAACCACCCAGCAACTAGAATTTTACATATTGCAGAAGATGAGATAGAGTTTATTGAGACCATTAAGAAATTTGCAGAAAATAGGGATTATGAATATTTGGTAAATATATTGGATAAGCATCTCTTAAAGGGTTTAGAGGATTTAAAATCTAAAAATGTAACATTTAAATATATGGACTTTAAACAGAGAAGATATGTAAATATGGCAAAACTATACGATTTTGTATTTGTAACAGCACCTATTCCAGATAATATATTAGATGAATTTTTAAAAAAGATACACTCCCACATTAGAAATGCAGGAAATATTATTTTACTATTAGAGAAAGATAGAGATGATAAGAAGTATCGACTATATAAACTTTTAGAAAAGAACTACTTTGTAGCTACAAATAGCCTAGATATCTTTAGAAACTATGAGGCTATAATATCTAAAAAGATGCATGGGTGGGGTGGATAGTGGATAGAGTCTATTACACTTATGGTGAATTTATAGAGGATTTAAAACTATTAGTCTTAAAAATAGATGTGAAATTTGATACTATTATTGGAGTTGCAAGGGGTGGACTAACTATCTCCCACTTTTTAGGTGAATATTATAATATTAGAAGAGTATTTTCTATAAATAGTATCGGCTATATTAAAGATAAAAAGTTAGATACTGTTAATATATTTAATATTCCAGATTTAAATAGAAGTAGAAGTGTTTTAGTTGTTGATGATATTATAGATAGTGGAGATACTATATCCAAAATATTAAAAGAGCTAAAAGATAGATATCCAGATTTAAAAGTATATACATTATCAATCTTCTATAAAAAGAGTGCAAAGATAAGACCAGATTTCTATATAAAAGAGGCTAAAGCTTGGATAGATTTTTTTTGGAATATTGATTTAAACTTCTCTATTCTCTAATAATATATCAATATTACCATTTAACTCATAATATCTTGGTATCTTTTTTAAAAGATTTTTATACTCAACCTCAAGCCTCTCACACACAACCAATTTATCTCTTAACCTTATATTATAGGAGTCCAACTCCCTTATTTTAGCCTCTACCCTCTCTATATAATATTTTGCCTTCTGAGCTAAACTATTTTCTACTAAAAATATAAATTTATCTTTAAATGCCTTTCTAAGCTTTTGAAGTATCTTAATGGTTGATGAGAGATTATCCCTATATACTCTTACTCTATAAACATCTTTCTGTATATTGATATATTGAGATTTTAACTCACCTCCCAATATTAAGAGCTGTTTGCGTCTAATATTCTCCTTAAACTCAAATCCAAATAGTCTATATAGGAGTCTGCTAATATACCCCTCCTCATTTTTTAAATCTTTTAATATTAAGGATATTGCATCAAATAGAGTATTATCTCTCTCCCTACATTTTAGTTTTATTTCAGATTTTGCATTTTTAGCACTCTTTGAAGTTATCTCAAATAGAATATTTTTAAAAATCTCATCTTCACTTCTAAGAATATTCTCTATATTTACATGAATAGACATCTCTTTTAAATTTAAAATGGGTAGAGTCTAAACTCTACTCCTATTTTATAAGTTCAAATGGATTCTCTACAACATTTTTTCTATCTACTATATAAGGGATAAATGCTGTCTGTCTAGCTCTCTTTATGGCTGTTGTTACCATCTCTTGATGTTTTTTACAATTCCCTGTTAATCTTCTCGGCATAATTTTAAATCTTTCGCTTAAACTCATCTTTAAAAGATTTAAATCTTTATAGTCGATAAAATCGATTTTTGCCTCACAATATTTACAGTATCTCTTTTTAAATTTTCTTCTCTCTGCCACTTAATTTCTCCTAAAATGGTATCTCATCTTCATCAATATCTATCTCTGGAATCTGTGAAGACCCTTGAGTATTAGATGGTTGTTGTATCTGTGATTGAACTGGTGGTTGTGGTTGTGATGGTTTAGAGTTATAACTATTATAACCTTGAGATGAACCCCCTCTTAAAGCTTCACTTTCGGCTTTTGTATCTAACATAGTTAAATTTTCAACTGTGACTACATGCTTACTTCTCTTTATGCCATCTTGACCAATCCACTCATTTAGAGTTAAACGACCATCAACTAAAACTTTACTCCCTCTCCTTAAGTATTGATTGGCAATTTCTGCAGTTCTTCCAAAAAATGTCAAATCAATAAACATTGTCTCTTCTCTCATCTCGCCCATTTGAGATTTCCACCTTCTATTTGTGGCAATCCCAACTGTTCCAACTGCTGAGCCACTAGGAGAATATCTAATCTCCACATCTCTTGTCAAATGCCCTACCAATACCACTTTATTATACATAATAGGAGTCTCCTAAATTTTATATTTACGCCACAGGTTCTGCTTTTCCCTCTGACTTTTTCTCTTCCTCTTTTTCCACTTGAGGCTCTTTAGCTTTTACTTCAATATTCCCATTTATTTTAGATACAAACATCTCAAATTTTGAAATCTCCCTCTTAGTTCTATACTTAATAGTTAAAAACTTAAGCACATCTTCATTAAATCTTAATCTTCTCTCAAACTCAGCAATTACGCTACCATTTGCCATATAGTATAGAACATAATAAACCCCTCTCTCATTCTTCTTAACCGGATAGGCCAATCTTCTAAGACCTATACTATTTACTGCTAAGATATTGGCACCTTGAGAGGTTAGAGACTCTTTTATCTTCTCGAGATTACCATTAATCTCCTCTTCCGTTAGTGTCGGTTTTAAAATAAAAAGTGTTTCGTAATGATTCATCTTGTTCCTTTTGGTTTAATAGCCCACCTTTTAAGTGAGCAAGAATTTTTAAAAGGGAAATTTTATCATAAAAAATATTTATTTTAAGTTAAAAAAAGTTATCTATTGAGGGCTTTATATCTAATTGTAGTCCCTTTGCTATAATTTGGAACATTATCATAGCTAAATACGGCATAATATTTATCTATTTTAGTTGAGCCATACACATCATAGGTGTAGTTATCCTTTCCGGCATATAGCTTTACCCCATCAAATGGATTACTTGGAATATGCCAACGATTTCTAACCACATAATATCCAACAATATCACTTTGGACTCTATCCCAAGTTAACTTTACTCTCCCTTTATAGATTGTGGCTTTTAGATTTGTAGGAGCAGGTGGAGTTACCCTTTTTCTCTCTATATAGTTGATTTTTAACTCTGCATCTGCCCAATCTATTAGATGTCTTTTGGTTGTAATACTAGTTGGGCGAATAATAAATTTTGCCTCTTTATTCTCTTTTCTCTTCTGCTCTAAAGCCAAAATTGAGTAGGAGTCAAATATAAAATTATGCTCTCTTCTCTTTCTAAGCTCACTTGAGCTAACCTCATACCCTATATACTCTATTCTCTCTCTATTCTTAATATCTTGATATGAAAACTCCTCTAAATCTATAAACTCCACATTATATCTAATATCTATATCCCTCTTTACCGTAGAGCTATTTTTTATCTCAATCCAAACTTCGGTAATTGCAATCTTATCCATATCCGGTAGTTCGGATAAATCGAAAGATAGAAAACCATAAATTTTCTCTCTATCTCTATCAAATCCACAAGAGAGCCTACCCTCTACAACCTCATCTTCAGATATGGTCATTACATTTGAAGGTTCAAGAGATAGAGTTGTTGGAGGAATTGTATATTTAATATCGATAGATGGGCGATAGTGGAGTCCACCCCCTTGTGTTCCATAACCCAAATCAAAAACCATAATTTGTGAATCTCTACCCCTTGGAAGTTTTGTAGGACCAGATACTTTAAATATAACTTTTCTCCTCTTTAACTGCTCTTGGAGTCTCAATCTCTCCACCTCATTAAATTTCCAATGACTCCAAATCCCCTGTGTTAATTGCTCTGATGGTATAGCTCTACCAACCGTTTGAACTCCTACTGCACTATGAATCTGGTCAAAATCTTTAATATTTGCAACTGTATCACTATCCAATATTGTAACTGTCCACTCCCCATACTTTTCAATTTTAGCAAATACTCTATTTAGAGGATATAGAGATACATAGGCATCTACAATTATGGCATTTTCCGGAATCCCACTTAAATCAAACTCCATAACTCCATAGCAGATTCCCCTAGCAACACTTACACCAACCTTTAGAGAGTTTACCCCAAAATGTCCAAAATTCGCCTCTGGAGATTTCTCTGCAACATACCCCACTCTATCTTTTCTTGGAAAAATAGTCCTAGAGTATTCACTATTTTCAAGTAGAGTTTTAAATTTTACCTTTGGAGCAAATGGAGATTTTATATTAAAGAGTTTATGGACTGCTCTAATATAGTAAAAATACATAGTTCCACTCTTTAAATTATCATCAATAAACTCTCTCCCTGAGGTTATCCCAATTAGAGAGCTATCATTACACGCCATTTTATTATTCTGATTTCTATATATCTCAAAATATATTCTTGGATTTTCGGGATACTCCCAAGCCAACTTACAGCTATTTGAATCAAACTCAACTAGGTGAAAATTCTCCACCCTCTGAGGTGCAGTATCACTATAATTTCTAGCTTCACTCATGGCGTATAGTAGTGCCGGAATATTCTCATTAATAGATTCAGACATATTTTGCATATAGTCCGGGATATTTCTAGTTCCAACCTCAACTACTGTGGCGATTATCCCCTTAGAGTAGTAGTATTCTCTTCCACTTCCTGATATTAATTTCATTGGAGGCTTTCCACGATTTATACCATACTTTCTACCTGTAACTTTATGGATATGGTAATTCATATTGGCACATAGGGTATTTAAATCAGTCCCCTCTATCTCCATCTCATGGTTAAATTTGTGTGCTGGAAAGAAGACATTTCCTTGAGAGTGGTAATCTAGTGCGATTGTAATATTATTGTGAGAATCTACAAAATCTTTAATTGCTCTTGTCTCCGGTTCAGAAAATGGGTAGGGACCCCCATATACATTTGAGCTTGTATTTTTACTCTTTTTAAAACCTATAGAGAAGTTTCTATTTAAATCTACCCCAAAAGTGCCATCTCTATTATCTCTTCTATTTTTTCGCCAAAAAGAGAAGTGTTTTCTACTATACTCAAACCCATCAGGATTTAGACATGGCACAATATAGAGTGTATTATAAGTTAAAATTTCAGATATTTTTGGGTTGTTCTCATAATTTTTTAATAGAAAATCTATAAAAGCGATTGCCAACTCATTTCCAATCCACTCTCTAGCGTGAATTGTGCCTGTATATAGAAGTGCCGGTTTTAAATCTGCATGTTCTACATTTAAAGATATGGTGGCGAGAAAAATATCTCTCCCCTCCCAACTTTTTCCTATACTCTCAACTCTAATTAAATGGGGATATCTCTTTTGAGATTCAATTAAAAAATCTTGACTCTCTCTATATGATTTATACTGCTGTTTCACAAAATTCTCCTTAAATATCTAGGCAAGAGGGGAAATAGAGGGAAGAGACTCCCCCAATAGTTAAAAGGTAAAAACTCTATCTTCTTTATACTCCCTCCAAGCCTCTATAATTCTATCTACAAGTTTACTATCTATCCTCTTTATATTTCCCAAGGCTCTAGGCTCTTTTTCTAAAACCTCGATTACCTCTGCATGGCTATAGTAGGAGAGGATTTTACTCAATTTCTTCTTACCCAAACCTTTAACAGATAGAAGTAATCTCTCTAACTCCTCATCTTCTATATCGATACTATTTAAAACCTCTAAACAGCTCTCATCTCCACTAATCTCTACCTCTTGACTCTCCTCTAAATTATTTATCTCCATACTCTTTAGACTCTTTAGAGAGAATCTATCTTGAAAATTCCACTTTTCACTTGGCCACTCTTCAAAATCTCTAGGTTTTACATTATACATCTTATATTCTCTATCCAACTCATGGATATATACCTCTTTTGTCCCATATACCTTCTTCTTAGTTCCAAAGAATGCCCCATCATAAGATGGTCTATACTCCCCAAATGTTATATATCTCATAGTTCTTAAAACATCAGATGAGATTTTACCAAGCTCCTCCCAATTAAACATTGGAATATTTGGTTTTTTAAATCTCCCCTTACTAAGTGACCACATTAAATATTGTCCAATCCAATCTCTAATATATGGAAATGCAGCAAAGGCAGTGGCACACTCTAAAATTCTAACCTTTCCATCTTTTCCATAGGCTATATCACAAGCCCAATACTCAGCATTTGCAGATTTACTCGCTTTAACTGCCAAATCAAGCACACTCTTTGGAACATTCATATAGTCCATTGAACCACCTTGAGATGTATTTGTTAGCCACTCCCCCTCTGGTGGTCTTCTCCAAAAGGCACATACAGGTTTATGTCCAATTAACATTACACGAATATCTGCCTCCATTGGAACAAAATCTTGAATATACATTGGGTGATACTTTTTGGTATCAAATAGCTCCTTTGCCTCTTTATAGGAGTCAACTTTATGGACAAAATAACCACCATAATTAGATGGACCATAAGAGCGTTTTACTATTTTTGGATATGTTGTATCTTTTAAAAATCTATACCCCTCTTCTCTATTGTAAAATATATATGTCTTTGGAACAGGTAGATTATACTTCCAAGCAAATCTTGTAACATTCTCCTTAGATTTATTTGCAAATTGGGTATCTAGTGAAGGTATAAATCTAACATTTGGTAGCTCTCTCGCAATCTCTCTAAATGTCTCATAGGCTGTTGCAGGAACATTTCCAATTAAAACATCTATCTTTTTTCTCTTTACTTCAGCTATAAATCTATCTTTATCATCTTTCCAGTGATATACAACCGTCTCAATCTTATTTGGCCAACCCTTAAAGTTTGACTTATCAAAAAATCTCAATACAAAATCTAAATATAGTAGTCCAATTTTTGGTAATTTCTTATTTTTTAATCCCATCTTCTCTATCTCCTTTAACTTATCTTTTTATCTATTAAATCTACAATTAAATCTATCTTTCTATCGTTAAAATCCAATCCTAACTTCTCCTGCTCCGGTGTGGCAAAAGCTGGTATTCCATTTACCTCTAAAACTACATACTCCTCTTTTTCTAAATCGTAAATAATATCTACACCAGCAATATCTGCTCCACAAACCTCTGCAGATTTTTTAGCTATCTCTACAACCTCATCATTTGGCTCTCTTAAAAATACAGAACCACCACTTGTAATATTTGTTCTCCAATCATTACTACTAGCTCTTCTACCATAACAGCCTACAAACTTGCCATCTACAATATCAATTCTATAATCGGTATTATCATAATTTATAAACTTCTCTACATAGAAATATCTTAAATCTATCTGATTTAAAAATGGAAGCAACATATCCAAACTAGCCTCATTTTCAATCTTGGTAAGCCCTATCCCACCCCAACCATCAGTTGGTTTATAGACCATTCTATCCCACTCTTTTATAGTTCTCTTTAACTGCTCCGTATCATCTCTATGACAGAGTCTATAGTCTGGAGTTTTAATGCCATGTTGCCTTAGTAGAAAAACAGTCTGAAATTTATCCTCAGTTAAAGCGAAAGAGTCATAGGAGTTTATCATTGGAATAACACGATTTAAAGCTTGATATAGATAGACCTGATACTGTGTCTGCTCTCCTGCATTATATGAGAAAAATAGGTCTAGCTCATTTAATATTCTCTTCTTATAGTATATATTCCCATTTTTAGCTACGGCATAACGCAAATTTATATCATTTATAGTTTCAATATCTCTCTCTTTTAACTTTTTGATAATCTTTTTTGCGATAGCTTCACCACCACCATTTTTATACATCCACATACCAATTGTGCGTTTTCTGCCCATTTTTGCTCCAGTTATAAAAAAAACAATCGACCTGACTAAAACTATTTTCTATAAAAGTTAACTTAAAACAGAATAATTTTAGCGACGAAATTATATCTACTGTTTACATAAAGAGAAGTAAATTATCTATATATTTTTTTATTATTAGTTTTATTGATTAATTACATAAATTAAATACATAAGCAACAGTATTATAATTTTTAACTTAATTATATATTTTATTATAATATATAAGATATAATTTATAAAAAATAGTAAGGTTGACATATGAATTTGAATATGCCGAAATTTAATAACTCAAAAGCTTTAATAGTCGAAGACAACCCTATAAATAGAAAAATGCTTAAACATACATTAAAAAATATTGGAATAGTATCAGATATTGCAGAAAATGGGCAGATTGGATTTAATATGGCAAAGAAGATAAAATATGATATAATATTTATGGATATTCAGATGCCCGTTATGAATGGAATAGAGACAACAAAAGCTATAATTGAATATGAGAATAGAAACTCTATACCACATACACCTATTGTAGCAGTTACGGCAAATGCTCTAAGGGGAGATAGAGATAGATATTTAAAAGAGGGAATAGATGAATATATCCCAAAACCCATAAATCTTGATGATTTCTTCTCAATATTAAGAAAGATATTAGCCCATAAATTGATTCAAAATCCTAAAAAAGTCTTAATTTATAGAGATACAAAGGTGGAGGCTAGAATATTGGAAGAGATAGTGAAACAGCTAGATTTTAACGCTAAAGTTATAGAGAGTTTAGATGAACTTTTAAAAAATATAGAGATAGAGAAGTTTGATATACTGCTAACAGATAGAGTAAAATCTGACGATATACATAATAGAATAGTAGAAAATATAAAAAATAGAAAAATCCCCTCTGTCCTATTTATAGATAAAGATACAGAAATATCAACTAGAGATAGAGAGGTTTACTCCCTCATTAAAGATAAATTTACAAATTATCAAGATATAAAAAGTAGTTTAACCACTCTTATTAATCAATAGCCCTTTGCAACTCAATAAAACCTGTCAAGAGTAGTGTTTCCCTACTAATAGTAGATGAGTTTTTTAGTCTAATTTCCATATCAATCAGTAGCTCAGAGAGCTTTGAAAGGGTTTTAAAATTAAGATTGGAGGAGATTTTTACTCTCCTCCTCTCAATATCCAGAGGGAGTTTATAACCTAAAATATCCCTACTATCTACCCTCCCATATATATTAATGTATAGTTTAAATAGTATCAACTGATATATAAAATTTTGAGTAAATCTCAATATTGAGAACTCATCTTCTCCAAACTCCAATAATCTCCTTAACTCTAAAGTTATATTCTCCCTATTAAAAAGCTTGACTAAAAAATTATCTATAACTATTGGGGTGGTTGAATATACTAAATATTCAATATCTCTCAAATTTACCTCTCTATCTAATATAGCTAACTTCTCCAGCTCCTTTAAAGCTAAATCTAAATCCCCCTCTAATAATCTAATTAACTCCATTAAGTTCTTGTTACTAATGGTAACATTTAAATCTTTCGATTTTATTTTTAATCTATAAACCATCTCATCTAAACTTGGCTTAAAAAATCTAACCCAAACTGCTCTATTATCAATATTAAATGATTTGAGAAGAGGTTTTATTTCAGAAAAAGAGCCTAGAAAATGGAATATTAAATAGTTGCTATCTGATTTTAAGGTTAAATCTATTAATTTATCAATTTCACCTTTTGCTACTCTCTTATCTCGCTTAATTAGTATAAAATTTATATCTCCAAATAGAGAGGCTTGAGATAATTTATCCCTAATAGAGTTAAAATTATACTCATCAAAATAGTATTTAAATATACCACTGTTTGGAACTTTAGTAGCCTTTATAAAAAAATCTATAACCTCTCTAATCTCAAAGCTACTATCTCCAAATAGTAAAACAGCTTGAGGAAGTTCTCTCTTTATTATATTTAGAAACTGACCCTTATACATAAACTATTCCTTTCTATTTAAAACATATTTTAACAAAATAAATAGCTAATTTCAATAAAAAATTAGTTTTAAATCTAAAATTAAACTTAAGTAAAGCACTTATAATAATTGCTGAGATATAATTTACAACAATCAATTTCAGAGGTTAAACAATGAAGGACTTTTGGCAATATAGAAAACTCGAACTAACTACTTGGGCTGTTTTTGGAATTTTAGTAATCACTTCAATAGTCATATTTTATAGCTCTTATGTCGATTATACCAATATTTTAAATAACTCTAAAGATTTAAAAAATCTAAATGAGTATAAAATAATTATGGCAGTCTCCTCTATTATTCTAATACTCTCTCTAGCTATTGTATATACAAAGAGAGACTACTTCTTTTTACAGAATGAGGATAATACAAAGGCTCTATATCAACTACTGGAAGATATAAAATACTCTTCAGACCCAAACAAAATTAAACAGTTTAAAGAGATGTTAAAGAGGAGAAATCACACAGAGATATTTCAACTAATCGCAAATATGATAATAGAGCTTCAACAGAGTAAAAAGATGGCAAATGAGGCAAATAGGACAAAGAGTCTATTTCTATCAAATATGTCTCATGAGATTAGAACACCTCTAAATGGTATTATAGGCTTTACTAAACTTTTAAAATCTACAAAATTAGATGCAGAGCAGAGAGATTTTGTAAATACAATTAAGAAGAGTAGTGAAGAGCTACTTAGTATTGTAGAGGATATTTTAGATATATCCAAAATAGAGAGTGGAAAGGTGGAGATAGAGGAGAGCTATTTTAATATTATAAATGAGTTGGAGAGTGTAATAGAGACCTATGCTAGAGTTGGATTAAAAAAAAATATTGACCTATCGGTCTGGATAGAGACAGATTTTTCCCATCTACTGCTAAAGAGTGATATAGGAAAAATTAAACAGATTTTAAGAAATCTCCTATCCAATGCCGTAAAGTTTACCCAAACGGGTGGAAAAGTTGATGTAAGAGTGACTAAAGCAGAATCAAAAGGGGATAGAATAGTAGTTCAATTTAAAGTTAGCGATACGGGGATTGGAATTAGCCAAGAGGATAAAGATAGAATATTTGATGCCTTTACTCAAGTAGATAGCAGTAGTATTAGAGAACATGGAGGGACAGGGCTTGGACTTACAATCGCTACAAGTCTTATTAGAATGCTTGGTGGAAAATTGGAGCTAGATAGTAAACTTGGAGAGGGTAGCACATTTACCTTTGAGATTGAGATGACACAGAGAGTTGTTACAAGAGAGATTAACTATAAAACAATGAAGGTGGCAATCTACTCTCCAGAGAAGATGCAGAGAAAAAAATCCGATAAATATCTGGAGGATTATCTAAAATCCTTTAAAGGGGTGGAGACTCTCCGTTTTAATACATTTGTGGAGTGTCAAGAGGCAGAGAATAGAATGTTCGATGCAATCTATTTACACTATGACGATATAAATAAAAAAGAGTTAAAGAGAATTACAGCGAGACATGGTAACGAATCCCAAATTATATTAATTACAAATCTCTCAAATAGAAATAAGATATTGGATATTGCTCCAATCTTCTCTCAAATTGTATATCAACCAATTACATTTTCAAAAATTGAACGCTCAATAGAGATTGTATCTGAAAATAAGAGAGATATAAATCCAAATAGCAAAAATATCTTTAAGGGGTTAAAGGCATTAGTTGTAGAAGATAATCCTACAAATTTAAAAATGATTGTAAGGTTACTTGAGAATCTTGGAATCTCCTCAGATATTGCAATAAATGGTAAAGAGGCTGTTGATATGTATAAAAATAACTCATATAATATTATATTTATGGATATTCAAATGCCTCTTATGAATGGAGTAGATGCCACAAAAGCGATAATTGAGTATGAGAAGGAGAATAACCTTACACACACACCAATTGTAGCAGTAACTACAAACTCTCTAAAAGGGGATAGGGAGAGATATTTAAGAGAGGGGTTAGATGAGTATATTGCAAAGCCAATAGACCTAAATAAATTTATAACCGTTCTAAAGCAGTTTTTTCAAACTAGTGATATAGATGCAAATCTAAATTTGGATAAAGATATACTGCTATATAAACAGACTCCGACAGAATCAAAAATTATTGCTACAATATTTAATAAATTGGGTTATAGTGTAGATATTGCAAAAGATTTCGATGAGTTTATCAAGATGTTGGATACAAACTCATATAAATCTGTAGTCTTAGATAAATCTATAAATACTATTCAGCATCAAAAGATTACCCAAAAGATAAAAAGTATAAATATTCCGGCACTTCTATTTATAGATAAAGAGGTAAATCCAACTTTAGAAGATAAAAAAATCTATGCACATATAATAGATAAAAATTCAGATTTTATTCTTATAAAAGATAGAATAGATGATATGTTAAAGATAAAGGCTTAAATTATAGAGATAAATTTTGCAATATCTGCCCTCTCCTCAAATAGTGGTAAAACCCTATTAACAACTGCACTATTAAACTACTATAGAGGAGAGGTTAGACCATTTAAAATT
>Ga0256828_1001582_pt1 | contig 14094 bp, 14 predicted proteins | sample CV88metaG_FD_185993 | JGI IMG/M metagenome (GOLD analysis project Ga0256828, IMG submission 185993) | Hydrothermal vent microbial communities from East Pacific Rise, Pacific Ocean - CV88 | ecosystem: Environmental > Aquatic > Marine > Hydrothermal vents | place: Pacific Ocean: East Pacific Rise...
TGAATACTTTTTATTTACTTCCCCTTTTGGTCTTCCCATATGACTTGCCAAAACAATTTTTGCTTCAATATCAAGTAGGTATTTAATAGTAGGAATAGCTTCTCTTATTCTTCTATCATCAGTTATGTTTCCAAACTCATCCATTGGAACATTAAAATCACATCTTACAAAAACTCTTTGTCCTTTTGTAATCTCTAAATCTTTTACACTATTTACATTCATTTGTATTCTCCTGCAATTACTGCCATATCAACTAATCTATTTGAATAACCCATTTCGTTATCATACCAAGCCATAACTTTAACCATATTTCCTTCAATAACTTGTGTTAAATCAATCGCAACTATTGAAGAGTATAAACTACTTGTAAAATCACTACTTACACATTTATCATAATCAATAGCCAAAATATCTTTTAATTCATTTTTGCTTGCTTCAATTAAAGCTTCATTAACCTCTTCTTTTGTTGTATTTTTTGAAACCACTACATTTAAATCAACTAAACTAACATTTGGAGTTGGCACTCTTACTGCTTGTCCATGCATTTTTCCAAGTAATGAAGGGATAACTTTTCCAATAGCTTTTGCAGCTCCTGTTGTAGTTGGTATCATATTTATAGCCCCAGCTCTTCCTCTTCTTGTATCTTTATGGTGTTTTACATCAAGAATTTTTTGGTCATTTGTATAAGAATGAACAGTTGTCATTAACCCTTTTTCGATACCAAATTTATCTACTAAAACTTTTGCAACCGGAGCTAAGCAGTTTGTAGTACAAGAAGCATTAGAAATAATTTTTTCACCAGCATATTTATCACTATTTACTCCAACTACAAATGTAGGTGTGTCATCTTTGGCTGGTGCTGACATAACTACACATTTTGCACCTTTATCGATATGAACTTGTGTATTTTCTTGTTTTAAAAATTTCCCTGTACATTCTAAAACAACCTCTGTTCCAACAGAAGCAAAATCTAAATTTTCTGGATTTCTATCACTAAAAAGTGTAACTATATCTTTTCCTATTCTTAAATGTTTTTCATCAATAACCTCAACATCTTCAAATCTTCCGTGAACAGAATCATATTTCAAAAGATAAGCAAGTTGTTCTGCACTTCCACTATCATTTATAGCTACTAACTCAACATCATCTCTATTTGCTATTATTCTTGCACTACTTCTTCCAATCCTTCCAAATCCATTGATTGCTATTTTTACAGCCATAAAAATTCTCCTTATTTTAAATTATTTTATAATTATAACATATTTAGTTCGATAGGTTTTAGTTCGATAGTCGTTAGTTTATTAGTTCGTTAGTCGTTAGAAAAATTATAAACTAACGAACTATGAACTCTGAACTAACGAACTCTTATAATATTTCATTAAACCCGAAATCATTTTAGAAATTTCATCATATTCATTTATCCAATAATTTCCTATTTTCAAATCAACATAACTGATTTTCATACCAATATATATCTGTGTTTGAACCTCAGCAATAGAAGCTTTTGAAATATCTAAAAATCTTATAGTATCTTTATCTGAATTTCTTTCTATTCCTTCTGCAATATTACTAGGAACACTAAGAGAACTTCTAGTTATTTGGTCTTTAAAACCATAATCATTACACTCTTTAAAATAAATATATATTTCACTACAAATTTTACTTGATTTTTGCCAAACTTCTAAATTTTTACATTTCATTAAAAAACCTTTAATTAGTTCGATAGGATTTAGTTCGTTACTCATTAGTCGTTGGTTCGTTAGAAAAACTATAAACTAACGAACTATAAACTAACGAACTATGAACTCTGAACTAACGAACTATATACTTCGCCATATCACACATTCTATTACTATACCCCCATTCATTATCATACCAGCTCATTATTTTTACTAAATTATCCACTATCAAAATTTTATCTACAATGATATTTGATGAATAACTATTTTCTAAAATATCTACACTTACTAAGTTTTTATCATCAAATCCTAGAATCTTTGGATACTCTTTTTGATATTCTTTAAATAGTTCTATAATTTCATCTTTTGTAGTTGTTTTATTTAATTCTACATTAAAATCAACTATGCTTACATCACCAACTGGCACTCTAATCGATTGTCCGTGTAGTTTATTTTTTAAAGTTGGTAACACTTTATACATCGCTTTGGCTGCTCCTGTTGTTGTTGGTATCATATTCACCCCCGCAGCTCTTCCTCTACGGATATCACGATTATGTTTTACATCAAGAATTTTTTGGTCATTTGTATAACTATGAATAGTTGTCATTAAACCTTTTTTTATCCCAAAATTTTTATCTAAAATTTTTGCAATAGGACCAAGACAATTAGTAGTACAAGAAGCATTTGAGATAATATCTTCCCCATTATATTTTTCTTCATTTACCCCTAATACAAAAGTTGGGGTATCATCTTCAACAGGAGCTGATATAATCACTTTTTTAGCTCCATTTTTTAGATGGTGTTTTACTTTATTTGTGGTTAAGTTTTTCCCTGTACATTCAAAAACAACATCAACCTTTCCAAAATTTAACTTTGAATTATCGATTTCATTATAAATTTTTATAGGTTTATTGTTAATAAAAAGGGTATTATTTTCAAAAGTTACTTTATCAAAACTTCCGTGAATACTATCATATTTTAAAAGATAATATAAACTTTCTACATCTTCAAGGTCGTTAATAGCAACTAACTCCATATCTTCACGATTGGCAATAACTCTTGTTATACTTCTTCCAATTCTTCCAAAACCATTTATTGCTATTTTCAATAGAAGTCCTTTTTTTTTCGTAATTATAGTATAATTTCAGTTATGGAAGTAGTTATATTTGGTGGAAGTTTCGACCCTATCCACAAAGGACATTTAGAGATAATAGATAAAGTTTCAGAAATAAGTGATAAAGTTATAGTAATTCCAAACTATTTAAATCCACTTAAAAATAGTTTTTCTGCTCCTAGTGATTTAAGATTACAATGGCTTTATAAAACTATCAATAACCCAAAAGTGGAAATTAGTGATTTTGAAATAAAACAAAATAAACCCTGTTACACAATAGATACAATAAACCATTTTAAACAATTTTATGATAAAATTTCTTTTGTAATTGGGGCGGATAATTTAAAAACATTAGATAAATGGAAAGATATAGATAAACTCAAAAAATTAGTAGAGTTTATAGTTGTTACCAGAGATAACATTCCTATACATAATTATAAAAGCATAAACATCAATATACCTATCAGTTCTACTGAAATTAGAAATGGTAATTTTGAATTTGTACCAAAAGAAATAAAAGATGAGGTTATAAAGTTTTATAAATAAATTACCTCTCTCTTTTATTATTCACACTCTTCTCTAAAACTATCATCTAAATTTAAAGGTAAAAACAGAGTTTTTAGTTTTAAAGCTTTTGATTTTTCACAAATTTCATCTTTATTTTTCGTAGAATATTCTACATTAAAAACTGGTTTATTTTGAGTTATAAACGGAGTTAATAAATTACACTCATTGTATTGATGACATTGTTCATTAAGTCCAAAATCAAAATACATCGATAAATCGTTGATTTGTTCCAAATCATTTTTTAACCCTATACTTAATCCCCTTTTATGAGCTTCATAAGCTAAAAATATATTAAATTTTAGTTGGTCTTGATATGTTAGATTAAATCCTGTATCATTTGTATAACCATCTACATTATCTGGTTCTACTCCATCACACCCCTTCTCTTTTGCCAAATCTAATCTTTTTTTCATAATATCTTTAATTTTATCATTTCTAATATCAAGCCATTTTTCGTCCCAGCCGTCCATCTTTTTACCAATAGCTTCTCTTGGAAATAAATCAGCATCATCTCTCCAAGCTTCATAACTTCCTCCACTAAAATAACAAATAACACTTCTATTTTTATCGTGAAGTTTATCTATTGTATCTTTTGAAACATCAAATAAATCTATATCATATACATCTACATCATAACTAGTATTGATATCCCCTTGAAGTTGCCATTGCCAAGAAGTATTTGTATCAAATGTTTTCCAATTTTTAGATAACCAAGTTACCCCTCTTGAAGTTACTATTTTTTTCCAAGGTCCATCTGGAACTTTATCACTCTCCACAAATTCCCAATCTACTTTATCTACATCATCTAATCCCAAATAAATTTTCACAGCTGGACTTACATCAATCCCTGCATGTGCTCCAAAAGTATTTTTTGGTTTATCACTACCAAACACATATTTATAATCATTATATTCATTTGGACCACTATCTTCTATTTGAGCATAAGCTATTTTATCGTTATGAATAATTTTTACCCAACGATTTTTTATAAGAGATTGATAAGTAGGTATATACCAAGGAACTATTTTGTCTAAATTAGTTTTTTTATCTCCATTATCATCAAAATCATTATAAGGTATCGCTACATAAAAGGGGTTTTCTTTTGGGACAAAAGCTTTTGGGTAATATGGATAAGAAGAGTTTCTTTCATTTGGAGTATCTATCCGTCCAAAATGACCAGTCCAATTCTCATCCCAAGCACTTGGCACATTTGAAATATAATCATTACTACTATCACCCCCTTCTCCCACATAAAAATATGTAGAAATTATATTTTTATGTAATTGAGAATTATCTTTTGATGAACTTCCACAACCTACCAATAAAAAAGGGATTAAAAATAGATATTTTTTCATTTTTTCCTCCTTTATACAACCCCTTGTTTTATCATTGCATTTGCTACTCTTTTGAAGCCTTTGATATTTGCTCCTATTACAAGATTATCTTCATAGCCATACTCTTTTGCTGTAAGAGCGATATCTACATAAATTTTTTTCATCTCTTCTTTAAGCTTTTCATCTAAAACCTCTTTTGTTAGGTGTTCAAAAGTAGCATTTTGGCTCATTTCATAAACACTAGTTACAACTCCCCCTGCATTTACTGCTTTTGATGGAGCAAATAAAATTTTATTTTCCAAAAAGTATTTTATTGCATCAGGGGTAGAAGGCATATTTGAACACTCTATTACATATTTAGTTCCATTTTTTACTATAATTTTTGCATCATTTATATTTATCTCATTTTCAGTAGCACTTGGCATAATTACATCAACTGGTGTATCCCAAATGTCGTTTCTTGTTTTATGAAATTTAGTTTTTGGAGTATATTTAGCATATTTTCTATGTTCTATATATTTTTCTAAACTTTCGTGGTTTTCCACTTTTAAACGAGTTAAAAGTTGTAGATTTATCCCATCTTCATCATAAATAAACCCTTTTGAATCGCTACAAGTTACAGGAATAGCTCCAAACTCATACAATTTTTGCATCACATGAAAAGCTACATTCCCAGCACCACTCACAGCTACCTTTTTACCTTTTAAAGTATCGTTATGAGAGTTTAACATTTTTTCAGCAAAATAAACTGCTCCATAACCAGTAGCTTCTACTCTACAAAAACTCCCGCCAAAATCTAATGGTTTTCCACTCAAAGCTCCATCAAATTTGTTTGTTAATTTTTTATACATTCCAAAAAGATATCCAATCTCCCTTTCACCAACACCAATATCTCCTGCTGGGATATCTGTTCTATCTCCAATATGACGATACAATTCGCTCATAAAGCTTTGGCAAAATCTCATAATTTCCATATCACTTTTTTGATGAGGGTTAAAATCACTTCCCCCTTTGCCACCACCTATATTCAAAGATGTTAAAGCATTTTTGAAAGTTTGTTCAAATCCTAAAAATTTAAAAGTATCCAAAGTTACATTTTGATGAAATCTAGTTCCCCCTTTATATGGACCAATAGCACTATTAAATTCTACTCTATACCCTTTATTCACCTCTATTTTACCATTATCATCAACCCAAGGAACTCTAAAAATAATAACTCTTTCTGGTTCAATTATTCTTTCTAATAAAGATAATTCTTTTAATTTTGGATTTTGTTCAAGGTAAGGAATTACAGAATTTAACACATCAGTAGCAGATTCTAAAAATTTTGTGTTATAAGGTTCTTTTTCTTTAATTTGATTTAGTATTTTATTAACATATTCTTGCATATAACAATCCTTTTTTAGGATTATTATATCTTATTTTGCAAATAATTCCGCAATTTTTAGTAAAGTAAAGAAAAATCCTATGATAGTTATTAACACTATCATATTTTTTAAAGCTTTTTGAATTGTTGTTTCAATTTTTTGTTTATTCAGCTTTTAACATCTTAGCAAATTCTTCAAAAATATATTTACTTTCTCTTGGACCAGGGCTTGCTTCTGGGTGGTGTTGAACACTAAAAATAGGTTCATTTTTATATTTTACCCCTTCTATTGTGTTATCAAATAGATTTATATGGGTAACTTCTGCTATTTCTTTGATGTTTTCTGGAACATTATAATTATGGTTTTGGGCAGTAATTTCTACACCATATTTTTTTACAGGGTGGTTTCCGCCGTGATGACCAAATTTTAATTTAAAAGTATCATATCCGTGAGCAATACTCAAAAGTTGATGACCTAAACATATTCCAAACATAGGAATTTTTGCATCAATAAGTTTTTTAACATTTTCTTTAACTTCTGTTAAAACCAAAGGGTCCCCCGGACCATTACTCAAAAATACTCCAACAATTTCGTTGTTATTATATTTTTTAATTAGCTCATCAGCATTAGTTGAAGCTGGATAAACTTCACATTCAAGTCCTACATTTGTAAGTTCATTTAAAATGTTTGTTTTTACACCAAAGTCATAAACAGCAATTTTTTTAGAAGTGTTTTTTTGGTTAAAAGATAAAGTTTCATCATTCCAAGCTCCTTGATTATGAATATAAACTTTATCAGTTGTTACTTCATCAATATAATTTATTTCCGAAATATGAGGTGCTTCGTTTAATAATTTTTGTAACTCTTCTTTATCGTGAATTTCACTTGAAGCAATCATCATTTGAGAACCTTCGTTTCTAATCATTTTTGTTAAAAATCTTGTATCAATATCACTAATCCCCAAAATGTTATTTTCTTCTAAAAAAGTATGAAGAGCTTTTTGTCCTCTAAAATTTGAATAATGAGAATTGTAATTTCTAACAATTACCCCTTTTAACCAAGCACCTTTGCTTTCCATATCTTCATCATTTACTCCAACATTTCCTATTTCACTAGCAGTAAATACAACAAATTGCCCAGCATAACTAGGGTCTGTAATAATCTCTTGGTATCCTGTCATAGAAGTATTAAATACTATTTCACCGACACTCGTTCCAGTTGCACCAAACCCTTTTGCACTTAAAAAAAGTCCATTTTCTAATAAAATTGATATTTTCATAACATACCTCTCTTTTTTAGTTCTTGTTCATAAAGTTTGTTAAATACTAACTCCCACTCTTCACTACCTACGATTAGTTGTTTTTTATAATTTTTTAGTTTATCATAAACAACATCTTCTATTTGGTGTTTCTCTTTTATAAAACTATTCATACTATCAAATACAATGTTTTTCATTTTACCATCGTTTATTTCATAATCTATTAGTTCATTATCCCAAAGTTCTTCTACAATAGTATGAGCTAAATCGTTTAATCTATCTGTTTTATTTAAGATAAACCCATCTTCATTAGCAAGTTTTTTCTTTATCATTGCAAAAAGCTCTTTTCTATCTATATCATAAAAAAGATACTCATTTTCCTCTTCTTGATTTGCAATAATCTCTTTTGTTTCGTTTTCAATTTCTCTTTCAATCGATACATTTTCCATTAGGATTTCTTCTACCATTTTTTTAGCCTTATCTAGACCGTGGTTAAAGGTAACAAAACCAGAGTTTAATAAATCTATTATAACTTTATTTGCGATATAAGGCACTTGTGTTTCTTTGATAAGCATAAAAAATCCTTTTATATTTTACTATGTTTGAAATTTTACCTAAATTTTTTTAAAATGAAATAAAATCACCCCCCCGTTTCATAAAAAGCTCTATCACTAACTTCGTTTTGCCAATCGTTTTTTTCTGGTTTTTCAATTATCACTTTTTTTAATACTTCGGTTGCGGTTTTGAAATCTTTATTTTTTATCGCTTCTCTTATTTGATAACTTTCATTAAAAAACAAACAAGGTATCAAAAATCCCTCAGCTGTTAATCTAATTCTATTACAAGTTTTACAAAATTCATCATCGTGTGGCATAATTAACCCAAAAATATATCCATCTTCATCTTTATAACTTGTTGTTGGGGTGTTGTCTTTTTCTAATTTTGTTACTTGATGATATTTTTTAATTTCGTTTAAAATAGTTTCACTTTCAACCCCTTTTATAGAGTTATCTGCGGTGTTGTTTTCCATATATTCAATAAATCTAATTGGAACATTTAAATTTTTAGCATAATTATAAAGTTCTATTACCTCATCATCATTTACCCCTTTTAATAAAACCGCATTTAATTTAACTTTTAATCCAACTTCTATCGCTTTTTGTATCCCTTTTATAACATCATCAAAAACATCTTTTTGGACTATTTTTTGATAAACCTCTTTTTTTAGGGAATCTAATGATATATTTACTCTTTTTAAACCGCTATCTTTTAATTTTTTTGCAGTTTTTTCTAAAAAATAGCCATTTGTTGTAAGTGCCAAGTCTATATCTGGACTATAAGAATAAATCATATTTATAAATTTATCTAAATCTTTTCTTAAAAGTGGCTCCCCACCAGTTAGACGAATTTTTGTAATACCATTATCAATCGCTATTTTAATAAATTCAAACATCTCTTCATAAGATAACAAATTCTCTTTTGGCTCCCAACTAAATGGAGTATTTGGCATACAATAAAGACAACGAAAATTACATCTTGAAGTAACTGAAACTCTTAAATAATCTATTTTTCTATCAAAGCTATCTATTAACACTTTTTTCCTTTTGGTATAATTTTGAAGTATTGTATCAAAAAAGTTAAAAAATTATAAAGGTAACAAATGTTAGAAAAACAATTTATAGAAAATCTAAAAATAAGTGGGGGCGAAATTTTAAAAAATATCCCAGATAATTGGTATCATACAAAAGCAGAATTTGGTGTTAGTGAAAATGGAAGTGTTTTTATAAGCTCTTATACAAAAGAGTTATTTTTGAGTGAAAATGTTGTAGTTAGTTTAGAAAAAAATAAAATATATGAAAAAATGAGTGATGTAATGGATAAAGTTGAAACCGGAGTATTTGTTTGTGGTCCTAGTAAAACGGCTGATGTTGAAAGTTTTTTAGTTTTAGGAGCTCATGGACCTATGAGACTTGGAATTATTTTTGAATAATAATTATTTTCGATATAATTAAACAAATTATTCAAAGAGGAGTAGTATATGATATTTAGAATTAAAAAATATTTTAGGGCAAAAAAGAAAAACCATTTCCAAGATGAATTGATTGAGAAACTAAACAAAGAACATCAAAAACTTTTTGAACTTGTTGAGCAGATGGACGAAGTTATAGAAAAAGATGATATCAAAAAAATCAAAAAATTTCTAAATGTTTTCAAACAAGAACTTGAACTTCATCTTTTATATGAAGATACAAATCTATACGAACATCTTTATCTGCGATACTCTTTTTACCCAGAAGTAAAAGATGCTATTAAACAAAAACACGAAGAGATAAAAAATATAGGTTTAGCAGTGGGAGAATTTATAAATAACCATAAAGATTTACAATCTGTAAGTGCTTTTAAAAAAGATTTTGAAGTTATAAAACAAGTTTTAGTAAAAAGGGTGGAATTTGAGGAGGAGATACTTTATGATATTTATGCAACAAATCATAAAATAGATAAAATTTTATTAAAGCTTAAAAAAGCTTAAAACAATCGCTTAAAGCGATTATTTTTCTTTTTTAGATTTTAACTCCATTTTTTGATAGAAATAGATAAAACAGATAATAGTTATCCCTATTCCCCACGATACATATTCATTTGGAATACTTAAATACTCTACCATTAAATTAGGCACAAACATAAAAGGAACAACAATTAAAAATAATAATCTTTGAAAAATGTTTGCTTTTTTAATAAACCACCCTTGTGTGGCACTACTAAATGCCATCATTCCCAAAAGAGCACTAACAAAAATAGCTATAATCAACAAAGGATTAGTAATAAAAGTAAAACTATTTGCATCATATTCATCAACTTTATCTATCAAAAGTAGTTGGGTATTAAAGAAAAACATAAACGGAAGAATTGCTGTTCTCATATCATAAATAAATCCTTGAATACCAGTTTTGATAGGGTTACTTTTAGCAATTCCTGCCGCAGCATAAGCAGCTATTCCCACCGGTGGTGTATCATCTGCTAAAATTCCAAAATAAAATACAAATAGATGAGCTGCTATTGTGGGAATTAAAAAATCACTATCCCAAGCAAGACTAATCATTACAGGAGCTGTAAGTGAAGCTACTACTATATAATTTGCTGTTGTTGGTAAGCCCATTCCAAGAATTAAAGAGATAACCGCTGTTAATAATAATACAATCAATATATTCCCATCAGCCAAAGTATCTACAACATCTAAAAGAACTTGTCCAAGACCTGTAAGAGTAATACTCCCCACCACAATACCAGCCACAGCAGTAGCCAAAGCGATAGGAACCATATTTTTTGCTCCCATTACCATTCCGTGAAAAATATCAATAAACCCATTTTTAAAATGGATAAAACTTATTTTTTCTTTATTTAACCAAGCTTTAAAAGGGTGTTGAATAATCATAATAACCATCAACATCCATATCGCACTAAATGCTGCACTCTGAGCAGACTGACGAAGCACAATTAAAACATACATCAAATAAGCAACAGGAATTAAATAATGAAGACCGCTTTTAAAAGTTTGCCATTTTTTAGGAAGTTTGCTTTCATCTTCACCTTTTAATCCAAGTTTTTGAGCTTCTAAATGGATAATATATAAAAGCCCCATATAACTCACCACTGCTGGAATTGCAGCTGAGATAATAACATCACTAAAACTAAGTCCAAGAAATTCTGCTATGATAAAAGCTGCCGCTCCCATAACCGGTGGCATAAGTTGTCCGTTTGTAGAAGCTGCTACTTCTACTGCTGCTGCCTTTTCTGGTGGCATTCCAGATTTTTTCATAAGGGGAATTGTAAAAGTTCCTGTTGTAACAACATTTGCCGTAGAACTTCCACTTACAATTCCTGTAAGCCCACTTGCTACAATACTAGCTTTTGCTGGACCACCTGAGTATTTTCCTAACATCGCATAAGCCAACTTAATAAAATACTCCCCAGCACCAGCTCTTTCTAAAAGCGAACCAAATAACACAAATAAAAATACAAATCCGGCACTAACCCCTAATGGTACTCCAAAAATCCCTTCTGTTGTAAGATACATTTGACCAGCTAATTTTTGAAGACTTGCTCCTTTGTGAGATATCAGTTCTGGCATATATTGACCAAAATAATCATAAGCTAAAAAAGTGATTGCTACTATTCCCAAAGCTAACCCTAAAACTCTTCTACTAGCTTCTAACAAAAATATAGTCCCTATTACCGCAATTACAATATCTCTTTGTAGATAATCCCCTGGACGATTAGAAATACCTACATAATCAATAGCGATATAACTAATTGTTAAAGCACCTATAAGTGCTAAAATATAATCATACCAAGTAATTGTTTGTAAATTTTTTTTGGTTTTTTTTGATGGATATATAAGATATGCTAAAACAATACCAAAAGATAAGTGAATACTTCTTACGATAGTTGAATTGATAGGATAATATGAAGCATATAATTGAAACAAAGACCAACTAAAAGCGATTATTGCTATTAACCAATAAAGTGTTCCTTCTTTAAAATTCCTTTGACCTTCAAGTTCACTAATCAACTCTTCTTCAAGATTTGGATTTAAATGAGCTTTGTTGTCGCGATGAGGTGTTTTCATTTTTCTCCTTTTTTTGTTTATTATAACAAAAAAAAGAGTTTAAAAGTAAAAAGCTAAAAAAGCTTTAAACTTTTATAATAATCCTGCTTCTTTAAATGCTTTTACAGCACCTGGATGCATAATTTTATGGTCAAACCCTTTTAAAAGGTCTTTTTTTGTTAAATGTTTATAAGCTGGGTGTAATCTTTTGAATTTATTGAAATTATCTAAAATAGATTTTACCATAGCATAAACAGCTTGGTTACTCATTTTGTTATTTGTTACAAGCACCGCTTTTACACCATAAGTTTTTGTATCGTGATTTACACCTTTATACATACCCGCTGGGATTGTTCCAAAAGCATAATAAGATTTTTCTTTTACAAGTTTTTGAGCTGCTGGACCATCAAGATTGATTAAATCAATAGCTGTTGAATTAGCAGCATCTTTGATATTTGCTGTTGGATGACCAACCATATAAAAATAACCATCAATTTTTTTATCTTTTAAAGCATTTGGACACTCAGCTGCTTTAAGTCCTTCTTTGTTGAAATGAATGTTTTTTAGAGATGGTTGTGAAAAAAGTAAATTTACACTTGCTTCATTACCACTACCTGGGTTTCCTATATTTATTCTTTTATGTTCAATATCTGTAAGTTTTTTAATTCCGCTATCTTTTCTTACTACAAAAGTTAAAAGTTCTGGATGAATAGACATAACTACTCTTAAATCTTTATAAGCTTTTCCTTTGAATTTACCTGTTCCATTAGCAGCTTGATAAACCACATCACTTTGAGCTATACCAAAATCTAACTCCCCATTTTTGATATTATTTATATTATAAACACTTCCACCTGTGCTTTCTACACTACACTTGATACCTGTGTTTTTTTTAACTTTGTTCATCATTCTACAAATCGCTCCACCTGTTGGATAATAAACACCTGTAACACCACCTGTTCCGATAGTAATATATTGATAAGCCAAAGCAGAAGTTGCTAATAAAGCTCCACCTAAAAAACCTGAAAATAATTTTTTCATTTTAATTCCTTTTTGTCATTTTTTTTGAGTATATCAAAAAGAGAGTTAAATAGTCTGGTTTATAAAAAAAGATTTTAATGAATAATAAATGAATGTGTATAAAAGTAACAAGTTTAAAAAAAAGAAGTTTTTAAAAAGTAGAAAATAAAAAAGAAAAGAGGATTAAACTCCTGCTTCTTCTCTTCTTTGTAGATATTCCCAATACTCATCAACATGTTTTTGCCAAGCATCAATAAGATGTTCGTTACCTTTTTTGAATAGATGAGAAAATCTTCCTTGTGCTCCAAGATAATCTCTTACAGCAACTTTATTTTTTGGTCTATAAGTAATAGTTAATTTTTTACCATTTTCAATTTCATATAATGGGAACACACAACTATCTACTGCTAAATCACTAATCATAATTGTATCAGCTGGGTCAAATTTCCATTCTGTTGTACAAGGAGATAAAGTATTCATAAATACCGGACCTTCAACTTCAAATCCTTTTGCGGCTTTTGTAGCTAAATCTTTCCATTTACTTGGAACTGCTGTTGCTACATAAGGACACCCGTGGTGTGACATAATCATAGTTAAATCTTTTTTCCAGTTTTTCTCACCATAACTAACTCTTCCTCTTGGAGAAGTTGTTGTATGAGCACCCATTGGAGTAGCAGAACTTCTTTGAGCCCCTGTATTCATATAACCTTCGTTATCTAAACAAACATACATAAAATCGTGCCCTCTCTCAGCTGCTCCACTTAAAGATTGGAAACCGATATCATAAGTTCCACCATCTCCACCAAAAGCTACAAATTTAGCTGGTTTATCAACAGGTAATTTACCTTTTCTTTTTAAAGCTTTATACATAGCTTCTGCTCCACTTATTCCAGCAGCAGCATTTTCAAAACCAATATGTAACCAAGAAACATCCCAAGATGTATAAGGATAAATTGAAGAACAAACTTCAAGACATCCAGTTGCAGTTGATACTACGATATCATCATCAGTAGCATTTACCACTTCTCTTACAATAATTGAGTGAGCACACCCAGGACAAAGTCTATGTCCTCCTTGAAATCTATCAGGAGTTGTTGCGAATTCTTTTAATGTTGTAATATTCTTCATATTATTCTCCTACTTTAAAAA
>Ga0256828_1001583_pt1 | contig 14088 bp, 16 predicted proteins | sample CV88metaG_FD_185993 | JGI IMG/M metagenome (GOLD analysis project Ga0256828, IMG submission 185993) | Hydrothermal vent microbial communities from East Pacific Rise, Pacific Ocean - CV88 | ecosystem: Environmental > Aquatic > Marine > Hydrothermal vents | place: Pacific Ocean: East Pacific Rise...
ACTACTCTTTTAGCCACAACTCTTTTTTTAACGATAGCTCTTCTTTTAAGAACTTTTTTAACTCTTTTTGCTTTAGTATATCGTTTTTTACTCTTTCTTGATTTATTACCCGATATAACCTCTATCTTGACACGTCCAACACCTTTTTTTGTCATACCAATCTTTTTAGCTGCACCATAAGAGAGGTCGATATCTCGTGAACTATAAAAAGGTCCTCTATCATTAACTCTAACTCTAACAGACTTTTTTGTATCTAAATTGGTTACTTTTAAAATAGTATTCATAGCATAAGTTCTGTGAGCAGCTGTCATATTATACATATTATAACGCTCACCATTAGCAGTTAAGTGTCTATGAAATGGCTTACCATACCAACTTGCTTTACCAAACTTGACTAGACCTCTTTTTACATATTTAGGATAATATTTTATTCCTCTATCAATATAGGCTAAGATATTAACATCTTTAGCACTCAAAGATGTAGATAGAACCATAGCTCCTATAACCAACCATATAAGTTTTGTTATAACATTTTTCAATTTCATAAAACGTTATCTCCCAATTTTAAAATATTTTATGGAATAATATCGTTTAAAGCTTTATCTAACGAATAAAGTCTCTGTTTAAATTTTATAAAGAGGAGAGTATCTCATTCTGTTTTCTTAAAATATCTACATTATTCAAGTATGTTAAGGGCAATGTATTTGGCTGTATGGTATAGAGTGAAGTAACCTCTTTACCAAGAGCTTCACGACCTCTTGACGAGTTAATAAACTGAGCAATAAAACGAGAATCCATATTGATATATGGTCTAAGACGAATAATCGCCATATAGTGAGGAATAGCATAACCTGCCTGTTCTGGCTCAACATAACAAGCAATCATTGGAAAATATAGACTCACAATAATATCACCCTCTTGAGTTAACTCCTCAAAAGGAATACCACCAACAGGAGAGATAGTAGTTAGATTTCTATCATCAATAAATGAGATAGGCTCTAGTGATTTCATAGTAAGCTCTTTATATGTTTGAGCATTCTTGTTTAAATCCTCTTTACGATAAGTACCTTTGATAGTATCTGCAATTTCCTGAAGTTTCATCTATAATTTCCTTAATTAATATATATATTATTTTTTAAAATTATATAAACAATGGCTTTAATATTAATTTAATATTAATTAATTCACCTAAAATATATATATAAGCAAAACAAAATAAAATTATTATTATTTAAGTTTATTTTTAAGAAGTAGATGTAAATAAAAAGTAATAGTTTCAAACGAGAAGTTAAGTTATAACCTCTCAGGCATCTCATCTTTAAAAGCAATCTTTTCAGCTTTTTCAAGTAGCTCCATAGCACCATCATCTATCATAATTTGAGCTAGTTTATTACCCAAATCATCAGACAAAGCTCTAGTTTCACTTATCTCTTTTTTTAATATTTCAGAACCATTAGGAAGTCCTATCATGGTTCTAATAGTAACAATATCTCCATTAATCGTTGCATTAACAGCCACAGGAGCAGAGCAACCAACCTCTATTTTTGAAACAAAATCACGCTCTAGTTTTGCACATAAGAAGCTATCTTTATCATTCAAGACTTTGACTATCTCTCTTAGTTCACTATTTGCACTAACAATTTGAATACCTAAAGAGGCTTGACCCATAGGAGGAATCATCATAGAGAGAGGAAGTTTTTGAGAAAATGGAACATCTTTTATTAAATCTAATCTGCTTACACCAATAAATGCTAAAATAATAGCATCATATTGTCCCTCTGAGAGTTTTCGTAGACGAGTGTTTACATTTCCTCTAAGGTCTTTTACTTTTAAGTCAGGTCGTACTGCTAATAGTTGCATTCGTCTTCTAAGACTAGTTGTTCCTACCACTGCACCTTTTGGCAAATCATTAAATGAAGCATAATTATGAGATAGAAAAATATCTGATTGGTCTTGGCGAGTAGATATAGCTACAAGTTCTAAACCCTCTGGCATATATGATGGTACATCTTTTAGTGAGTGTACAGCCATATCAGCATTACCTGCTAACATCTCATCCTCTAGCTCTTTGGTAAAGTGTCCCTTGCCACCAATAAGTGCCAAAGGTCTATCTAAAATCTTATCCCCTTTAGAGATAATCTTATTTAGCTCAACTTCAAGTTCTGGAAATTTAGCTTCCAAAATATCTTTAACATAATACGCTTGCCAAAGAGCAAGGTCACTTGCTCGGGTTGCTATGATTACTTTATTCAAAAAAAACTCTTTATTTAATTTATTTTTCTCTAGTTTATTAGGTTATCGAAAAACTCTCCGATACGGTCAGTTCACTTCTTTTTATCTTCTGGAATAAACTTTTTATACTCTGAACGGCTCTTATCCCATACACTATCAAAAAAGACAGTTGGTGTACCAGAAACCATAGCTTTACCACCTACCTTTTCATCATACTTCAACTCTTTTTCAATCTCTTTTCCATCAATCATCTCTTCAGTTAATTTCAAATCAAATTTCTTATTCAATTTATTCACAACTTTAGTTAGATTTACCTCTCTTGGGTCAATCTCAAAACTATACATATCAATTACTTTATCATAGTTTTTATTTTTCTGCTCAATCAACATAGCTCTTGTGATAATATCAGATACAGGGTGGATTCTTACAAGAGGAAAGTGGTAATAGTAGAATGCAAATGTTTCTGGATTCTCTTTTACTGCTTTGTAAATTTCAGGTACTTTCTTTTGACAAAATGGACATTGTGGGTCTGAAAAGACTACAATCTTATGTTTTGCATCTTTATTTCCTGCAAATAGATGTTTCTCATCATAAACACTATCTTTTAACTTTGGCTTTAATGTCATATGAAAATCTGTACCTGTTTTCATATCAATAAGAGCATTAGTAGCGATACCATCTTTTACAAAAATTGTCTCAGGAACAGTTACAACATCAGTAACAGTTGGACTCTTTTTGACTTTTGCATTGATGTTTACAAAATAGATATCCCATCCAGCCAACTCTTTAATATTTTTTTTCTCAATAACATCTACACTATCTACTTTTACACTTTGATTTTTAATCAAGTGATTTTTTATATAATCTTTTACTTCAGCTTCTGTAGATGCAGCACTAAGACTTAGTGTTGCGATAAGTGTCGTGCTCAATAATTTCGACATCAATGACATCATCATCTCCTTGTTTAGTTGTTTTTTTAATATTAGTTTTATCTTTCAAAAGTGACATTGTACCACCTAATTGTAAAAATATTGTATAAAATAGTGCTATTACCCCTAAAAAATCTGAAAAAACACCTGGAATAATAAGAAGAATAGCTCCAATAAAGTAAGAGGTACTCGCATCCTGAAAACTTTTCGCATTGAGTTTTCCTAGAGTTGCCAATTTCATATTTGTCATAAGACTCTTGTGAGCATTTTGGATTAATCCCATGCCAAACATAAATGTTCCAAGTATCCAAATAACTGTCCAGAGAAAACCTATCTGTGCACCAACTGCTAACGAGACATATAACTCCAAAAATAGATAGGGAAGAACTATTATCATTATGCTAACTTCTCAACTATTACATCAAGAATAGTATCTAATTGACACTCCTCTTTATCCAAAGTAGCTCTGTTAATTAGCTCCACTTTCCCCTCATTAATATCATTACCAATAACAATAGCAAAAGGTATACCAATAAGCTCAAAATCTTTGACCTTTACACCAAAACCTGTCTTTTTATCTGCTCTATCATCTAAAAGTACATCTATCCCTTTAGCTTGAAGCTCACCATATAGATTCTCTGCTACTGCCATCTGCTCTTCATTTTTTGCCTTTGCTACAATAATATCAACGCTAAATGGTGTAGACTCTTTTGTCCAAACACACCCTTTCTCATCATGATTCTGCTCGATAATCCCTGCAAGTAATCGGCTTACACCGATACCATAAGTTCCCATTATAAAAGGCTCTAACTTTTGGTTTTTATTTAAAAATTCTGCCTTCATAGGCTCTGAATAGGTTGTTCCTAGTTGAAAAATATGACCAGCCTCTATCCCTTTGGTTTGGCTAAGTTCACCACCACACTTAGGACAGCTCTTCTCATCTTCGGCTATAACTTCCACGTTTGCCCCAAAATCACAACTATCACAAACCATAATAGTATCTTCACCACTATCTGCTAGTATCATAAACTCTTTTGACCCTGCACCACCAATAGCACCACTATCTGCTTCAACTACTTTAAAATCTAATCCTAAACGGGTAAATATCTTTTTATATGTCTCTTCCATTAGAGCAAACTCTCGCTCCATATCCTCAACTGAATCATGAAAACTATAAGCATCTTTCATAAGAAACTCACGACCACGCATCAGTCCAAATCTTGGACGAACCTCATCACGAAATTTCCAATTGATTTGATATACATTTAGAGGCAATTGCTTATAACTCTTAACAGTTTGACGAACCAAGTTTACCATAGCCTCCTCATTAGTCGGACTCAAAGTAAAACTATTCTCATGTCTATCTTTAAATCTCAAAAGCTCTTTTCCAAACTTATCAGCTCTACCTGTCTCTTCCCAAAGACTAAGAGGTGTAACCATTGGCAGATGAACCTCATTACACCCTGCTTTATCAAGCTCATCTTTTACAATAGCTCTTACCTTATCTAGTGTAATTTTACCAAGTGGTAAAAAATTATAGAGTCCAGAGCCACCTGACGATTGAATAAATCCTGCACGGAGGAGAAGTATATGTGATGCCAAAACAGCATCACTTGGTGCTTCTTTTAGAGTAGGTATTAGTATTCTTGAAAATCTCATTTTCAATATCCTTTAATATATATCTTTTAATTTTTGCTTATTATATCTAATGTATCTAACGAAAAGTTAATGGTATAATATAAAAAGGTGATATCATGAACAAAATTATATATTTTATTTTAATTATTGCTATTTTTTTTAACACTCTATACTCAAATAGTTCAAAAAATTCATTAGAGAGTAACAGTACTATTGTGAATGAGGCAAAAAAACATCTAGGTAAACCTTATCTCCTCAAAGCTACTGGACCTAAAAACTTTGACTGTTCAGGTTTTGTATATGCTGTAATGAAAAATATAGGGATACAAATCCCAAGAACTTCCATAGCTCAATCAGAAATAAAAGGTAAAAAACTCACACGAAAAGAGCTTAAAACAGGAGACTTACTATTTTTCGATACATCTCTAAAAGGTCACATAAACCACTCAGGTATCTATATTGGAAATAATAAATTTATCCACTCTAGCAGTGGAAAAGCCTACTCCGTGACTATCTCTTCTTTAGATGCTTGGTATAAAGATAAGTTTAGATGGGGAAAAAGGGTAAAATAATTTTGATTATCTATTTTTCTACATCTAAAGGAATTGACCACTTCTGATAATATGCTAATACTCTAATAGTAATAGCAAGTACAAAAATAAAGAGTGTAGAGTAAAAATTTATTAAATTAAAAAAGTGAAAAACATACATAAGAAGACCAACTAACAGAGAAACCGTACCATAAAAACCTGTTTTAAAAACAAAAGGAACTTCATTAATAATAATATCACGTGTAATTCCTCCACCTACAGCCGTAATAAAAGAGAGTGCTAATACTCCTGTTAAATTTAGATTCATCTCTAAAGCAATAATAGCTCCTGTAATACTAAATGATGCTAAACCAATAGAGTCACTAACAATAAATAATGCTCTATTCTCTATGCTCTGCTTTTTATGAAATTTAAAAATAGTAAGTATAGACATTACACCAAGCACAATTAGACCAGGAGTGGTGTGTGTAAAGGTATATGGTATTTTATCTACAATAATATCGCGAATAACACCTCCTCCAAATGCTGTTAAAAAGACTGAAATAAATACTCCTAAAAAATCTAAACGACTACGAACACCTACAAAAAAACCACTCATTGCAAAAGCAATAGTTCCAATATACTCAGCCATTTCAAACATTATAATACCTTTTTTACTTCCCAAAACTCTTCATAATATTTAATCTTCTCATACTGATACACGGTGTTGTTCCTTTATACAGTAGTTACTCTCTTTTATAGACCCACTACCATCAACCTGAATCACTATATGGCTAAAGCCAAAATGTTCTAAATCTCTCTTAATAGTAGATGTCAATGCCTCTTGCTCTTTTAGTGTTATGTTATCATCTTTTAGAACAATATGAAAAGAGATAAAACGCTCTTTTGAACTGGGTTGAGAGATATGCAAATCATGATACTCCAATATACGCTCATCTGCTACAATAATAGCATCTAGCTTCTCCTCTTCTATATCTATGGTATTGATATCCATCAACGATAGAAAACTCTTTTTAAGCAGAGGATAAGAGTGAAAAAGGATATAAACAGAAAAGAGTATGGTCAGTAGTGAATCGACTCTATAAATCTGAAAAAAGTAGATAAAAATTCCTGCCACAACAACACCCACAGAGATAAGTGCATCAGCCAACATATGCAGATAAGCCGAGTGTATATTGGTATCTTCATGATGATGGTGATGATGTTCATGCTCTCCATGAGAACAGCTTGAAACACCCATATTATTTAAGATATAGGCACTAATCCCATTAGCAATCACAGCAATAATTCCCACAACTATCATATAGATTGGCTCTATCTTTTCAGGATACATAAATCTAAAAACAGACTCATATATCATATAAAACATCGTCAAAAAGAGAAACAGAGTATTGACAAAACCTGCCATCATCTCAGCTCTCAAAAAACCAAAAGTGTATCTAAAAGATGCTCTAGTAACAGAGAGACGCAACGCCAAATAGGTAATAGCTACAGCAATCACATCTCCAATATTATGCAGTGCATCAGCTATAAGAGCAAATGAGTTAGAGAGAAGACCAAAAACTATCTCACTTACTATTATAATAAGATTAAAAATAATAATCCAAAGTATCTTTTTTTCTTGCATTTTAAATCCTTGATATAGTATATTTAAAGATAGATTATAGTTTGGTTGGTATATAATAGACCTCTCCTAATACCCAAAAATTGAATACTCCACATAAAAAACAATATGTGTGGTCTCTGTGGGATATGGATAATCTTTATAAGCAATTCTAATAGTCTGTAGGGTATTTTCATCTAAGGCTCTATAACCAACCTTTTTTTCTAATATTAGATTTGATATATCACCATTTGGATGTAAATCAAAAGATACTATATTTTCCCCCTCTTGTGCTGTTCTCATCGCTACAGCTCCTGCTGGGTAGCCTCTTCTTGTTAAAGTTCTTTGAGTTATATGATGAATAGAGCCTAAATTATCTACAATAAACTTCTTTTGAATAGGAGTAAAACTATCAAATGATGTACCGTAAAGCTTCTGTATCATTGGTGATTTTGGTGGACTACTGATATCATATGATGAGCCTTCTCCTAATAGTGAAGAGAGACTAGTAGTTGTTGGCTGATTTGATATTGGATTTGGAATATATAGCATATCCTCTTCGGCTATTATATCATTTGGTTTTGGTGGAACAACAGACTCTTCTACAATAGGTTCTGATGTATAATACTCATCTAAAATATCCTCTTGAATAGGCTCTTCTTGAATATACTCTTCATAAACAGGCTCTTCTATACTTACCTCTTCGACCTCTATTATCTCTGGGATATACTCTACTGTATCTTTCTCTATAAATATAGGTGGCTTTATATCCACTTTTTTTGGAGTTTTTATTTTTTTCGGGGCTAAAGCCTCCGATTCCACTGTTTTTATAACTTTTTTCTTTTTTATAGCTTTTTTCTTTACTATTTTTTTGGATTTTTGCTTTTTTACTTTTTGTTTTTTTATCTCTCTCTTTGGCTTTTGCTTAACAGTTTTGGAGTCTATTTTTTCTACATATCTTGAAATATCTCTAATATCTATTTTGATAATATGCTCATCTTTTGCTTTATGAGTAATCTTAACAGATTTAAAATAGAATAGATATGCCATTATCAATAATGTATATATGATAACTGTGATTATAAATGCCAATATTATTCTCATATCTTCTCCTATTTTAGCTCAACTCATAAATCTATATAAAGAAAGATAGTATAATCAAAAAAATTTTAATTTGGGTAAAAAAGGACATTAAATAATGAGTTATAACAAAAGTCAAGAGGCATTTAAAGAGGCGTGTGAGGTAATTCCTGGGGGTGTTGATTCTCCTGTTAGAGCATTTTCAAGCGTGGGAGGGACACCACCTTTTATAGATAGAGGAGAAGGTGGATATCTGATAGATATTGATGGAAATAGATATATTGATTTTGTACAGAGCTGGGGGCCACTTATATTTGGTCATGCACATAATACAATAGAAGAGGCTGTAATAGAGGCTGTAAAAAAGGGTCTTAGCTTTGGAGCTCCTACGGTTGGAGAGACTAAACTTGCTACTCATATTGTAGATATGTTTGAGGGGATTGACCGTGTGCGTTTTGTAAGCTCTGGGACAGAGGCTGTAATGTCTGCTATTCGTTTGGCTCGTGGTTATACAAAAAGAGATGATTTCATTAAGTTTACTGGCTGTTATCATGGTCATGCTGACTCTCTATTGGTACAAGCAGGTTCAGGGATGGCAACCTTTGGAAATCCATCTAGTCCAGGAGTTCCTGCTGATTTGACCAAACATACACTTTTGGCTACATATAATGATATAGAGAGTGTAAAAAAATGTTTTGCAGACTCTAAAGAGGGTATATCTTCTGTTGTTATTGAACCAATTGCAGGAAATATGGGTCTTGTTCCTGCTGATGAGGATTTTTTAGTAGAGCTTAGAGCGTTGTGTAATGAGCATGGAGCATTACTTATCTTCGACGAGGTTATGAGTGGATTTAGAGCTTCACTGACAGGTTCACAGGGGATAACCTCTGTTCGACCTGATATCATCACTCTTGGAAAGGTTATTGGAGCAGGAATGCCTGTAGGAGCATTTGGTGCTAGTGATAAAATTATGGCTCAACTCTCACCAGAGGGACCAATCTATCAAGCAGGAACACTCTCTGGAAACCCTGTAGCAATGGCTGCAGGATTGGCATCAATAGAGATGCTAAAGGCAGACCCTGAAATTTATATGACACTAGAGAGACGAGCAAAACGACTTACAGAGGGATTTAAGGCATCTGCTGATGAGCTTGGTATACCTATGGTAACAGAGGTTAGAGGCTCTATGTTTGGATTCTTTTTCTCAAAAAAGGTGGTAAAAAACTTTGATGATGCACTGGAGAATGATAGTGAATTTTTTGGTAAATTTCATGGGAAGATGCTTGAAAAAGGAGTCTATTTAGCATGTTCATCTTTTGAGACAGGGTTTATCTCTGTAGAGACAACGGATGAGATGATAGAGGAGGCTATAAGTGTTGCAAAAGAGTCTATGAGCGAACTCATAGCCTAAAGGAGCAGATATGATAATCATTCCTGCAAGAATAGCTTCAAGCCGTTTCCCAAATAAAGTGTTAGCTGATATAGCAGGTACTCCTATGGTTATCCGTACTGCAAAGGCTGTAGAGGGGATTGATAGAGTTGTGATTGCAACAGATGCACAAGAGGTTATAGATGTTGCAAAAGAGCATGGGATAGAGGCTGTAATGACCTCTAAGAATCATAACTCTGGAACAGATAGGATATATGAGGTAACAGAGATTCTAAATTTAGCAGATGATGAGATAATTATCAATGTACAAGGGGATGAACCATTTATTGAAAAAGAGGTGGTTCAAGCTATATTTGATATTACCCTTCATAATCGCTCAAATCCAAATATTATGATGAACTCATGCTATAAACAGATAAGTAGTAAAGAGGCTAAGGATAGTAATCTAGTCAAAGTAGTAACAACTTATGATAATATCGCTCTCTACTTCTCTCGTGCAAAAATTCCTTTTGCTAGAGAGGAAGAGATAACGGAGTACAAAGGGCATATTGGAATTTATGGTTTTACAAAAAGCTCTTTAAAAAAGTTTTGTAGACTCTCCCCTGCCCCTCTTGAGGAGATAGAGAAGCTAGAACAACTTCGAGCTTTATATCATGGGTATCAAGTTGCAATGGTAAAAGTAGATACACAAAGCTTTGGTATAGATACACCAAAAGATTTAATAACAGCACTTAAGCTATATGAAAACTCACATTAACTAACGGTTTATTTTTTGTTTTTTATCTATTTATAATCTTATAATATAATACAAGTATGAAAGATAGAAAGAGAGGAGTTTACATCCTATCCTCTCTTCTAATTTGGAGAACAACGCTCCTATATGAGTTGAAGTAGGTTATAACAGATATTTGATATAGCTTTTAGATAAAAATTTTAACAAAAAATCTCCCCCCCTACTCCTTTTACAACTACTTCATCTCATATCTTTCTAAACATAAAAGAACTATAATATCAAAATAACACAACAATAGGTTAATAACCTCATAAGGAAATAGATGATAAAAATAATTATATTAGTTGCAACTATATTTATGACTTCTATATTTGCAAACACAATTACTTTTGAAAATGCACCCAAAACACCAAAACATAGACTACCCAACGGTCAAAATGAAGTTTTATCTTTTTACTCTATACTAAAAGACTCTATGAACTCTGTAGTTAATATCTCAAATAGAACTATTAACTATAAAGGTAATCTAAACCGTAAATTTTTTCAAGAGTTTTTTGGAAATCAGATGCCACCAAATAAAAGTGAGAACTCTTTGGGTTCTGGAGTTATTATCTCAGAGGATGGATTTATCATAACCAATAACCATGTTATTGAGGGGGCTGATGAGATATCTGTTACTATTAATGGAAGAGAGAGAGAGTATATTGCAAAAATCATAGGTAGAGATAAAGGAACAGATTTAGCTGTTGTAAAGATAGATGCTCATAATTTGCACCCTATTACTTTTAGTAATATTGATGATATTGAACTAGGAGATGTCGTTTTTGCTATTGGTAATCCATTTGGTGTAGGACAAACTGTGACACAAGGAATTATCTCTGCACTAAATAAATTTGGAGTTGGTATTAATCAGTATGAGAACTTTATACAGACAGATGCTTCTATTAACCCCGGTAATTCAGGTGGTGCATTGATTGATTCTCGTGGTGCATTAATAGGAATAAACTCTGCTATTCTCTCAAAAAGTGGGGGTAATCAAGGAATAGGATTTAGTATCCCTGTAGATATGGTTAAAAATGTTGTTAGTAAATTGGTTCTTGATGGTAAAGTTGTTAGAGGTTTCTTGGGTGTTGGCACAACAAAAGTAAGTAAACAACACAATCAAATCTATAATATGAAACATGGGGCTATTATTACTAATGTTCAAGAGAATTCACCAGCTTCAAAAGCACACTTAAGAAGGGGAGACCTACTCTATGCTGTTAATGGAAAAATCTTAAAAAATCCTCATGAATTACAACAACTAATTACATCTTATCGTCCACATGAGGAGGTAGTTATATCTTTAGAGAGAGATGGAGAGAAGATAAAGCAGAAAGTAAAACTTGCAAGTATTCATGGAGAGATGTTGAATATTAGTAGTATTGATAAAACTTTTAATGGACTACATATAAATAATATTAATCAACAAAATAGAGATAAATTTCAAATCCAAGATAATATTGTAGGAGTTGTAGTAGAAGATGTAGAGATTAATTCTCAAGCTTATATTGCAGGATTTAGCCCAGGAGATATTATTATACAGATAGAGAATATGGATATTAGAACTGTTGCTGATGCGACAAAAGGTTTTGAAAAATATAAGGGAAAATCTAAACGAATCTATATCAATAGACGAGGAGCTATACTACTAGTTGTTACCAACTAGAAAAAATTGAAGATTTATTTTAAATCTTCAAAAATAATAATATCATAATTGCTAGTAGTTACTACTGCTTGATGTGAAGGTACAGAGCCATTACGGTTAACTTTACTTAGTTCATCACGAAGACTCTCTATCTCCTTGGTCATCTCTTCCATCTGATACTTTAACTTTAAAATAACATCCACCCCAGCTAGATTAATACCCATCTTTCTAGTTAAACGTAAAATTAGTTTTATCTTATCTACATCTCGTTGAGAGTAGAGTCTCATACGACCTTGTGTACGAGAAGGACTAATAAGCCCCTCTTTTTCGTATTGACGTAAGGTTTGAGGATGAATATCTAAAACAGATGCTACCACAGATATAAGGTAAACAGGTTCATCATAACTATGCATTACTACTCATCTCTGGACTAGGAAGATTTGCTTCAAGGGATGCTTTGAACTCCTCATCAAGCTCATCTACATTTGGTAAAATTATATTAGATAAGAGATATAAATCTCCACTTAGAGCTGTTTTTCTATCCACAGCACCAGCACCTCTTATTCTAAATTTTTGTCCATTTTTAGTATTTTTAGGAACTTTTAATGTCACTTTTTTATCCAAAGTTTCAACCTCTACCTTACCACCAAAAAGAGCCAATTTAAGTGGTACATCAAAAGTCTTATATAGGTCTGAACCTTTTCTCTCATACTCACCAGAATCTGCGACCTCTACAACAATGATAAGGTCACCACGCTGACCACCAGCACTATTTCCCTTGCCTCTTGCTCTTAGTTTATCACCACTCTTGATACCTGCAGGAATTTTCAAATCAAAACTCTCATTATTTATAGAGATATTGTGCTTACCACCTTTTACAGAGACGTAGAATGAGATAGTAATAGTTGTACGTTGGTCCAAATCAGCCCCAGAGCCACCACCAAAACCAGCACCTCCAAAAGGACTTCCACCTCCTCCAAAGCCACTAAAACCTCCTGCTCCAAAAGATGAACTTCTGCTACTACTACCTCCACCAAAGATGTTTTTTAGTAAATCATCAAGGTCTACATTACCCTGTTGCTGTGCAAAGTCATGGAAGTTTTGACCACCAAATATCTGGTCACCATACATATCATACTCATCTTTTTTCTTCTTGTCTGAGAGTACCTCATATGCTGCATTAATCTCTTTAAATTTATCAACGGCTGACTCTTCCTTATTCACATCGGGATGATACTGACGAGCTAACTTACGATAAGCCTTTTTAATCTCTTCAGCAGTTGCACCATCACTAACACCTAATGTTTCATATAAACTTTTAGCCATTTTATTCATTATCCTTAATCTTGTATTTTAATTATTTAGCACTATTATATCAAAAACTCTTAGTCTATGTCAATCAAGGTTTCTATTTTTGACGTATTAACATAAGAACAACAATAACAGGAGGAATGGATAAGGAAAAGAGATAAGAGGCTATATCTAAAATTTTATTATTATTAAGATAAAAAAATCCAAAAATCAAAATTCCATATGCTCCTAAACGATAAAAAGACAAGGCAGCTTTGGAATCTTTTGTTGTTTGCCAAAGAGAACGACGATTTTTTTTCAAACTCTTTTTCTCTTCAACAATAACATCCTTAAAATTTTTATTCTTTTTATCATTCGTGCTATCTTCTCCATATAAATCAAAAGGGTCTTCTATTTTATCCAAAGTATCACGATTATCATCTGCTACTACCATACCCATATCTACTCTCGCTTGTACCATATTACGATAGGAGACTATAGAGGCAAACATAATTAGGGATGAGCTAATAAAACCTATTTGAGAGTTAATAAGCCAAACTCTATTACCACTCAAAAGAGAAAAAATTACTATTCCAATATCTATTATTAGTAATGCATTAATAATCTTTTTCATTAATATTTATCATCCTCATCATCACTATCATCATATTTTTTGTATCTATATCTAGGGTCATTTGCTAACTCATCAAGAGATTTTTTCTGTTTTTCATATGCTTTATATACATTTAAAACCGCACCAGAAATTCCCCAAAATACACCTAGCCACAAGAGCCAAGGAGTGTTAAAAAAATTTTTAAGTAAAAGACCAATACCAACTCCTAATAGAACAGCAACAACCATTGATATCCCAAGACTCAAACCATCAGCAGCGACCACAATTTTTTTTAATTTTGGCTCTTCATTTTCTGACATATTACACCTTTTTTATTATATT
>Ga0256828_1001584_pt1 | contig 14059 bp, 13 predicted proteins | sample CV88metaG_FD_185993 | JGI IMG/M metagenome (GOLD analysis project Ga0256828, IMG submission 185993) | Hydrothermal vent microbial communities from East Pacific Rise, Pacific Ocean - CV88 | ecosystem: Environmental > Aquatic > Marine > Hydrothermal vents | place: Pacific Ocean: East Pacific Rise...
TATAAAATTCAGTTAAATTTAGTAGTGCTTTCTTGTCTCTTGGTAAACTACCTTCCGGCACATTATTTTCATCTGCCCATTGCCAAAGTCTTTCCATCCAATTATCATCTAGCAGATTTTTTGAGGTTTTATCTGCTAAGATATTGTTTGTTGTTTTTAGTAATTTTTTTGCTTTTGTTAAAGTTGCACTGCTATTTTTTTTTATATCTGGTAAGTTTTGCATTGCTTTTCCTATGTTTTATTTTATAACTGTGCCATATATTTTGGACTTATTTTATTTTTGTATTATATTTAGGCTTAAAAGTGAAACTTTAATTCAATGAATATCACAGTCTATAAAAATATCACATCCATTTGTTCTTAATTTACTAATCCATTCTTGTATATAATGTTTGTTATTATCATTATCTTCACAGAAGTACCATAATAATACTAAAGACTTAAGATTTGTTAAATTTGAAATTGTCTTTGGTAATGTACAAAAGTCATGTAAATACAAATTTTCTATTTGTACTAAGTTTCCTATTTCATCAGGTAACTTAACACATTCTAAAAATTCCAGTGATAATATTTTCATATTAAGTAACTTTTCTTTATCTCTCGGAAGTTCATCATCAGATATATCATTCTCATCCGCCCATCTCCAAAGCCTATCTATCCAACTATCATCTACCAATTCATTTTTATTTTTTTCTAAAATTTTGTTTGTAATATTTACTAAACTTTTTGCTTTATCTAATAGTGTTTTACTATTTTGTGTTGTAATTATTAGGTCTTGCTTCATTTATCACATCCATATTTTTTATTGAATTCTTTTTTAAAAAACTCTATATCATTTGTAATTATTTTACTAAAATATTTAGGAATATATTGTCTAAGTTCAAAATGTATAGTATTTTTCTCAAATCTTCTGTATTTATATTTTGAAGTACTAGCTTTATATACTACACATAGTACATAGTTATAATTATCTTTTTTGATATTGTTTGATTTACATATATCTAGTATAGTTTCATCACTACATTTTACTTTATTATGTAACTCAACTTTCGCACATAGATTTCAGTAAATCCACAAACTTAAGTTGAATATTAAAGCCCATAAATAGGCACTTTTTAGTATAATTTTGTTACTACAACATCATTATAAAGGCTTATTTTATGGAACTTGCAAATTATATCAATTATGCTATGAAGAGTTTATTAAAAAATCCAATATTAGAAGTACTTCAAGAGATAAAAATTACAAAGATTTTAAAACAAAGTAATTTTGTTAAGAGAGATGTAGGTCATCCTCCATTTCAAATAATTCTACATTTTCTCTATATGCTTGTGATGCAGAAACGGCAATCAAGCTTTATAAAACAGAGTGAGAGTTCATTTGGCAAAGATACATACTATCGATTTATCAAAAAGAGTCGCTATAACTGGAGAAAGCTGTTATTGTTAAGCTCTGCTACATTGTTACAAAAGATAAAACCACTGCATAAACAGGGTGAACATCGTCTGCTCATTATTGATGATACAGTAGAGCCAAAGAGAGGTAAACTGATTGAAGGGAGTTGCAGATATATATGGAGTAATAAAGAGCACAGAACAATCAACGCACTCAATATCGTATCTCTAAATTATGCAGATTCACACTCAACTTTTCAACTTGATTTTTCTATCAAGATGAATGATAGTAAAAGAAAAGAGATATCAGAGTTTACAACAAAGCTTCATCACAGAAGTAATGCTTACCAAAGAAAAAGTGAAACAATAAAAGGCAAAAATGTTCTTGCAATTGAAATGTTGCAAAGAGCCTTAGATAACGGTATAGAGGTTGATTATCTTCTTGTAGATAGTTGGTATGCAAAGCCAGACTTTATCAAACAAGCAGATGATTTAGGTATGCCTGTAATTGCCAGACTACCAAACAACAAGCTTATTTGGAACTTCAAAGGTAAACATAAAACTCTGGGTACAATCTATAACAGTTTAAAAAATATTCGTCACAAACAGAGTGGTCAACATGGTAAAATTTCTTACAGATACTTTGATAAAATTGTAGAATATGCTGCTCTTGGTAAAGTGAAGTTGGTGTTTTTACATACTGGTAAAGATTTACTTGTTTTTATCTCTACAGATTTACAACTCTCTGGTAAAGAGATCTTAGCAACTTATAAAAAACGGTGGAATATTGAACAAGGCTATAAAGATTTACGAAATCTCTTTGGTTTAGGTAAAGAAGAAAACAGAATTTATGAAGCACTCATTGCAAAGATTACACTTTCAATGTTTGCATATAACATTGTAAGCTATATTAATCGCATAAAACATGAACCGCAAACACTTGGAGAACTTTTTAGAGATTTAGAGTGTGAACTTGAATCGCTGGCAATATCGATGCAACTTTTTATAAAAATACTCACAAAAATCTCTGAAATTCAAAATGTTGTCAAGGAGAATAAAAACTTTTTACAGATTATCGCTGTTCTCAGTGCTTACACTCAAAAAGAGTTGGGTTTTATGTGCGAAAGTTGAGTATGTAATCTTTTATTTGAAATATCTGTTTTATCTTGGTTTTTAAACTCTATATAAAATACTTTTTTATCTTTTTCTTCTATGATTATGCTATCATAAGACGATGGTTGTTTTTTAGGATACATTTTTTTTGTAACATCATCAAAATCAATCACTCTCATACTGCTATTGCATAGATATATCTTATTTTCTTTATCATAGCTTGTATTTTTTAGAGTATCAAAACTATCTGAAAACTTTTGTTTAAAGATATAGCTCATCTCAGCCATTTAAACTCTCACTATCCATTTTATCAAACTCTTCAAAAGGCTCTGATAACTTTTCAAATATTTCTGATAGCGTTTTATTGTTGCTATTATCTATTTTATCAATTTTACCATCTTCAGCTAGATAATAATTTGATATATCTTCTAACTTTTCTTGTTCACTATATCTTTGTAATGCTTCTATCATATATGGACTATGTGAGTTTAGCAATACCTTTACACCATTTTTCACAAGTTTTATTATTAGTTGTGCTAGTTTTAATTGCCACTTAGGGTGTAGATGTACTTCTGGCTCATCTAGTATCAAAATTTGATTTTCAAATAGATAGTTATTTTTAGATAGTATTTGCAATATACCAAAATATTTTATACCTGTAGCTGTATTTATAAGGCTTATATTTTTATTATCTTTTTTAAAATAAAAACTACTTTCATTATTGTTTAAAAATTCACCTTGGATTATAGATTTTATATCATCAGATATATCTATGATATCGGTATTTTCTTTTTTTGTTTTAAATGATAAATTCCAATGCAAATCTTTCATAATCTTAGGATATACAAGATCTAAACTCATAGCATCTTCTATCATAGGTAGTTTTGTAAATAGCTCCATCATATTCCATATAAGAGGTGTTTCTATCATAATTATGTTAGGATTAGTATTTTCTACTATTAAAAAGCAAGTATCAGTATTAACCTTATTAATTTTACTAATATTATCTTTTATACTTATATCAATAGATACTTTATTATCATCAGATACTATAATTTGACCATCTTTTGATATATCTCCATCAAAGTATTTATTGAAATTGCTATTTATATTATTGTTACTTACTTTATTATCTTTTGATATTGATTTTATTACACTATAAAGTGCTTTACTTACTGTACTTTTACCAGTGTCATTTTCTCCTGCTATTACTGTTAGCCCTACCAGTTTTATATCTGCTTGTTTTATTATACCTATGTTTGTTAGCTCTAATCTCATTTCTACCTCTTTTAAATTATCATACTAATGAACAAAATTCTATATATGTTATTTTAACCCAACTTGCTAGTTAAAAGCGAGTTTTTGTTTATCTTCATCAAGTTTCAAGAAGCAGTCAATACTATAGCTTACAAGAAACAACTTGAATTTGGTTTGAAGTGGCTTTTATAACTTTACCAAACTTTGCCATTATCATAGAAAAAGCGGTTTCTACGCTTTTTCTAATTTTTCTTTTGAGATAATATTCATCATCATTTTTCATATTCTTTTTAAATATTGGTGAGAGTATTATGCCGTAATTTTGCAAAAACTGTTTAAGCTCACTTGATATATATCCCTTATCTCCAATAGCAATAGAATCTTTTGGAAGATGGGGTAAAAAGTCATATCAATATTATATTATCCCCTCACCATTTGGCTTTTCTAAATATTTTTTATAATTTTTCTTAGCTATCTCTTTGGAAGTATTGGCATAACAATAGTTGCAACCATGAGGACAAGTGTTGTAAGCTCCTATATCTTTACTCATCACACAACCACAATCTTCTCTTTGCCCTTTGTCTTTAAGGTTTTTTCTTTTTGTGATTTTTGATTCATTTTCAAAAAGATTTGGTTTGGTTATTTCCACTCCGAGAAATTCCATAAGCTTTTTATCGTGATTAAACAGTTCTATCATCAAATCATCATCTATACATTTGTTATGCACTATGCCATAGTTATCCAAATCTATCTTTTCGCTACAAGTCCCAAGAATCAGTCCCCAATTTTTGTTAATCTCAGTTATGCCTTTGGCAAACTGCTCCATAAGCTCTGGAGTCCATTCTATATAATCCACTTTTTCTTTTTTTAAATTATTGGCTACTTTTTTATATATGCCAATATCTGCAAAGCTAAAAACAAGTTTTTGAGTATAATCTTTTAATTCATTTCCTATTTTTTCGACCCGTTGTAAAAGTTCGGTTACATCTATATCATTTGTTAGTATAAGTGGGTCAAATCTCCAAATCACTCTCTTTTTGCCAAGTTTGTTTGACAATTCTTTAAAAGTTTTTATCCTGCTCTCTACATTTGGCACTTTTGCTTCATAGCCTTCTTTGTCATAATCATTTAAAGAATATTGAAAATAATAGTTTGGTATATTTTTATCAAGATAATCAAGATACTTAAACATTGGGCGAGGATTTTTTGTCCAAAACACCACTAAGCGAGTATCTTTAAATGAAACATATAGCGGTTTGCCATTAAAAGGATTTATCCATTTTAAATAACCAGCTTCCCAGCGACTTACAAACCAATCGCTATAAAATGTAGGTATATCTGTTGAGCGACTTGCAGAGATTATAACTGGAGCTTGTGCCTCTGCTGTTGTACCATCTTCTAAAACTATTTTTTGTTTTTTCCACTGCATAATATCATTTTCCTTTATTTTTTAAATACTAGACTTCTTGCAAAACTCCTATATGTCTCAACATATTATAGAGAGTTTTAATCAAGGCAGATGTTCTCAAGCGTAGCCGAAGCTACGGTTGGGGTTATCTAACGAAGAGTAAAGCTCTCTATAATATGCCCATAGGGAGAGCTAATAAGTAGCAATCTTGCACAAAAAAATATTTTCACCTTAGCTATGGCTAGGCTGAAAAATTTATTTTGCACAATCTTACCACTTCTTAGCTCTTTGAGGCGTATAGGAGTTTTGCAAGAAGTCTATTGATAATCTAACAATTTACTTCCAGCTATTGCTTCTTTTTCTCCAACAACTGCTCCATTCCTTAATGTATTATTAGCATCTCTGCTTTGTTGTCTCAGTCACCGTAATGGCTCCACATTCGTAGAACTCTTATTGTTTTATCACTTTCTCTTACTTCATATACTAGTCTATGTTGAATATTGATCCTTCTTGAATATGCTCCATTTAAGTTTCCAACTAATTTTTTGTATGGTGGTGGAGATTGAAATGGATCTTTTTTGATTATCTCAAGAAGTTCTTTTGCTTTATCATCTAACTTTACACTTGAGAGTTTTTTAGCATCTTTTAAAGCTAATTTTGAATACAGAACTTTATACTCTACCACTCAATATCCTCACAAAATTCACTATCATCAGCTTTCATAGCATCTTGAATAGATTTTGATAAATTTGGTATGGAGTTAAGATAGAGTGTCTCTTGGATCACTTCCCAATCCTCTTGAGAAATCATTACTACATTGTTTCTTTTTCCTGTGATAATAATAGGTTCATGTGTTTGAGCAGTTTTATCCATCAGATTATATATATCTGCTCTTGCCTGACTTGCTGACATTATATTGGTCATAATATTCTCCATCCAATAATAAAGTTTATAATAAAACTATACTTAATTCCGTACGATTTGTCAAGGAACATTTTGTCTATTTATTATGGTCTGGCACTTAGCAAATCTGATTAAGTAGGTATTTTATTTTTACTGTATTTACAATTTGGATAATTTTCACAACCTAAAAAAGTTCCATATTGACCATGCCTTTCAATTAAATAACTATTGCACCTTGGACATAGTTCAGCTTTAAAGTCACAATTGTCATTTGAACAGTTTGCTATCTTATTTTCTATATCTTTAAAAATTTCACTTTTGCATTTTGGACAGTAATGAACATCTTCGGTATATTTGCATCTTGGAAAATTGCTACAACCGTAAAAATATTTATCTTTATCATTACTTTTTGTATGCTTTTTCAAAAAGCCTGTTTTGCATTCTGGACAATGCATCAATTGAACTTTAGGATCATTTAGAAAAAAGATTTCATTTTTGTTTTCATTGATCAACTCTTTGATGAAAATAGATTGTTCATATATATCGCTCATTAAAAACAATGCTCCTTTAGTTCTTGTAAGTGCTACATAAAAAAGCCTTCTTTCTTCAGCATCTTCAAATTTATCTCCTTCTGGAATAACAAGATCCAAAATTGGATCATCTTCTATTTTAGAAGGAAAGCCAAATTTACCATTGTTGATATTGAAGACGATGACATAATCAGCCTCATTTCCCTTTGAACTATGAACAGTAGATAAAATGATATTTAAGTTCTGATACTTTCCTTTTAAGCCTTTTAGCTCTTCTAATAAAAAGTTATACCTTGCTAAAATCATAATGGTTTTGTTAGAACCTTGTTCTTTTTTATATATAAGGTTTAATATAGTTTCTACATCACTTTTTGCATCCTTTGTTGACCAGTACAATAATAAACTAAACTTGTTTGAGATTTGTCTTTTTTTTGTTTTTATTGCTTTTTTAATTTGAGATGGATTTTTTTGAATAAAATTTGAAGCAACTTCTGAAACAATATTATCAAACCTGAAAGTATAATCTAATGCAATGATTTTTGAAACTCCAAATATTTTATCAAAATCTTGGATAATCTTAATATTGCTTCCAGCAAATCTATTTATAGATTGCCAGTCATCACCCACGGCTGTCATTGATGTGTTGTTAATTGGTAATAATTTTTGGATTAATTTTGCTCTTGTAGTTGAAATATCTTGAAATTCATCAATAAATATATGTTTAAAGCTATGTTTATATTTTCCATTTTCAATATTGTCTAAAGCTTTGATGATCATATCATCAAAATCTATACAATTGTTTTTTTCTTGAAATTTTTTATATTTATTAAAAATAAATTCAAACAATTTTAAAAATAAGAATGCTCTTTGTCTATCGTTTATTTGTACAGTTTTTGCTTTGTTTTTTAAGTCGCTTAGTGAATACATGTTTGATTTGTAATGGTTTAAAAATGTGGTAAATAATTTAGCAAATCTATTGTCTTCTATCGAGTCTTCCAATAGCTCGTTTAATTCTGTTTTTGTTAATTCTCTAAAGATAACATTGTGTTTTAACAATTTTTTCTTTAAATTGTCCAATAAAATATTTTCTGAAAATTCATAGCTGTAAGTTTCAATACAAATTGTATTTTTTTCTCGATGCAAATTTCTTTTCCATTGCATTGATTGTAAATATTTTTCATTATCAATATATGGTGCTGTTTTATTATTTTTATCAATACCATAATGCTCAATATATATATCATAATCAGGAAGATAAAAATCAGGTATATATTGCCTTTTTTCTGTTGTATAGGTTTTGTACTTATAAGGTTCTTCATATAAATACTTTATACTGTTTAAAGTTAAAAAATTTGCTATCACTAACTCCTGATAACTTTTAACTGTTTCTTGTTTTAAAGTTGTAAGTGATTTTCCATTTTGTTCACTTTTGAGTTTAATTTTATGTTTGAGTGTCTTCATATCATAGTTTTTTTGATATTCATAATATTCACCACGGTTATTAAATTCTTTTTCATTTTTATACGGAATACTAAAATATGCTATAAAATCTAAAAAACTTTCAAAAAATGTTCCCATTGATGCTAAAAGTTCTTTAATAGTTTCTTTTATAAATTTTGTCATATTTATAGGAGACTCTGACATTGGGCATAAGTTTGGTTTTTGATGTAATACTTGTGCAATTACACTCAAACCGAAAGAATGAAATGTTTTTACCTGTACGGAGATATTTTTTTGTTTAAATCGTTCTTCTAATTCTTCTTGAGCATTTTTATTAAAAGCTAAAACTAAAATTTCACTAGGTTGTAAAATATTTTTTTTAAGTAAATAACTGACTTTTGCCATGATAACACTAGTTTTACCACTTCCTGCACCAGCTAAGATCAAATTATTATTTTCATTTATTAAAACTGCATCTTTTTGAGTATCTGTAAGTGGATTTGATTCGATAGTATTGAAAAATGTTCTTTCTTTGATTTTTTCTTTTTGAATAAATATATTATTTGCTTTTTCTATCCATCTTTCTGGATTATTGTAAAATTGTATTAGTTGGATAATATTATTTCGTATTTTTTGATGTGCTAAAAATTCTTTTTGATCTTTTATAATGTTTTCTAATCTTTTTATGAATTCATTTAGAGTGTAATTATTTATATATCTATCTTCTGAAATATTTATTAATACATTTTGAAAGTCCAATAATTCTTTTTTAAACATCAAAATTTTATTTTCAAATTGTATTTCCAGTTGTTTGATTTCATCCTCAACAAGATATAATTTATTTTCTATCTCTCCTAATTCTGTTTCTAATGTTGTACTTTTTTCTTGATGCTTTTCAATTATTGTTTTATATTTATCTGAATAGTTGATTAAATTAAATGTTATGATTTCTATAAGAGTTTCAAGAAAACTTTTTTTGGAATTTTGTTCTATATTTTTAATTAGAAGATTGTTCTCTTCAATCTCTGTTTTATAAGTATCTATACGATTTAAAAGATCTTCTTTTTCTTGTTTTTTGATAGTTAATTGTTCAGATAAAAATTTCAATATTTTCCTTTGTTTAACTTATCAAGCTCATCTAAAAAACTATTTATTTTTCAATTTTATAAGTACACCACTACCACTTCTTGACCAAATATCACTATGCTAAAAACCTCTGTTTTGTTATCTTTACCTATATGTTCATTTGAATTTTATTTGAAGCAAATTGATGTATAAGCATCTGAATAATGTTTTGATAAGGCACTCCACTCTCTAGTGCTTTTTTCTTAAGCTCATAAATGTCATTTTCACTTACTCTGATAGAGATAGCTTTTTTCTTTTGATTTTTAACATAAGATTGTAACTCTTTCATTCTTTCGTCAATGTTTCCACGACTTTGCCACTCTCCATTTTCAACACTTTGAAGTAGCTCTGTTTCATATTCATCTAAATCTAACATCATGATTCCTTTTTATTATAGTTTTTAAAAAGATTGATGTATCATCTTCAACATAAGGAACAAGATATATATAATCTTTTATTTGTATCAAGATAATGAAAATATTTTGATTAGGATATTTTTCTTTATTTGGATGTTCTATATCATCAAGTAGATAACCACTCTCTAGCGCCAAAATGACATCTTCAAAAGATATATCTCTTTGAGATTTTAATATCTCATTTTTTTCAAGACTATATCTTATGGTTTTACTTTTAAACACATCTATATCCTAATGTTTTTATATATACAATGTATTTTAATATTATTTTTAGGCTTTGTCAAATTGGCTTGGAAGATAACGACTGCAGATAGCTGATAAATTATTGGCTACTCTATTTTGTTAAATTTCTTCTTTGTACCACTTATAACGATGGACTTCACCGATAGCTTTTCCAAATTATGAAATAATTCATCTCTTAAATATCTTTAAATGCTAAAATTTTTTAAAGACAATATATGTCTAAAGAAAGTGGTATTATTTGCACAATCTATCAAAGGCTGGTACATGAAAGCACATTATTTTTCATATATAGATCGTACAACAGCAGCAACGCTTCGCAGTTTTACGACTTTGTTAGAGATAACAGAGCGTATTATAGTGAAGCAAAATGATATCAATCTATTAAAAATCAAGCCTTTAGCCATAGAAGTCGATAAACAAAACCTTTATAGAGATACAACCCATCTGATTTGGTTGCCAGATGGAAAACATTTTATCAGTGTTCATGCCAGAGGGGTATTTCAGTTGTGGGATCTTTTTTCTGCCAAACTCATTAGTGAGGGGGCTTTTATTGATTGGATGGTGGATGTCGAGTTCGATGAAGAAGTAGAAGATGGTGAAGAAAATAAAGTATATTTGTATTATTATCAGTCTGCATTGATTAGAAAAAAACTAAATATAAATCCAACCATACATTTTTTTGTTTTTGCTACCTACGATGATGAAAAACTTGCAAGGTATTTTCCAAAAAAACCATACATCATCTCAAAACAGGTAGATAAAAAAGAGATAAATATTGATGAAATAGGTAAAAATGAAAAATTTCCACTCTCTCTTGATTATGACGGATCACTTGATACAGTTGAAATCACATCTGATGGAAAATTTTATGCTTTTTTGGATAAGGATGGAAGATCTTTTAGCCTTTATGACATGTTAACCTTAAAGCCTGTTCAAAGCTATCAAGGAAGTGCAGAAGAGATATCGTCATTGGTATTGACTTATAATGACTGTAATTTTATAGCCGGTAGCAAAGATGGAACTGTTACTGTGTGGGATCGTTATACAGGACTGGTTGTAAAAAGGTTTAAAGGACATACCAAAGCTGTTTGTATTGTTTTACCCTCTTTTGAAAATAAAACATTTTTCTCTGTCGGTGATGACAATGAGATCAAACTATGGTGTTTAAAAAGTGGAGAGCTTCTTGGCACATTTTCGGGGCATCAAAATATCATAAACTCTATCTCTATGAGTCCAGATGAAAAGTATCTTATCTCATCTGATAATGACGGGATTATAAAAGTATGGGATATAGAACAAAAAGAGGAGATATACAGTTCTATATTTTTTAAGGAGGATAAAGGATGGATTAGTTTTAACAAAAAAGGGTTTTTCGTTACGGACGATAAGAAAAACAGGCGTTTTCGTTTCTGTGATAAGGAGGGAAAAACACTCCCTTCTACTTACTTTGCGTATGATTTATATAACAAAGGTTCATTTGAAGAGTATTTTATAACACGAGATCTTTTGCGAAATTATACTACATGTAAAGATGATGCATTTGTAAAACATTATGATGCAGATAAAATATCATATCTTTGTATGTCTACTACGGGGGCATTGATTCGTAGGATTTTTGGTAATATTAAACTAGAAAGAGAAGAGATCGTTTTTTTTCATTATAAGTATGTACTGTTTATGATGATGTATAAAAAATATGAGTGTATCTCTAAGGTGGAGTTGTTCCACTGGATCTTTAATCGTAGGTTTTTAAAAAATATTTTGAAGATTTTGGAAATGAAAAAAGAGATCTTTATAAAATACTTTCACCAAAAAGAAAAAGTCTATCTAAGAGCGAAACAAAAGCAGGAAAAACTGCAAAAAGAGTATAAAAATCTCAGTTCTCTCAAATCAGATGGTACATCAGCTGATCTGGATCAACTTATAATAAAAAAAGAAAAAGAACTGCTAAAAAGTATGAGGAGGTTTTTTTTAGTTAAAGCGGATTATGAAAACGAGGCATTAAGAAGAAGTTTTGAGATCATTAAACAGGATTATAACACTGTTGTAGAACTTCAAGATAGAGTCAAAATCGTTCAAAAGATAGATCTTTCACTGGAGGAAAAACATGAGTTGGACAAGCTTTACAAACAAGCCAGAGAGATCTATTTTGCTCAGGATAAAAATCTCCAGTACACATTGAAACAGACCTTTAACAGTCTAAAAGCAGCATATAGAAGAAACAATCTTCAAAACTTAAAAGAGTTGTTTTTTTTGCTTCAGTCAAGAACGGGGAAAAACCTTTTTGAAGTAGAGACGATATTTGATGAGGAGTTGAGAGATGATGAAACTGATATTTTTGAAAGAATTGTAGAGATGTTAAATGAGATGTATTCCAATCCGGTGATGAAAAATGTTTACTTGCTTAAAAGAGATAAGTTCTTTTCCGATTTGGAACTATATATAGAGATGAGTTTATATACTCTTCCAAACTATACAGATGCTAAACAGCTTTCTTTACCGCATCTGTAAAATCTTAACCTAAAGGATGAATAATGTATAAAAAATCAATAATAAAAAGAGTCTTAGCCGGTAGTTTGTTGCTTGTAGCTCTCAACCTCGGGGCTGATTCGTACACTTTAGCACCTGATGGCACTTATGTACAGGGTAATACGGCAACAATGGCAGCAGATGGTAGTTTTGTTGGTGGTGACACAGCAACGATGGCTCCCGATGGCAGTTTTGTTGGTGGAGATAGTGCAACAATGGCACCAGATGGCAGTTTTGTCGGTGGTGATACAGCGACTATGGCACCAGATGGTAGTTTCGTTGGTGGAGATAGTGCCATAATGACACCAGATGGAAACTTTGTAGGAGGGAGTAACTAAAAAAGTAAAAACCCCAAATAACCACAGTGAAATCTTATTTCCACTGCCTATCTCGATATCATCAGCTCCCTCCTCTTTTTCAAACTGTTGTGTAACTTTATAAAGAGAGGGAATTGGCGAAATAATAATAGATATAATTTTACTAAATACCAAGGAGTGAATTTAGTATAAGAATCCAAATAACCAGAGTGGAATCTTACTTCCACTGCCTATCTCAATATCATCAGCTATAACATAGCTTTTTGGTAGATCTTTTATCTGTTTGAAGCTTTTGTTTTTTCCACCTATTTCAAACAGATATGTTTTATCGATGAGCAGATCACCTTTTTTTGGAATACTTAGTTTATGTGAGAAACTTAGCATACTTGCTATAAAAACTTCTCGAACAGTGCCTATGTTATGCGTATCACAATATGCATGATGAAGGTTTGTGTTATTGAGATATATTTTTGCAGGTTTGACAAATGTTGCATCTCCTTTTGATTCAGCTTGGAGAGTATGGAGGATCTTTGCTCGATGAAGATACTCTATAAAACGGTAAAGCCCCTTGTAGTTTTCACCCATATCCATTTTATTTAGGAGTGTTTTCATATTTGGTGTGTATGGATGTGACTCGCAGATAAGGCGAACAAGTTTTTTGAGGTTTTGTATGCTGTCGTATTCGATGGGAAATATAGAAGGGATATCCACCTCTATAACAGTGTTGATAGTTTCATTTAAACGCAGTAGATAGTTTTCTTTATCCTCGAAGTAAAATGGATAGTAGCCATTTTTTATGTATTCTCGAAATAGTAATGTAAGATTAAATCTGTTTAAAAGTTCATAAGCGATGTCAATGTGGTTGTCTAAAATCTCTTGAAGGCTAAAAGAGGGGAGTGTAATATTTTTTTCCATCTCGATAAATTCACGAAATGACAAACCACTTACTTGGTATATGATCGCTCTTCTGCTAAGATCTGCTTTTGCATGATCTATTTGCAATGCACTGCTACCGCTAAAGATTACATGTAAATCCAAAATATCATATATTTTTTTGAGTTCTATTTCAAAGTTTGGGTATTTGTGAATCTCATCGATAACAAGTACTTTTCCCTCCTCCTTTTCAAACTGCTGTGCAACTTCATAAAGAGAGGGAATTGTAATGATATCTGCACTAATATAGAGTTTTTGACTCAAAGGGAGATCAAGTTCTTTGAGATATTGGATTAAAAATGTTGTTTTTCCAACTCCTCTAGCCCCTAAAAGTCCGATCAAGCGTTGATTCAAATTGATTGTTTTATGAAAGTAGCGTTTATAAGTTGCTTTGTTTTTAGCAAAAAACTTTTGTTGATAGTAGCGTAACTCTTCTAACATAACATTTCCT
>Ga0256828_1001585_pt1 | contig 14058 bp, 11 predicted proteins | sample CV88metaG_FD_185993 | JGI IMG/M metagenome (GOLD analysis project Ga0256828, IMG submission 185993) | Hydrothermal vent microbial communities from East Pacific Rise, Pacific Ocean - CV88 | ecosystem: Environmental > Aquatic > Marine > Hydrothermal vents | place: Pacific Ocean: East Pacific Rise...
TAATATTATTATAGTTATATATTTTATTTTTCAAATAAAAAATACAACTATATTTTTTTCATAACTCTCCTTTTTGTTTATATTAGTTTATTTTAATAAAAAAATATTTATATTTGAAAAAAGTTTTGACATATCTCAGAAATAATTATAATACCATCACTTTATAAAATATCATAGACAGTAGGCAATAAAATAAGTCCCACCGAGATAGTAAAAAAGAACAATTTTCTGAAATTACAAATTTAAAGAAAACAAAACCTTTTTTCATTCTCAGAATGGAAAAAGGTTTTTTATAAAAATAATTATTATAAAAATGGCTCTTACAAGAACTAAAAAAGAAGAAGTTTTAGCAATACTAAAAACTAAGCTAACAACTGCTAATAGTGTTGGTTTTACTACTAACAAAGGTTTAACTGTTGAAGAAGTTACTACTCTAAGAGTTAATTTAAGAGAAGTAAATGCTGAATTTCATTTAGCTAAAAAAACTCTTATAAAAATTGCTTTTAAAGATGTTTATAATGTTGAAATTGATGATACATTATTACCAAATCAAATTGCTTTAGTATTATCTAATGAAGATGCTGTTGCTGGTCTTGGCAAGGTTAATGACTTTATGAAAAAAGGTCAACCTGGTGAAGAAAAAATGTCTTGGACTGGTTCATTCTTTGAAGATAAAGTTATGGATGCTGCTGAAACAAAAGAAATTGCTGGTATGCCTTCAAAAGAAACTTTACTATCAAGAATGGTTGGTTCTATGATGTCTCCTCTTTCTGGAATGGCAAGATTTCTTGATGCAGCTGCAAAAGAAGTTGAGACTCAGGGAAAAGAAAACTTATCACAAATTGAAGTGAAAAAAGAAGAAACTGAAGCTTAATTATCATTTGATATACTGATTTTCTAGAGATAGGAAGTCAGCAATTAACTGTATAATTAGTTAAACTCTGTGTGAGAGTATAATCACATATTTAAATATATTTATAAAATAATAAAATTATTATGGCTGATTTATGTAAAAATGCTGCAAGTATTATGGATTTAGTTAAAGAACTATCTATTGTTGAATTAAACGATTTAGTTAAAGCTATGGAAGAAGAATTTGGTGTTTCTGCTGCTGCTCCAGTTATGGTTGCAGGTGCTGCTGAGGGTGGAGCTGAAGAAAGTTCAACTAAAACTGTTGAATTAAAAGATGCAGGTTCATCTAAAATTGCTGTTATTAAAGTAATTAGAGAAATTACTGGTCTTGGATTAAAAGAAGCTAAAGGTTTAGCTGATAATGGTGGAGCAATTAAAGAAAATTGTGAAATGGAAGAAGCTGAAGAAATTAAAGCTAAACTAACTGAAGCTGGTGCTACTGTTGAATTAGTATAATTCATAAAAACTTAAAATTAATTTTTTAAGTTTTTTTTTGCATTATTTTTTAAAATATGTCAAGGTATTTTATTAGATTATTTTTAATTTTTATGTTAGTATATCTTTAAATAAAACTTTTAAATAATGTAAATGAAACAAATAAAAAAACTTTTCTATATAACAATAGCTTTTCTAATCTGATTAGAAGAGGTTTTTGCTAGACTAACATGAAATAATGAAATTGAATATAAATCAGCCTTATATAATCCTGATTTTCAAAGAGTAGAAAAATCTTTAGGCTTTGTTGATACTTTAAAATATTATACTATCATTGCAATAAAATTATTTTTTATTGTAATAGTTTTAGTTTTAATTTATAAATTAATTAAACTATCTTTTGAACTTTATTATTCAAAAAATTTAAGATATTTAAAAGTTACTCTTCCAAGAGCAGATTCAAAATTAGATAAAGAACAAGCAACTAAAAAAGATTTCAAAGAAAAGGCAGGTATAATGTCTATGTTCTATAAAGCTATTCATAAATTAGCTGAAGCTTGATTAAAAGATACTTTACTTAACTGAATTTTTGGACATTCAAAAATATCTCTAGAACTTGTTTATGATAAATGACAAGTAACTTTTTTCATAATTACATATAAAAACTATGTAAATCTAATTTCTCAGCATTTAACTTCAATGTATAATAATGCAGAAATTATTATAGTTGATCCAAAAAAAGATTATGTAAATTTAAAAAAAACAGGATATAAAATAAGAGCTGCTTCATTATGAAAAGAACATGATGATGTTTTTCCAATAAAAACTTATAAATACTTAGAAGATGATCCATTAAACAATTTCATTAATGTTTTTGGATGATTAAATAAAACTGACTCTGCTGTATATCAAGTAGTAATTAAACCAGAATGATCAGGATGGAATAAAAAAGCTAAAAAAGCTGCATGATTAGTAGCAAAATGACAATATAAAAAATGAAGAAATAATATTTTAAGTTTTTTATGGAAACCATTTTGATTTCTATTTAATCCTATTATAGCATTAGTTCAATGATCTGATTCTATGATTGCAAATGGGAATAATGCACCTTGAGCTAGTGAATGAGATTCATATAAAATCTTCAATCAAGCAGAAACAGAAAGTCAAAAACTTATGTGAGAAGCAGCAGCTCAACCTGCTTTTGAAACTTCAATTAGGATTTTAGTTTCTTCACCAGAATACAAAGACTGTGAACAATGAGTTCATTCTATAGTTGCTGCTGCATCAATTTTTACAGATGAATATAATAATTCATTAGATAATCCTCAAATGCTGGAAGATGCTTTTCCATATATTTTTACTCCAATTAGATATTTTGCATTTAAAAATAAATTAGTATGATTTTTACAAAATGTTTCATATTTTTCTGCAGATGAAGTTTCTACTATGTACCATTTTCCAGATGTTACATATAATAAATCTCCACTTATAAATTGGCTAGAATATAAAAAATTACCTGCCCCTCATAATTTAAAAACTCCTAAAATAAAAACTATTCTTCCTGAAAAAGATAAATTTGGAAAAGTTAAAAATGTTCATAGGCACTTATGAGGTTTCCCTGTTTATAAAGATTGAGTTTTACTTGGTTGGAATGAATATAGAAATAAAAAAACTCCAATTTATTTTGATAAATGAGATAGATCAAGACATCATTATGTAATTTGAAAATCTGGTTGAGGTAAATCAGTATATATTGGTTATCTTGCTAGACAAGATCTTCGGAATTGAGAATGACTTTGTGTAATTGATCCACATGGAGATTTAGTAGAAGATGTACTAAGTTTTTCACCAAAAGAAAGAGCTAAAGATACTATAATCTTTGATCCTGCTGATGATCAAAGACCTATGTGACTTAATATGCTTGAAGTTTTATCTTCTGATCCTGAAGTTAGAAAAAGAGAAATGGATAGAGCTGCTATGGATGCTACTGAAATTTTTATTAAAATTTTTGGTGATGAAATATTTGGTCCAAGAATTCAACATTACTTCAGAAACTGATGTTTAACTTTAATGGAAGATGAAGAAGATGGTGGTACAATTATTGATGTTCCAAGATTATTTACAGATGAGGCATTTTTAAAATTTAAATCTTCAAAAGTAAAAAATCCAGTTGTAAAATCTTTTTGGGAACATGAATATGCAAATACTTGAGATAGAGAAAAACAAGAAATGATACCTTATTTCTCTTCTAAATTTTGACCATTTGTAACTAATACAACTATTAGAAATATTATTGGACAACCAAAATCAGCCTTTAATATTAGGGAAATTATGGATAATCAAAAAGTATTATTAGTAAATCTTTCTAAAGGTAAAATTGGTGCTCTAAATGCTCAATTACTTTGATTAATATTTGTTTCAAAAATTAATATGGCTGCTATGGCTAGAGCTGATATGGATGAAAAAGATAGAAAAGATTTTTATCTTTATGTTGATGAATTTCAAAATTTTGCAACAGAAACTTTTTGAGAAATATTATCAGAAGCCAGAAAATATCATCTTGCTCTAATTATGGCTCACCAATTTATTGCTCAAATATGAGGAAACTGAGCTAAAAAATGAGATAAACCTTCTATTAAAGATGCAGTATTTGGTAATGCAGGTACTATTCAATCTTTCAAAGTAGGTGCTGATGATGCTGAATATATGGAAAAAGAATATGCACCAGTTTTATCTCAACAAGATATTATTGGTGTAGCAAATTATACAACATATGTTAAACTAAATATTGATAACTCTTCTTCTAGACCATTTGATATAAAAACAATATGGGATAATAATTATAAAAATGAAAAAATTGCTTGAGTTATAAAAGAATATTCAAGAAGAAAATATGGTAGAAAGAAAAAATATGTTGATATGGAAATTGAGGCAAGATTAGGTATTATGCCAGAATAAAATTAAATAAAAATTATGATAAAAAAAATATTAAATACTCTATTAATAATAACTATATTATTTTCATTTGGGATAATATCTGTTAATGCTGCTTGAAGTACTAGTGATGCTGGAGTTTCAACTAACCAATATGATCAAAGGCTTGATTCTAATAATAGAACACAAGATAATTGATTAACTAATTCTGCATTAGAGAAACTATGAAATTGAGATGAAGATTTTATAAAAACAGATGTAAAATGAGAAGCTTGAATATATTATCTTATATTAAAAGTAGCTCAATCTCTAAAAAATATATTTTTAGTACTTGCATCTATATATCTTTTAATAACTGTTCTAAAATTATTATTTACAGAATGATCAAGTGATGAAGAATTTGAAAAGTTTAAAAAATGATTTATATGGATAACAGTTTGAATCATTGTTATGCAAATTGCATACTCTTATGTTGCAACAATTTATAATAGACAAATTGGTTCAGAAATTGCAGGATGACTTGTTGCTAATATAGTAGATCCATTAATTAAATTACTTGAAACTGCTGCTGCTTTCTTTTTTGTATGAGTAATGATATTTTCATTTTATAAAATGGTAACTGCATGAGGAGATGAAGAAAAAGCAAAACAATGAAAAATGTCAATTCTACATGCCTTTATTTGATTTATAGTTATTAAGTTATCATCATATATAGTTTCAGCTACATATTCAAAAACTCTATGTAGAATAGATTGAGTAAGTTGTAGTAATGAAAAAGACTTAAGTGATTGAGCTCAAATTATATTTACAGTAATTAATTGGTTAAATTGATTTGTATGAATTGCTGTAGTATTAATGATAATATTTGCAGGATCTCAAATTATTTTTTCTAACTGAGATGATGAAAAGATTAAAAAAGCTAAAAAATCTATACTATATATAATTATATGAATAGTTCTACTTATAATGAATTATCTTATATTAACTTTTTTCTTAACTCCTGAATTAACTAAATAATTATGAAAAAAATAATAATAAAATTACTAATAATAATCTGATTAATTTCATTAATATTTATAATAAATGTAAATGCTTGAGCAATTAATATATGAGATATTGATACTTGAAAAATTACAAGTGTTGCAATAGATAAAACTTGAGATGCTAATTTAGTTGATGCTGCTAATGATTTGTGATTTTCTCTACTTAAAACTGCAAAAGTTATATTACAAGCTCTTCTTGTAGTGTATATAGTTTATGTTTGATGAAAAATGATAATGTCTATGTGAGCTGATGACTGAGAATTAACTAAGGCAAAATCTCAACTTCGGTATTCTCTTATTGCTATTGTCTTTATAAATGTTCCTTGAGTAATATATGAAGCTATTACATTTCCAAATTGAAATAAAACTATTTCATGATGAGCATGATGATTTACAGACCCAAATGCTAGAAATATATTATTAAATATGGATTTATTTAAAAATTGATTTCTTGCTAATATAATTGATGCAATAGAAGTATTTATATTTATAATTGCTGTTTATGTGATAATTATGGCTGGTATCAAAATGATGACTGCTAGATGAAGAGATGAGAAAATCAAAGAAGGTAAAGAAAAATTACTATATTCTATATTTGCATTAATTTTTGTTTGATTTATAGAGGCTTGGAAACAAGTAGCAATTACATGAAAAATTTCAGGATGATCTGGATCAGCTAGTTATATATTCTCAAAAGCAATAGATATGTCTCTATTATTTGCTTGACCAGTAGCTATGATTTTCTTAACTTATGCTTGATATATTTATATAACAGCAAATTGAGATGATGAAAAAGTAAAAAAAGCAAAAAGTATTATTATAAATACATTAATTGCTACATTACTATTATTAGTAATGGTAACATTCTTAAATGATTTAACTACTTTAATATAAAATAAATATGAAAATTATTTCAAAACTATTAATAATAATATCTCTATTTTGATTAATATGAAATATTTCTAATACATATGCCGAATGAGATAATGTAGTTGAAGTTACTGCTAAAGTTCCATGAGCTAATTGTGTTTTTGACTGAGAAAAAAATCTTTATGTATGTACTACTGAAAGATGATTTTGAGCTATAATGCAAGTTATGTGACAAATGATAAAATATTTTACTTTTATAGCATGACTATTTTCTGTTTTAGCTCTTGTTGTATGATGAATAATGTATTCAATGTGATGAGCAAATGAAGCAATGAAAACAACTGCAAAAGATTATATACAAAAATCATTATTATGATTAATTGTGTTACTTCTTAGTTGAACAATTCTATATATGATAGCTCCTTGGGTTTATGTATAAAAACAAAAAAAGATAGATTTTAATTAAAATCTATCTTTTTTATCTTTCATATTTATTTTGTAAATCCATAAGATTTATATCATAGACAACTGGACGTCCATGTGGACAAGTTGCTGAATAATCTAAAACTGAATCATTAAGTAATTTATTCATTTCAAAAAGACTTAATTTATGTCCAAATTTAATTGCAGATCGACAACTAGTATAAGCAAAAATTTTATTTCTTACTTCTTCTAGAGTAAGACTTTTTTTATTTCAAAGTTCTCATATGTCTATAATAACACCTTCTATAATATTTGATATTCTTTCTTTTTTAATAAAGTCTGGTATAGCATTTATCATTAAAATCCCACTTGATAATAATTCTAACTCAAATCACATTTCCTCAAATATATTTATATATTTGTCTACAATGTCTAGTTCATTTTGAGATAAATTTATTGATTCTCAAATTAATAATCATTGGGTTTTCCCCTTATATTGATTATTAACTAATTTTTCATAAATAACTCTTTCTGCCAAAGCATGTTGATCTAATATAGTCATTCAATTATCAGTTTGAACAATAATATATGAATTATGCATTTGTCATATAATTTTTCAAAGAGGTGTTATTGATAAGTCTGAGGAATTATTGAGACCAGTCTCAAGTGCTTTATTTTCTAATTCAGAGACCGGTCTCAATAATTTCTCTGAAAAATTAAAAGCATCTTTTATTTGTCATTGATTAGGATTTGGAGAAGTATTTTTATAAGGTGAATATGATTTAAATTTTGTTCATGAACCTGTATAGTATTGTTGTTGATTATTGAGACCGGTCTCAAGTGCTTTATTTTCTAATTCAGAGACCGGTCTCATTATACTCAATAAACTCACACTATCCAATTTATCTTGTATAGCATGATATATTCCTCTAAAAATAGTAGATTCTTGTGCAAATCTTACTTCTAACTTTCTAGGATGAACATTTACATCTACTTGTGTTGGATCTAAATCAATATTTAAAACATATCAACAATGCTGTCAATGTGGTATAAATCTATTATAAGCATCTTTTATTGCTTTAAAAATAAGTGGTGATTTGATTATCCTATTATTTACAAAAAGTGCTTGCTTCTTATTAGACCCAAAACTAACCTTTGGATCACTTATATACCCAGAAATATTTATTCAAGACATTACAAAGTCTATTTTTAGTAAGTTATTAGAAAATTCTTCACCATAAATATTATAAATTCTTGTTTGTAAATCTTCTCAAGCTCTAAACTTAAAAATATTTTTATCATCACTAATTAACTCAAAAGCTATTTTAGGATAACTTAAAGCTATTTGCTTTAAAAAATCTGAAATATATGCATACTCAGTTCTAGATTTTTTAAGATATCAAAGTCTTGCTGGAGTATTATAAAATAAACCTCTAACAATAATTTTAGTTCAAGTTTCACAAGGATATTCTGACAGATCTGATTCAATTCAATCTATTACTTCTAATTTATATCAAAAATTTGAATTAGCTGTTTTTGATATTATTTGAAATTTTGAAACTGATGAAATAGAAGCAAGAGCTTCTCATCTAAAACCAAAAGTCATTACATTATATAAATCTTTCAAAGATTTAATTTTTGAAGTTGTATATTTTTGAGTAACTATTTTTAAATCATCTTTTTCAATTCATTCTCAATTATCTGTAATAATTATTTCTTCTATTCAACCTTCTTTTATTTCAACCTTTATACTAGTTGCTCATGCATCAATAGAATTTTCAACCAATTCTTTTACAACAGAAAAAGGTCTTTCAACTACTTCTCCTGCTGCTATCTGATTAGCTAAGACTTTATCTAATTTTATTATTTTTGACATAAATTATTATTAATATTTTAAAATTCTAAATCATTTAACTCTAAATCTTTATATTTATCTACTTTATTATTTTTCTCTAATTGATGATAACTTGTCCAAGTATAATCATTTATATTATCTACAATTTTATGCTTTAGAGCATTAAAGCAAACATAAGCCATACATTGATATAAATAATCATCACTATCAATCAACTTTGCTTTAAACCTTCATTCAAATAATGGTCATCTAATATTACTGAGACCGGTCTCAAGTTTTTCTCAGTATTTTCTTTTAAAATACATAGCATAAGCTCCTTGAAGTTTTCTCATAAAATTTGATAGATTGAGACCGGTCTCAGTAATATGGAAAATAAAATGAAAATGGTTTGGTAAAAAAGAATATGCAACTATTTTTATAGAGCCTTCATACTCCTTTTGATATTTTACAACATATGTATAAAATTTAGAAAAGTCACTATTAGACTTGAAAATGATCTGTTTTTCAAATCATCTATTATAAATATGATAATAATTATTTTCTTCAAAATCTACTCTATTATTAGACATAATTAAATTAATTAAAAGCAAATAAATTGAGACCGGTCTCATATATAAATTAGTATATCTTTAAGTTAAACAAAGTCAAAAAAGTTTTCTTTTGAGACCGGTCTCAATTTTACTGATACCATTTTTTAGGCACAAAAAAAATCCCTTCTCATAAGAGAAAAGGATTTTTACTTATAAATATCATGATTTCAAACAAGTAAAAGTAATACTTTTCACTCATCTAATAGTTCAAAAATAATTCTATTTTTGAGATCAACACTACAAGAATAATATGGAAATAATTTTCAAGATAGTTTATGAACCTTTAAACTAGTAGGAAAAGGATTATATTTTAATTCTTCTAATGTAATTTTTACTTTAAATTTTAAACTATTATCTAATTTTTTATATAATTTTTTAAATTTATTAGTATATTCAATTTCTCTCATATTAATTGTCTAAATCACTTAAAGAATTAAGTTTATTTACCCCTGATTTTTTACTTTCATTTATTTTATTTAAAAGCATATCTTCTTTTATAAGTTTTTCCAAATACAAATTTACATCTAATTGTTTTTCAGAAATATAGTCTATTAAATTATTTTCAAATTTTAATGTTAATGTTGTCATAATTTTATAATTAATTTTTAATATAAGTCCATTATATTTTTTATTTATATTCTGTCAAGATTCCAGATGCTTGTTCAAAAAATCAGCTACCTCCCAAAGGTACCGATTCCCAGTTCCTAATCTGTGTACTTAGAACCGGTACCTTTGTTCATTATTCAGCTAAGAAATTTCTCCACAAAAAAAAATCCCTTCTCTAAGAGAAAGGGATTTTTTAATATAAATCTAAGTTTTATATAAGATATAATAACTAAAAATTAGTTACTTTCATTATATTCACCTAAATCAAGAATACTATCATTGTTAGTATTATACTCAGAACCATCAAGAGTATAAGTTATACCTTTTTTAACAATTCTGATTTCAGCATTATCTTCTGAAACTTTAAATTCAAATTCATCATCATTATTAAGTTTATAATCTGCTTCTGTAGCATCATCTAAATTTAATATAGTATCTGTATCTCCATTAACAACAGTAACATTATCATCATTTCTAACAATAACACCTGAACCTGAAACAGCAGTTTCAATTTCAATACTATTAACAATAACATCATCATCATCAAAATGATTATTACCTTTATCAATTGTAAATCTAATTTTAGCATATTTATCATCAGTACCTAATCTATCTGTAACAGCAATAGATACTAAAGCAGGAACAATAGCTAATTCTTCACCAGTTGCAGTACCAGAATCAGTTATATCAGTAATATCATCTCCAGATTCTTTACCTTCAAAATCAAAAGAACCTGTGTTATATAAAGCAAATATAGAACCTGTACCAACATAACCTGCATCTTCATCACCTTCAGTACTATAAGTACTTACATCAGCAACTAATATAGCATCAATAGAGTTAGTTGTATTAGCTAAAACTTGATCTTCATCAAAAGTAATAATTGTTTGAGAACCAGAAGCTGAAACATCACCTTCATCAACAAGAACATTACCTTCTCCATCTTCTATTCTAACATTAGAATAAGCTTCAGCAAATCCTGAACCAGTAGTTGCAAATTGAAGATTTTTAATTTTAATATCTTCATATTCAGCTTGTAATTCAACTTCAGCTAAAACAACTGAATCTGTACCAGCAAGAACAACATCTTCAAATGCATCTTCATTATCACCATTTTGAATAACTTTTACTAACATAGTACCTTTATCTCTAAGAGTAGTAGTAGTAGAAATTTCACCAGTAACAACATCATCATTAATTTTATCACCATTATCATTAGTAGATTCTAAAACAGTATTATTTTCAGAATCTTTTAATGTAGCTTCAGCTACTTTAATAGCGATAGTACCTGTTGCACCATCTTTATCTTTTAATACAGCTGTTAAAAGAACAACAATATCATCAGAATTAGCAGCAATAACTACATTATCAGTAAAATCAATAGAGTCTGCATCAATATCAGCATCAAAAGTTTGACCTCCAATATTTAATGTAGCAGATTCAATAATATCATCTAAGTCTCAAGTATAAGTTGAAACTCCAGCTCTATCAAATTTAATATCTTTAATTTCAACTGAACCAGCATCACCAGTAGATAATTTACCTTTAAATAATACAGTTTCAACACCATTAGCTAGAACTAGTTCTCTATCTACAACAGTAGTTTTAACTAATTTCATACTAGCAGTATCAATATCAATAGTTTTAGTATTATATGTAGTAGCAGATAATACTTCATCCATATTAGAAGTAGTATAATCTACATCATCTTCTTCATCATGAACTTCTGTAATTTTTACTTCAAATTTTAATTGTTCATCTTTTTTAGCTTCTTCTAAAACATCAAAAGTTAAATCATAACTTAAAGAATCATTAGCATTAAGAGTAATGTCTGTCCATTTAAATGTAACAGTTTTATCTTGATCATTATCAGAAACAACTTCATCTTCTTCTTTACCATCTAATTCAATTTTATCTAGAATTTCAAGAACACCTGAATTAGATAAAGATTCAACTTCAACAGTAATTTCTTCTAAAGTATATTCACCTCCAGTAGAAGCAATATTTAAAGTACCTACTTTTACTTCTTCAGCAGCAGGAGCAGCTTCATCAATATCAGATCTATCAAAAGATACATTAATTTCAGAACCTTCAATAGTTTTTGCTTCAGCAATATCTACACTATCATTAGTAGTAAAAGCTTCAACAGCAGTAACCATATTACTTGTTTTACCTATAGCATAAATACCATCTGTTGGTAAAGTAAATTCAATAGTTTCACCTACACCTGATTTTAATACACCTCTTACTTCAACATCAATTTCAGTATCAGCAGCTAATTCATAATCTAAAGGAACTACTAATTCATCATCTGAATTAAGAGTTAAATCAGAAGCAACTTTTTCACCTTCAATATATAAAGATAATTCACCAAAATCATCAGCATCAACTGAACCAGTTTGTTCTAAAGTAATTGTTTTAATAATAACATCTTCATTATCATTTTTTTCTTCAATAGAAAAACCAGCTAATTTAACTTCTTCACCAATAACAACATCTTGGTTAGCAGTATCATCAGAAATTTCTAATTTAGCAACAGTAGAGAAAACAGCAGGAACTAATAATGCTCCAACTAAATCTTCACCTTCAACATCACTTGAAGCTTCAATATCAACTAATTTTACTCCATAAGTAGCATTTTCTGTTCCATCAGAAGTAATTTTACCAGCAATTGTTAAAGTCATAGTTGTACCAGCTTCAACAACAACATCATTATCAAAAGAAATTTCTCTTTCAACTTCTGTAAAGTTTTTAGTTTTAGAAACTTTTTCTCCAATAGAATTATAAAGAGCAACATTATCTAAATTTCTATAATCACCTAAACCAATAAAGTTTAAAGTAAGATTTTTTAATGTTACATCTTCAGAACCAGCTTTTACATCAAATACTAATAAAGTAGTTCTATCTGTATCAGCTTGAGCAAGTCCATCAGCTGGAGTTTCTGGATTTAAAGAAACAACTAATTCATCATCTCCTGAAACAGTAATTGTATCAGTAGTTTCATCAGTAGTAGCTTCTTCATCAGTAGTAGCTTCTTCATCAGTAGTATCATCAGCCATGATATCATCTCCTAATAAACTACCTAAATCAAAATCAACATCTTCTTCAACTTGATTAATAGCTTCAGCAGCCCAAGTAAACATTACTCCTCTAGTAGAAGAAGTATCATAATCAGAAAAAGTTTCAGCTACACCAGCTTCAACACCAGCTTTAACATAAGCAGCTCTCCAGTCTTCAGTATTAGCATCTTTAGCTATACCTCTAGCTTGCATAACCATTTTTAAAGCTTCAATTTTAGAAACTTTATCATCTGGTCTAAAATTATCATTAGCAGCAATAAAACCTGCATCTAATGCAGCAACAGCATATTTACATGCCCAATCTGAATCAGCAATATCAGCAAAAGGACTTGTACAAGTTCCTGTTGATACAGTTTTATCAGATAATTTCATCATTACTTTCAAAGCTTCTTTTCTTTGAATAGTATCATTTAGCCTGTATGCAGAAGGATTTGAAGATTTATCTTCAATAACCATAGCAGCAGCTAAAGCATTAGCAGCATCAACATCATTCATTAATGCAGCAGACACTCCAGCAGTAGAACCAGCAGTTGTTAAAACAATTGCAGATGTCAATACAGCTGAAGTAACTTTTTTAGCAAAAGTACTCATAGTATATCTATAAGTTAATATATAAAATATTCGTTATCTACCTTTAAAGATAACTAAAACAGTTAAAGCCTTAACCCTTGTTATTTTATACAACAGAGGGAGAAAATTTGTAAATAAATTATTTACAAACTAACTTCCTATTTCATATATAGGCCTTTTCATAATATGTTAAAGATCTCTTTTTTATTATGGAGTTAGTATATTAATTTTAAAACCATATGTCAAATATAATATATTATTTTCACAGTTTATTCGCATAAGATTTTTTTATATTTTTTATAATAAACAATACCGGTCTCTAATTACTAATTTTAGTAACTAGAGACCGGTATCATTTTTTTCATTTATTATAGTATTTTTATCCTCCACTAACTGTATCTGCTAAATTCATAATAGGTTCCATTATAGCTATTGCAATAGAACCAACAGCAATAGCTAAAAATACAATAATCATTGGTTCCAATAATTTATTTAATGTAGTAATTAAATTATCTACTTGTTCATCATAAAAATCTGCTACTTTTAATATAGTACTATCAATATTCGCAGTTTCTTCTCATACTTTTATCATTTGAACCATCATTGATGGAAAAAGTTTATCTCAATCAATTGATTCCCAAATTTTTATTCATTGTTGAATATCTTCCTTTATTAATAATATTCTTTGCCTATAAACTTCATTACCTACTCAAGTAGCTACAATATCAAATGCTCAAACA
>Ga0256828_1001586_pt1 | contig 14051 bp, 13 predicted proteins | sample CV88metaG_FD_185993 | JGI IMG/M metagenome (GOLD analysis project Ga0256828, IMG submission 185993) | Hydrothermal vent microbial communities from East Pacific Rise, Pacific Ocean - CV88 | ecosystem: Environmental > Aquatic > Marine > Hydrothermal vents | place: Pacific Ocean: East Pacific Rise...
TCCAAAATTATAGAAGAGCTGTTCTGCTTGGCTCAAAAATATGCTGGAAAACATCCCCTTCATTTGGCTATTAAATCTAAGCTTTCTGATGTAGTTATTGAATCTAGAATAAAAGTTAGCCCCAATATCTTAGAAGAGGTTAAAGCTTTAGGTATATATCAAAAGGAGAAACTTATTGTAAATAGATAATAATTTTAAAAAACATAGAATAGTATATTAAAACTTAAATTAATATAGTATAATATTAATATTAATTTTAATTTATATAATCTAAATAATTTTTTTTAGAACCATATATAAAATAAAAAAAAGATAAACTTAAGTAATTCATTAATAAAGAGGGTAAATTATGACTAAAACTATTCAACAAAAGCAAAAAAACATATTATTAGACTCATTTTTTACATATACAGAAGAGACTCAAGTAAAAACAGCAGAAGAATACAATAAATTGGCTCTTCTTTATAAAAGTAAAAAATTAAATAATAGAGTTATTGAATATTATAAAGAAGCATTAAATATTAGAGAATCTTCTTTGGGTCTTTTTCATAGAAAAACTGCTGAAAGTTATAGTAATTTAGCTCAAGCCTATTTTGAATCTCAAGTTACATCAAAAGCAAAAGAATTTTATAAAAAATCTTTAAAAATTAAAGAGAAGATTTTTGGAATAGGACATAAAGAGACTGCAACCCTTTATGCAAATTTAGCTCATGTCTATTTTCAAGAACATAATTTAGAAAAAGCCTCTATTCTTTATAGGAAAGCTCTACATATTCGTCTTAATACTATTGGAGAATCCCATATAGAAACAGCCTCTAGCTATCATGATTTAGGATACTTCTATGCCTCAGAATATGCTCATTCAGAGGCTTTAGAGCTTTTTAAAAAATCATTAAGAATTAAAAAAAGAGTATATGGTTCAAAAATTAATAGTGACTTAGCAGATAGTTATAGCCATCTTGCACTCTGCTACTATCATCTATTTGAATATCAAAAAGCTTATGAAACCTTAAAAAAAGGAATCGAGATAGAGCATAAAATTTATACAGAAAAAGATATAAATCTTATTTTATCAAAAAGAAATTTACGAGAGATAGAAAAATTATTAAAAAAAAGAAACAACAGTCTTTATCTTAAGATAAAAAAATTTATCTTTAATATCTTTTTAAAAAAATATATCTGAATCTACTCTTTAGGCTTCCCTAGATTCTGTGTCCAATAGTGAGTATATAGGGAGGCTTCGTCTTCTATCATTACCATACCCATTTGAGTATAATTTGGATTCATAAGATTAATACAGTGCTTCTCACTATCTAACCACCCTTGAACCATCTTTTCTGCACTATCAATCAATGTTCCACCTCCTAAATTTTCAGCAATATATTTCCACTTATAACCATAAGTCTCTATTCGCTCTTTAAAGGTACTTTTCTTATATAATATATAACCTGTCCAGTCAGATGAAGTACCTGAACCAGAATGAGAAAAAGTTGCACTTTTAATTAAATCTTGCGTATGTTCATAAGAAGAACTGTAGAGTTTTTCACTCCAATCAAGAGGTGATGTTGCAGGAAAAACTCCTTTTTTACCACAAACTTGCTCTTGAGCCCTTGCTCTATTTACAACTTTTAGATACTCATTTTTTATCTTTTCTGATATTTTAGGAACAGTAAAATCAACTCTTCTATCTGTTACCATAATTTTTAAAGTGTCACTAATCGTTGCACCACTATTATGTTGTACAATAAAACGTAGAGTCTTCTCTCCTAATATTGTGGGGATATAAACAAAAGAGGCAGTAGTCGCTAAAGTATCTCCTTCTTCTTCCCATAGATAAGAGAGTGTACTTCCATCTGTTGTCTCTCCTTCTCCTTTAATTAATACCGATTCATTAATAAATACCCGTTTATCATCTCCTGCTTCAGCAGTTAAAGTAAACGAATCAGAAGATGAAGATGTATCCACCTCAGACTCAACACATCCTATAAGCAGTAGAGACAAACTCGTTATTAAAAATATTCGTTTACACTTCATAAATAGCTCCTACTTAATTATTATAAATTTTAACATAATTTACCTTGATTTTATTAAATTAATTTTGTTATTAAATATTATTTTAATAAAAATAGAATTTTAATTAATATTTAAACTTTTATTAAAAAAAATGTGCTATAACTTATAAAAATTATAATAAAGGATTATATTATGAAGTTAGAAGGCGAACCAACAATGAGTCAAATAGATGATTATAATGGTAATGAGTCTCCAGAAAAGAGAAAACAGATACGAAACATTATTATCGGACTGCTTATAGTCAGTGCTATTTATGGTTTTGTAAAGTTTAGTTTCTCAACACCAAGTGATTATATTGGTACTCCTGAAAACCCAGGAATCAATACATCACTTAGATAAACCCATATGTATAGGGTCTTTCCCTATACACAAAAGAACAACAACACTTTTTAACGTCCTCTCTTCCCTTTGTGTAAGAAAGAAACAAACAACATAGATAACTTTTTCTAAAAGAGAGTTTCATTCTCCTATTTAAAAAAAATTGCTAAACTCATGCTATTAAACTACACATAAGGACGACAAATGTCATTACCTAAAATTATATGGTCAAAAATTGATGAGGCACCAGCATTAGCTACTTACTCATTGTTACCAATCGTAAACGCATTTACACAAGCAGCAGGAGTTTCAGTTGTAACTTCAGATATTTCATTGGCAGGAAGAGTTCTTTCAGCAATGGGTCTTGCAGAAGATGAGCTTTCTAAACTTGGAGAAGTTGTTCTTCAACCAGATGGAAATATTATTAAACTTCCAAATATCTCTGCTTCTGTTGGTCAGTTAAAAGATTGTATTGCAGAGCTTCAAGGTCAAGGTTACGATATTCCTAACTACCCTGAAAACCCTGAGACAGACGAAGAGAAAGCCATTCAAGCTAAATACAGCACATGTCTTGGTTCAGCAGTTAACCCAGTTCTTAGAGAAGGTAACTCAGATAGAAGAGCAGCAAAAGCTGTTAAGAAATTTGCACAGAACCACCCACATAGACTTAAGCCTTTTGCTGAGAATTCAAAAGCATATGTTGCACACATGGCTGGAGATGGTGATTTCCAAGGAAATGAGCAATCAGTTACTATGGACAAAGCACAAAAAGTGACTATCGCCCTTAACGGTAAAGAGTTAGCAACAATTGATGCTCTTGATAAAGAGGTTTTAGATGGCACATTTATGTCTGTTGCAAAACTTAAAACTTTTATTGCTAAAACAATCGAAGATGCAAAATCAAATGGTGTTTTATGGTCAATTCACCTCAAAGCTACAATGATGAAAATCTCTGACCCAATTATGTTTGGTCACGCATTTACAGTATTCTTCCAAGAGGTATTTGATAAGTATGCTGATACATTTGCAGAGCTTAACGTTAACCCTAACCAAGGTATGAGCGATTTAGAGAAAAAGATTGAAGGTCACCCTTTAGAAGCAGAGATTAAATCGGCATTCCAAGCTGTTGTTGAGTCTGATAATCCAGAGATTGCGATGGTTGATTCTGACAAAGGAACAACAAACTTCAACGCTTCAAATGATGTAATTATTGATGCTTCTATGCCTGTAGTTGTAAGGGAGGGTGGTAAACAATGGAACAGAAACGGAGACGCAGTTGAGTGTGTTGCTGTTATTCCTGATTCTACTTATGCAATGTTCCACGAAGAGATGGTAGCTGACTGTGTTAAAAATGGTCAATACGATGTTACAACAATGGGTTCAATGGCAAACGTTGGTCTTATGGCTCAAAAAGCAGAAGAGTATGGTTCTCACCCAACTACATTTGAATTGGCTGAAGCTGGAACAGTTACAGTAACTGCTGAAGATGGTACAGAGCTTATGAGTTTCGAGTGTGAAGCTGGAGACATCTGGAGAATGAGTAGAGCAAAAGATATTCCTATCAAAGACTGGGTAAGACTAGCAGTTGAAAGAGGTCAAATTGAGCAAGTTCCTGTAATTTTCTGGTTAGATGAAAACAGAGCTCACGATGCACAAATGATTAAAAAAGCTAAAACTTACCTTGCTGATTTAGATACTGATGGTCTTGATATTCAATTTATGAATGTTACAGAAGCAACAAGATTTACAAATGCAAGAGTTAGAGCTGGTGAAAATACAATTGCTGTAACTGGTAATGTTTTAAGAGACCACTTAACAGACATGTACCCAATCCTAGAGCTTGGAACATCTGCTAAAATGCTCTCTATCGTTCCTTTACTTGCAGGTGGTGGTCTTTACGAAACTGGTGCTGGTGGGTCTGCTCCAAAACACGTTGACCAATTCCTTAAAGAGGGTCACTTAAGATGGGATTCACTTGGAGAGTTCCTAGCATTGGCTGAGTCTTTAAGATTTATTGGAAGAAAACACTCTGATGAAAAACTAGAAGCACTTACAGCAGGTCTTGACACAGCAAACGAAGGTTACCTTGATAACAACAAAGCCCCTTCAAGAAAATGTGGAGAGCCTGATAACAAAGCATCTCACTTCTACGTTGCACAATACTGGGCAGACGCTTTAGCAAACGGTTCAAATGCTGAATTAGCAGAAAAATTTGCACCAGTAGCACAAGCACTTAAAGATAATGAAGCAAAAATTATTGAAGAGTTATTGGCTGTTGAAGGAAAAGCTCAAGATATTGGTGGTTACTTCCATCCAAATGATGAGTTGGCTGAGAAGGCTATGAGACCTTCGGCTACTTTGAATGCTATTATTGATAATATCTAATTATTAAAATAGCCTCTTATTCCACCCTTTTTTGGGTGGAAGAGATTTATAATAAAATTTTGAAACAGGCACCATCTTCTCTATTGTATGCCTCTATTTTTCCTCCCATTTTCTGCTCAATAATAAGCCGTGTGATATAAAGTCCTGCTCCTGAACCACCACTCTCCAAATTTCCTGTTACAAAGGGGTCAAAGATATTTGGCAAAATCTCTTTTGGTATGCCTCCACCATTATCACAAAAAAGAATAATAGTATTTTGACTATTTTGGGTAAATATAATATGAATTTTGCGTTTAATCCCCTCTCGTCTACTTAATGCATCTCTGGAATTGTTTAATATATTTAATATAGATTGAGAAAATTCATTGGGAGAGCCTATTGCAAAGAAATAACCCTCATCTCCATCTATAGCCACCTCAATATGGTGATAGTTAAGAGAAGCCAAAACAATATTAATTGCATGTTTAAGATAAAAGACCAAGTCAAAAGATTGTTGTCGCTGTTGAGGAGAGAAAAATAGACGAAAATCATCAATTGTCTCGGACATATAGGTAATCATCTCATTACCCTGCTTAACTTTTTTTTCTAAATAGGCTTTATCAAACTCTCCAAAAAGATAAGCAGATTCAAGATTCATAAAAATTCCACCCAGTTGTGCTAAAGGTTGTCTCCATTGATGAGCAATATGTCCTATCATCTCACCCATAGATGCCATTCGAGACTGTTGCATCATTAAATACTCATTTTCCCGTCGTAGTTGACTCTCTTGATCTATTTCGTTTTGAAGTTTCTGTTTAATTGTCTCATATTGTGTAATGTCTTGAATAATCAGCTTGATATAGGCACTGTTAATATTATGAGAAATGGTTCCTGAAAATTCGAAACTCTTTTTATTGAAAGAGATTAGCATCTTTTCAATAGCACCATCTCGGGTAATTTTGTTATAAACTCGACTCCATGCCTCTCTTCCCATAAGTTGTTGAGGTGACTGCTCTAAAAAGAGTTCTCCAAAGAGAGATTTTGCTTGTTGATTCATCCAGTGTATTTTTTGGGTTGAATTTAAATCAAAAATCTCTATAATTGCTTGTGGAAGTAGATTCATAATCTCTTTGGTATGACGAAGCTTAAGCTCCAACATATGGGCAACATTTCCCTTTATATGATGAAAAATATCTCTATTTGTCAAGACAGCTCGAATTGTATTGGCTTCACTTTTTACCAAAACACGACGAATTGAATTCCGTTTCATCTTCTCTATCACATCAATAACAGCATTATTCTCATAAACACTAAGTACTGGTCGTGACATAATTTTCTGTATATTTTCATAAATGTCTATATCTTTCTCTCCAGCAGAGAGAATATCACGCTCTGTAACAATGCCTATAGCTATATTATATTTATCAAGAACAATAACAGAACCAATATGTTTAGTATACATCAACAGTGAAGCCTCTTGAATGGTACTCTTATCTGAAATTGTAACCACTTTTGTATCGACACTCAATAAATCTTTTACTTTTAAATCTACTTTATAGACATCCTCTTCTAAAAAATTAAAAAGATGCTCTTGTAAAATAACCCCACAAAATTCATTGTTATCATTGACCATAATTAATCTACGAATATTGTTACTAACAATTAAATCAAAAGCTGATTCTACAGGAGCATTTTTATGAATCGTTATCAACGTTGTCTTGGCAACACTTAAAACAGGAAGGTCTGTATTTCGCTTTAGAGCAATTGTCTTAATCAGTAGGCTTTCGGTAACAATTGCTATTGGTTTTTTATCTTTAATTAAAATTGTTGTACCACTGCCATTTTGCAACATACACTGCATTGTTTCATAGATTGTAGCATCGCTATTGAGTGTAAAACCTCGATTTTTTGCAATAGAGAGGAGCTTTCTCATTTAGACTCTTTTTGATAGAGACGATACCCTATTCCACTAATATTCTCAATTATCTTACTGTGTGTTTTTTTTCGTAAATTTCGTATTTGTGAGCGTATGGCATCTCGACTCATTATATCCTCCTTCCAAATATTGTATTCTAAAATATCATAAGCGATAATCTCAGCATCATGCTGAATAAAATACTCTAAAAGTTGCATCTCTTTTGGTCGTAAGGAGAGTTCTCTCTTCTCTTTCCTTAATACTCTTTGTTTCCTATTATAATAGAAGCCCATTCCCAAATCGACCAGATGCTCTTTTTTACAGATTAAAGCATACTCATCAGAGGCTTTCTCTAGTGCCTCTAAAAGCTTTGCTCCTGTTACGGGCTTAATCAAATAACGTGTCAACTCTAATTCAATAGCAGTAAGTAAAAACTCTTTATCTGTATAAGCTGTAGAGACTATAATACGAACATCATGATGCTCTCTACGAATATTTTGAGCAAAACTCAAGCCATTCTCCCCTGGAAGATTAATATCAATCAACATAATATCAGGTTTTTTTTGACCAAACAAAAACATCGCCTCTTCAGCTGAAGAGGTCTCTTCAACCGAACTAAAATATCGTTTTAAAAATTCATAAATTTGACTACGAACCTCTATATCATCTTCAACATAAAGAAGGTGTAAAGGTTGTAGTTTCTCCAATAGAGAGTGATGATTCATAGTAATTATATTCTCTTTTTTATGAATATTATACACTTTTTTATCTATTGGCAACTCAAAGCTCTAAAATAGATACCTGCGTACCTCATTTCAAATCTTCAGAAAAAAGAGAATAAGAATATAACAATTAAATGTTGAGAGAGAGCCTCTCAACATGAGTACTATTTTACTTCGTACTGCTCTCGACCCATTTGGTAGAGGTCGTTTCCTTTTGTATCATTTACAACGGTTACTGGGAAATCTTCGACTGTAATTTTTCTGACAGCTTCTGGCCCTAACTCTGGGTAAGCGATAACTTCAGCTGAACGAATCTGTTTACCAAGTAAAGCTCCTGCTCCACCTGTTGCTCCAAAGTAGATACCTTTGTATTTCACACATGCATCTTTAACCTCTTGGCTTCGGTTTCCTTTTCCTATCATCCCTTTTGAACCATTCTTTAACATGGTTGGAGAGAATGAATCCATTCTATAAGATGTTGTAGGTCCTGCACTTCCGATTGGGTCACCTGGTTTTGGAGGAGTTGGTCCAACAAAGTATATAATAGAACCCTCTAAATCAAATGGAAGCTCTTCGCCCTTTTCAATAAGTGCTACCAATCTGCTGTGTGCAGCGTCACGCGCTGTATAGATTGTACCATTTAAAAGAACAGTATCTCCTGCTACAAGTTTTTCTGTATCTTCGGCTGTTAGTGGTGTGGTTAGTGAATAAGTTGCCATGATTTCCCCTTATATAGTAATATGTGTATGTCTTGATGAGTGACACTGAACGTTTACAGATACTGGAAGTGAAGCGATATGACATGGATTGGCTTCGATATGAACAGCCAAAGCAGTCTTTGTTCCACCCATTCCCATTGCACCAATTCCAAGGTTATTAATCTCGGTTAACATTCGCTCTTCTAGCTCTGCCATCTCTGGGTCTGGATTTGTTGTCTCAAGGTCTCTAAAGAGAGCATGTTTAGAGCTGATACATGCTTTTTCAAATGTACCACCAATACCAACACCTACAGTAATAGGAGGACAAGGGTTTCCACCTGCATCAGAGATAACCTCTTTAACATAGGCAACTATTCCATCTTTACCAGCAGCTGGTGGGAATACTCTTGCTCGGCTTACATTTTCTGAACCACCACCTTTTGCAGCGTACTCAATATCAATCTTATCTCCAGCAACAATATCAAAATGAATAATAGCAGGAAGGTTGTAACCTACAGTATCTTTTAGATTTAATCGGCTAAATGGTTCACAAGTAGAAGCTCTTAAATAACCCTCGGTGTACCCTTGTTCTGTACCTTTATTAATGGCATCTCTTAAAAGACCCCCCTTAATACGCACCTCTTCCCCTACATTTACAAAGAAAACAGCCAATCCTGTATCTTGACAGAGTGGTCTTTTTTCAGTTTTTGCAATGGTTGCATTTTCAAGAAGTTGTCTAATAACCTCTTTACTTACTGGCGACTTCTCTTCTTCCATCGCCTTCTCTAGTGCATCATAAGTATCTTGTGGTAAATCTGTACCACAATGCATAATCATATCTTTAACGGCTTTAACAACAACGTCAAATTCAATTTCTCTCATTAAAAGCTCCTATTTAGAATTAATAGGACCATTCTACTCTTTAGGGTGTTAATAGCAAATGAATAAATTGGGGTAGTTTAAAAGCTTTAGTTAAATGGGTAGGGTGGTAATGTTATGTAGTGGTCGACCAATGTGTCGACCTTGTGTAGATTAATCAAAAAATCCATTTTTTTCAAGAATATCAATTCCCTCTCGAATACTCTCTACAGATAATTTAAATTTTTCGGTTGTCTCCTTATCGAGTGATATTTCAATAACTTTCTCTACACCATTTTTTCCAAGAACAACAGGAACCCCAACCATAACATCAGAATAACCATACTCTCCATCAAGAAGAACCGAACACGATACCATTGTTTGTGTATCATTTAAAATGGCTTCAACCATAAAAGCAATCGCACGTCCAGGAGCATAATAACCTGATGTTCCAAGATGTTTAACAATCTCTGCACCACCATTTTTAGTACGCTCAATAATATCATCCATATCTTTTGATGTTAAAACAGCTGTTGCAGGAATAGAGCCGACCTTTACCTGTTGAGGAAGAGGTATCATATTGACTCCATGGTCTCCAATAACCAAAGAGCCTGTCTGTCCTGCTCCGTAGCCAAGTTTTTTATAAATTTGATATGCCATTCTTGAACCATCCAACGCACCTGCCATACCAATAATTCGATTTCTCTCCCATCCTGTTACTCTATATGTTACATAGGTCATAATATCTAACGGATTAGAGACACAGATAATAATTGCATCAGGAGAGTATTTTTTTACATCGCTAACAACAGATTTAATAATCTTTGCATTAATTAAAAGTAAATCTTCTCGTGTCATCTCCCCTTTTCTTGGTACACCTGCTGTAATAACCACAATATCACAATCTTTTACATCCGAAGGACTCTTGGCTGGTGTAATAATAGTAGGCTGAGGAGCATAGTGTGTTGATTGACCAATATCTATTGCTTTACCCTCTGCCACGCCCTCTGCAATATCAAAAAGAACAATCTCTTTACACGTTCCCATCATACTTAAGCTGTACGCTGCTGTTGCTCCAACAGCACCAGCTCCAATAATTCCTACTTTTCTTCCCATTATACATTGTCCTATAAATTAGTTTTGGATTTTAATTAAACTGCTTATAACAGTTAATAACATTTAAAAATTTTATCATGATTATTCTTAGATAGAACTTCATACTCCCCAAGCAGAGGGGAGTTATAAAGCTATTAGCAGTATTTACTCGTCAAAAAAGTTTAGTTCATAAAGTTTATCAATCATCTCTTGAACAGAGGCAACAGACTCTTTAAAACGTCTCTGTTGTAGTGGTTTAAGTGCCATCTGAATCACCTCTTCAGCACCACCTGCACCAATCATAACAGGTACACCAGATACAATATCAGAGTAACCATAATCATCTTTAAGCATAATCGCACAAGAGTGAATCTGATTTGTATCTTTTAAGATAGCATCAACCATAACTGTTGTTGATTTTGCTGGAGCATAATAGGCTGAACCATTTCCAAGAAGGTTTACAATCTGTGCACCACCATTTCTTGTCTTTTTAACAATATCTCCAATCTCTTCAGAGTCCAATAAATCTTCAATTGGTACACCAGCAACAGTTGTAAACTTAGGAAGAGGAACCATTGTATCTCCATGTCCACCCATAACAGTTGCTCTAATTTGACCAGCACCGTACTCCAATTTTTCATAGATAAAGTGTGCCATTCTCGCTGCATCCAAAACACCTGCCATTCCCAAGACTCTCTCTCTTGGAAATCCTGTCTCTTTGAGTACAACATATGTCATAACATCAAGAGGATTCGAAACAACAACAACAATTGCATTTGGTGCATGTTGTTTAATCTCTCGTGCATACCCTTTTACAATCTTTGCATTCATAGTCAAGAGGTCATCACGACTCATTCCAGGTGTTCTTGGTGCCCCTGCTGTAATAACAACAACATCTGAATCTACCATATCTTCAGGAGTTTTGGCTGCTTTTACAATGGTATGTTGTCTTGCTGCGTTTGCTGCTTGTGACATATCCAATGCTTTTCCCTTAGCAACATCATAATTTCTTCCTCGTAGAAGAACATGGTGACAAGTCCCATTCATTGCCATAATAAATGCCACAGTTGAACCAAAGTTACCAGTCCCAATTACCGTTACCTTTTTACCTTTTGCCATTCTAATCCTTATATATAAAATTGCTTGTTTAATCCTTGTATCCAAAAGAGAGCTTGAGAATATATATAACCTATATATATTAGCAAACACAGTTTTTGGAGACAAAAAACTCTTTAAACAAGCTTAATTGATTATATCAAGAGAATGTAACAAAAGAGGAACAAACCGTTCATAATCACTTATAATTGGTACTCTTTGAGAAGAGAAGAAACACTATCTCTGATATAAAAATAAAAAGTTTAAAATCCTATTTTTATTTGTGATACAATTTGTAACTCATTCTCTCAAAAATTCTAAATCACTTCATCTTAATACAACAAGATAGTTTATAAAATAAATACTAAATTAATAAATTTTTCCCTCTATCTCCATATATGTTAAATAGAGACGTAAATCAAACTCCAATTGATGATAATTTGGTTCAATATGAGTACAGAGTCTATAAAATGCCTTATTATGCTCTTTCTCTTTAAAGTGAGCCAACTCATGGATTACTATCATCTTTAAAAACAGTTCAGGCATCTCCTTGAAAACAGTTGCTATGCGTATTTCATTTTTAGCCTTTAATTTTCCACCTTGTACGCGAGAGATGAAAGTATGTGTTCCTAAAGCATTTTTAATAACATTAATCTTTCCATCATAGATTACTTTAGATAGTGTCTGTTTTTTTAGAAATTGACTCCTTAAATCCTGTGTGTAAAGATAAAGGGATTTATCTGTTTGGTAGTGATGTCTGGAAGGATAATGTTTTAATAGATAATCTTTAACACCCTTATTGATAAAAAGATTTTTAATTTTACTTTGTAAATTCTGAGGGTAGTGATTTAAATATTTCAGATTCATCTTTTTTCTCTCTTTTCTTCTTTATTTCTAATTGTAACAGAGAGCACAGCCGATTTGATTAAATAGGCTCAACTGTTATACTCTTTTGGCTACCATTTCATACTTATAAGGATTATAATGAACAATAACAATAAATTTCCAACCTTTCCTAGCGACTGCACTTCCATGCTCTGTAAATATTTAACAAAAGATGTCTTTGAAAAATTAAAAGATAAAAAAACAGCCAATGGATTTACTCTAAATGATGCAATTCGTTCAGGTCTTGAAAATATAGAAAGTGGAATTGGAGTCTATGCAGGAGATGAGGAGTCTTATAGCCTATTCTCTCCTCTATTTGACCCTATTATAGAGGATTATCATGGATTTAAACCTCATCAAAAACATAAAAGCAATATGAATCTTGATGATTTAAATGCATCCAATCCTGACCCAACTGGTGAGTATATTCTTTCTACACGTATTAGAGTAGGTAGAAATCTTAATAATATGCCTTTGGGTTCTGCCATTTCTAAAGAGCAACGAGATGAGGTAGAATCCACTGTCTCTCAATCACTCATGAAGTTAGAAGGAGAGTTATCAGGAACCTACTATCCCTTATTTGGTATGAGCAAAGAAGTTCAAAACAATCTCATTAAAGAGCATTTTCTATTTAAAGAAGGAGACCGATTCCTAGCCTCAGCAGGATTAAATCGTAACTGGCCAGAGGGAAGAGGAATCTATCATAATAATGATAAAACATTTTTAGTATGGATTAATGAAGAAGACCAACTTAGAATTATATCTATGCAAAAAGGAGGCGACATAAAAGCTGTATTTAACCGATTGGTCAAGGCAGTAAAGAGTATTGAACAAGAGATTCAATTTGCCTATAACACTCATCTTGGATATATCAGCTCATGTCCAACCAATTTAGGTACAGCGATGAGAGCAAGTGTACATATAAAACTACCAAAATTATCCAAAGATATGAAAAGATTTCAAGCCATTACCGATAAATATCATCTACAGATTCGAGGCATCAATGGTGAACATTCAGAGAGTAAAGATGGTATCTATGACATATCCAACAGAAGACGACTTGGTGTTACAGAAGTGATGTGTGTTACAGATATGTACAATGGTGTTGTAGAACTCATTTCAACAGAAAAATCCCTTTAAAGCCCGAAAAATATGCTATACTACGCCCCTAAAAAATAATATAAGGATAATTAAATGGGTTTTTTTGATAAATTTTCATCTAATACTGAACTAACACCTGCCATTGCATTGGCCACAAGTATGATATATATGATGTCTGTAGATGGAGAAATCTCTGATGAAGAGATGAACTATTTAGCAGTAAAACTATATACAATTGGAGATGCTGAAGAGTTAATTAGACTCTCTCAAAAGTACTCTAAAAAACAAGATTTACAAGCATTCCAAAAAGAGGCAAATGAGAAACTAAGTGAAGACCAGAAATTTACAGTTCTAGCAAACTTAATTGATATTCTTTTAGCTGATGGAAGTGCAGAACCAGAAGAGCAAGAGCTATTCTTCTCATTTGTAGAAGCATTTAATATTTCAGAAGATGATATTCAAGCTTATATTGATATTCTTTCTGTAAAAAATGACTTGGCAAGTTTTGTAGAGTAGTCTCTACGCTATGACCAGTTTGGGACTGGTCATATACAACCTTATCTTGTTTTCTGTACCTAGGTGCTATATTACAAGGCAATCCCCCAGCTACCAAGTAGTTGTTCTCTTTTATCTTTTGGCGAAAAATGAAACCCCTGCTTCTTGATATTTTTATAATCCTCAACCCATAAATAGACAAGTTCTAAAATTTTCCCTTCTAATTACTAGTTTTAATGTTCGATAAATCGAACCTATGGTTGGTTAAGCCTTTAACGATGAAATATTAAAAAAATTAAAAATATGGATGTAGCCTCATCCACTTTTAGTAGAGATGTCTAGAGCAATAAATAGTAAAAACGAAATATAATTTCGCTATAAGCCTCTACAATAGCACTACAGACAAAAAATTAAAAAGGAAACAGAACGATG
>Ga0256828_1001587_pt1 | contig 14034 bp, 12 predicted proteins | sample CV88metaG_FD_185993 | JGI IMG/M metagenome (GOLD analysis project Ga0256828, IMG submission 185993) | Hydrothermal vent microbial communities from East Pacific Rise, Pacific Ocean - CV88 | ecosystem: Environmental > Aquatic > Marine > Hydrothermal vents | place: Pacific Ocean: East Pacific Rise...
TATACAATCTCCTGAAGAGAATTTGAGTGATATTACTGTTACTATTCCTAATTATAATAATGTCAATTTAAATGCTACGCAAGAAGGCAGTTTTTATACTATACTTGAGAATAGTGGCCATCATGTACTTATTACTATTAATAAAAAACAACTTAATACTACCATCAATATTCCATTTCAAGTTTATGATGCCACAATGTATAAAAATAAACCAAGAACTTTTAATAATATAAATTTTCCAAAAATAAATATTATTTATAATGGCTTTTGGAAAGCTAATGAATCTCATGAATTCCCAGACCTTGCACAATGTAAAATCACTGCATTATCATTAAAACAGTCACAGTATCCTCATGTTCTTGATATTGAACACTGGGATGTGACTGATCATGATGAAAATATTTCTATAAATAATATTAAGAAATATATAGCTGTAATTGATGAGTTTAAAAAAATAAGACCAAATCAGACTTTTGGATTTTATGGAGTTATACCAAATAGAGATTATTGGGCTCCTGTTTCAAATGATCCAGAAAAAATACAAGAATGGGATACTCTTAATAAACGGTTAAATATATTAGCAAAACATGTAGATTATATTTTTCCATCTTTATATACTTTTTATGATAATGAAGAGGAATGGGAACAATATGCTATTGAAAATTTAAAGAAGGCAAAAGCTTATGGAAAACCTGTTTTTGCCTTTTTATGGCCACAATACCATCAAAAAGGTGATTCTAAACTGCGTGGACGATACATATCACAAGAATTTTGGCAAAAACAGCTTGAAATTTGCCATCAATATGCTGATGGAATTATAATTTGGGGTGGAGTTGATGTTTTTGATAGTTCCAATTCAAAATATTCTTGGGATGAAAATGCACCATGGTGGCAAACAACCAAACAATTTATTCTTGATAATGCTAATATCAAACCTCAATTAGTTGAAAAAACACCTATTCAATATGACGTTGATTACACCCCTAAAAATATATTTCAATCAGATACATTTTATACAATTCCAAATATGGGAACAAATAATATTTATCCTGATCTTTCAACAGATAAACTCATTGTTTTAGACAAAAACACACTTCAACTTCAAAATACCCTTGATACAAACCTTACATTACCGGATGCTGCCAGTCAATGGATATTTGAATTTCAAGTCTATATTCCGGAAGACAATACAATAAGAAAACTTGGGAAATATACAGGTGATGTTAATAGAGAAGGTAATTATGCGATAACAATGCGTCAAGATTTCATTTCATTTAATTTTGGAAATACTACATCAGGTTCTATTTTTAAAGATGTTAGAGGTATGAAAACTATTAAAATTATAAAAACTGCTGATCATTTTAAATTTTATGTTGATGGAGGATTAGTTGCATCGTATAACAGTACTTTTACTCACAGTGGTGTAAATAATTCTTGGATATTGGGTGGTTACAGAAACTGGAATGGTACTGTTTTAGATAATAATACTCCGAAAATCATCGGTCACTTTAGATTTAAGTTCAACGAATAAACAAAGAAGTTTATTCTATCATTATCCTCATTTTTTCCGAAAAAATTGAGGAATTTTTGAAATATTTTTTATAACTAATGTTCCAACATTACCTGTTTTATTCTTTCTAATAACATGATAATCTTCTTTTGTCTTACGAATGAGATTTTTAATACTATTGTTACTTTCACCACCTACTCGCATCTTAATCAATACTTGCGGTAAATAGGTGATAGAAATTTTTTCCTTTCCTAAAAAACGTAACATGGAATCGTAATCTGCTGAAATTCTCAATGATGTGTCAAAAGTACCATATTTTTTATATATTTTTGCTTTAACAAAGAATGTAGGATGGGGTGGCATCCAACCATACTTTAATTTCTTAAAATGGAAATATCCACTTCTCCAAAAACGAACAATACTATCGGTATTATCTTTACTAACATAAGTTAAATCACCATAAAGTGAATCACATCCTGTTTTTTTGAATAAATTTACAACTTTTTCTATAACAAAATTATCTTGATAAAGATCATCTGAATGTAAAAAACAGATTATATCACCTGTAGCATTACTAATACCTTTATTTAATCCATCATAAATCCCTCTATCTGGTTCAGATATAAAAATTGAAACATCTGCTAAATATTGTTTTATTACATCTATTGTACCATCTGTTGAAGCACCATCGATAATAATATATTCAATATCTTCATAACTTTGATTTTTAACTGATTGTATTGTATCTGCAATTGTAGACTTATTATTATAAACTGCTGTTATAACTGAAACCTTCATTCATCACTCCCTATTTTTTTAAAATTTGCTTTATTATCATGAAGTAAGACATATTTTCCATCTCTAAAATCTTTCAAAAACTGACGATGTTGAACTATTTCAGCATCTTTAAAACGCATCTTAATAAATTTTGCTGGAACACCGCCCCAAATGCTATAAGCAGGAACATCTTTTGTTACTACTGAATTTGAAGCAATGATACTACCTTCTCCTAAATGAACACCTCTCATAATTGTAACACCATGTCCAACCCAAACATCATCTTCTAAAATCGTTTCAAGTTCTAAATAATCTGATGGACGACCTGCTAGTGTAGTTGGTACAGTAATATTATTATATATATGGTCATTACCAATGATATTAACATGATCAGAAAGCAATCCAAAATTTCCAATTTTTACTTTTGGTGCAATATAACTGTATGCACCAATTTGTACACATACCCCAGATACGAATCCTTTTTCAATTGTCGTATACCGTCCAACTAATAAGTATTTTTGAACAGATTGATTTTTAAATAATTTTCCAAACATATTAAATTTAATATAAGATGGAAAATAATATCTTAACTTTCTATAAAGAAAAAAAATATCCATATTATTAATTTTCCCCTTTCAATATTTTATCAAGAGATTGTTGTGCTTTATGAATCATTACTTCCATTCGCAAATTTTTATCAGCATAATTACGACTATTTTCTTGATATCGTTTAATTTTTTCTGAACTTAATGATATAATAAATGAAAGCATTTCATCCAAATTTTCAGCAATATAACTGTTCTTATCATTTAAATAAGCGTATTCAACACATTGTCGTATCTCTTCAGACCTTTTAAACGTTAAAACAGGCTTAGCATACGCAAGAGCTTCATTACATGATAAACCAATCCAACCTGGTTGAATATAAAGATCTGCTAATTGAAAAATTTCATTTTTTCTCTTGCTATCATACACTGATCCAAAATCAAAAACATTTTGATAGGGTTTAAAGTCTGGTTTTAATGGACCATCACCAATGATTAAAAAACCATATTTATCGGGATCTAAAGTCTTGATTATTTCAATTAAGAGATCAGTTCTACGTTCTTGCATTGAAAAGCGAGCACAGTATATTAAATTAACTTTATGATGGATATTATACTGTTGCTCTAATAATTTTCTATCTAACGTTTTTTGTTCCAAAATTCCTTCAATATTAATCGTATTATTTAATACTGTCAATTTATCTACAGACATATACTCTTGCCAAATCTCTTTTTCCTTATCTGTGTATAGCCAAAGGTTATCCGCTAATTTATTAAAAAAAAGTCGTACTGGATGAATTTTTTTTTCTTCTTGAAGATAGGCATGAATACTAATACCATGGCCCCAGAGTATTGTTTTTTTTCGTATCAATTTTGATAAAAGTAATAAGAACCAAACTGGTAATACTTTCATCTCTCCGATTAAAATAATCACTTCATATTTTGGATTTAATAATGGAAAAAAATTAAATACCCTTAATTTTGAAAATAAAAGAATCGAACGCAATAATTTTGTAGGAACATGAGATATCATGAAATTATTTTTTTTATTTTCTTCATCATCTTCATATACATAGATATCACATGCATAATGTTTTACAAAGTATTCAAAAAATTCTTCTCTATAATGTGAAACCCTTGGGTATAAAAAAGCTATATTTTTTTTCTTATTTAATTGCTTCAATGTGATGCTCCGTATATTGATTTGAAGGTGCTGATAATAGAAGAAGTACAAACATTCCAAACATAATTCTAGAATCAACTATAGATAATGACTTTAAACTATTTAGAAATAAAAAAAGAAAGAGTAATGATTCAAAAGGTTGTTTAATAATGAAAAGTCTTAATACAATAAAAATATTAAATAATATATAAATTACTAAACCAATTAATCCTAATTCAAATAAAACTTCTAAAAAGATATTATGAGGATAATATCTTTCATCACTCTTAATATATTCAATTCCAAAACTACCAAAACCATAACCCTGAAACAAATGTCTTATATCCTGTCTGTCTAAAACAAATTTCATAAAAACTAATCTACTATTTGCAGAAGTATCATCACTCACATTACTCAAAGCTGTTAGTCTCGTATATGTTCTATCTAATTCATTTTCAATATTAATTTTATCTAAAAAAGGAAGTATTAATATAAAAAGTATAGAAAAAACTAATAAATATTTAAATATATCATAATGTATTCTTCTCTGAACAAATATTTTATATAGTATATAAATAATTAAAATTAAAATTAAAAATATTAATGGACCCCTTGCTCCAGTAATAATTAAACTAGGTAATAATATTATCAATGTAAACAATCTATATTTGAAATTTTTCACCTTAAAAAAATTAATTAATAGGGCTAAAGCAATTATATATCCCATACTAAGATATGACATATACACACCATTTGCAATATGTGTTGTAATATATAATGAATATGAACTTAAAAATATTGGTATATATATAATAGTTAATCCAATACTGGATAATACAAATAATCGATAAAATTTTTCAATAGAAAAATTTTTAAAACTAATTGGATATAGAAAAGCTACTAATATCGTCAAATATCTACTAATTTTTTCATAAATATAATGATCAGAAGAACTATAAAATATAGAAAACAGAATCCATATAAATAAATATACAAGCATATAAAAAGCTTGTTTAAGATACCAATTTGTGAAAATAAGACATTTCTTATATAAAAACTCAATCATCATAGACAAGGACATTAATAAAGCTAAAAATAATGTGAAATCTATAGGTAAAATAAGATGATAATATATAAATATCGTTTTAATCATACCACTTAATAAATAAATAACAAAAAGGAATTCTTTTATATGAAACTTCACAATACTTTTTAAATCAAAATTCACTACAAATCCTTTTTTATAGCATTCATAATTACATCCATAAATTGTTTTTCTAAAATTGTCGCATGCTGTTGTAAATGTAACAAAGAATTTTGATTATATTTAGCAATTTTGAAAACTTTCTCTTCTAAATTCAGTTCATCTTTATCAATCCAAAGTATATTAAGTAACTCAAAGCTTCCAATTAATTTTTTATCTAATCTTATATCAAGAAGAGGAATTGGAACTGTTCCATTAATCATTGCTAAAATAAGGACATGTAATCTATTAGAAATAACATATTTTGCTGATTTATACTGTTTAAGTATGTTTTCAAATGACATTATATCAATTTTATAATCCACATATCTTAAATTGTAATTAATTGCTTCTGTCTGATTAAGTTTTCTATCAAATGTAACTTGACTTAAATAGACAATTGTTTCATCACTATTTACCAATATATTTGCTAATTTTGAAGCAAGTTCAGGCTCACGATTAAGACGATCATAACGTAAAGATATTACTATATCCAATTGTTTTTTATCTTCTAAAAATAAAAATTTTGATTTTTTATTATAATAAAACATTGCTAGATCACTAATCATATATAAATTCTTAACAGCATTTTCTTTATACAAATTATATGTAGTCCAATCTCTACATAAATTAAGTTCAAAAACATTCTGATAATATTTATCAATTAAATTTAAATTTCCTGTAAATGAATGTGGCATTCGGAAAACTTCAATTCCAAACAATTTTTTTGTTATAAAAAAATAAGTCATCTTAGTTATTAAACGTATTTTATTTTGAAATGTTTTAGTTTCTCCGTAACCACCAGGCTTTACAATATAAAACCAATCTATATTACGATTATATAACACTGTAATAAAAAAATTCTTTCTCACTAGTTTAACATTCTTTGGAAATGTAAATAAATCAATAAATTTTCTTGGAACACCCCGTATATCAATAACAACATCTGCAAGCTTTGATAAAAGATCTATTGTTGCTTGCGCAATTAAATAATCTCCTAAATTTTCATATTGTGTTCTTAAAGACATATAAAAACATTTTGATTTACCCATTAGTCTTTCCTTTTAAAAAATATTTATACAATAAACGTAATGTAAGCAGAAATCTAAGAAGAAAAAATACTACTAAAGCATAGGCAGAGAACACTACACCACCAATATTGGTCATAATGAGTAAAATTACAAAATAAATTAATGTAGCAAAAAAATTAGCATAAGCAACATGCTTTTGCATATCAATTCCTTGAAGAATTGAATTTATAATTGAACTAGCAGAAAAGAACACTAAACCAATACACACAATTTTAATTAACTCTATTGTTGCAAAATAATTATTTCCTAAAAACATAGGGATTAAACTGTCAACAAAAAAATAAACTAAGAAATAAGGTACTGAAGCAACTAGTGTAATAAAAAATATATACTTTAAAAATTCATGTTCTTCAATCTCTTTTTTTGATACAGAAGGTAAAATTACAGAAGCCATTGAGGTTGATATCATATTAAGTGGTGCGATAGATCTATTTACAAAACCAAAGTAAGCACCCTGAACTGAACCTAAAATTAATGTTACAACTAAAACATCTATATTCCTTAATTGCGCAAATAATGAATTAATCCAGAATGGAAAAGATTGTTTTAAAATATTCCAATTTTTATCATTTGACCACTCTATTATTTTAAAATTAAATTGTTTAGAAACTTGAATATAAGATAAAATAGCTGCCATTGCAATGCCCATAGAATATGCCAATGTTGCTCCAATATTGAGTATTAAATATAAAAAAACAAAACTTATAATAAAAAGAAAACGTCTTATTAATAAAAACTGTGTAGCTTTTTTATTATTCCCTTCAGCAATATACAAACCAAGTAATAGGTCTGCTCGTCTTTCAAAAGCCACCCATATAGAAAGTGGAATTAAACTATAATAAAGAGAGTCCAATAGCATTCCTAGTATAACTAATAAAATCATACTCAAAAAACTAAATATATTTGCAGCTTTAGCATTTAAAATAATACATTCACTTGCTAATTGTTCATTATGTGTTTTAGCATATTCTTTTATCAAAAAAGGAGAAAGCCCAAAATCAATTATTGCATGTAATAGCACACTTAATGCAAGAATTGATACAACAACACCAAAATTTTCTACACTCTCCCATCGGGCTAAAAGAATAATTCCAATGGTTTGAATACCCGCAGCAAAGATTCTACCAGCAAGTGCCCAAAAAAAATTTTTTACAACTTGTTTTTTTAATTTTCCAATCATGTTATATCACAGAACCTTATAAAAATCATGATATGTATAAATTTTTTTATATCATTAGAATTAATATCCATAACTGTATTCATTTAATTTAAATCTCTCTTAAAATCATCACTAACTCTAACAATATCATCTTCACCAGTATATTCACCAACTTGAGCTTCTATAAGTACTACAGGGATCTTTCCTTCATTTGAGAGACGATGTAATTCTCCCATCTTGATATATGTTGATTCATTTGGTCTGACTAATTCTATTGTATTTCCTACTGTTACAGTAGCAGTTCCACTTACAACTATCCAATGCTCGTTTCTATGAAAGTGTTTTTGCAGACTCAGACGTTTTCCCGGTTTTACTTCTATACGTTTTATCTTATAGCCTGGAGTATCCTCTAAAATAGTGTATGTTCCCCATGGTCTATATCCTGTTAAGTGAATATTATGGAGTTCACTGTTTTTTCTCACTTCTGCTACAACCTGTTTAACCTTTTGAGAAGATCCTTTTTGGCTAATCAAAAGAGCATCTCCAGTATCTACTATTATTAGGTCTTCTACATCTACTGTAGCTATTTTTCTACTACTACCATATATAAGATTATTTTTAGAATCAATTGAGACATGATTAGAGTTTGTAGTATTTCCATCTTCATCTTTTGGAAGTTCATCATACAAAGCATCAAAGCTTCCAACATCAGACCAATCTATATCTGATGCTACGACTTTTACCCTATTTGATTTTTCCATTACAGCGTAGTCAATACTATCTTCGGGAATGTTTATCATATCTTCATGTGTGATTCTTATCATGTTCTCATCTGCCGCTGCATTTAACAGTGCAGTTTCACATGCTTCAAATATCTCTGGTGAGTACTTTTGAAGTTCTTCAAGAAAAACTCCTGCTTTAAAACAAAACATACCACTATTCCAATAATAGTTTCCTGCATCTACATAAACTTGTGCAGTTTTTGCATCTGGTTTTTCATGAAAAGCTTTTACATCTTCACCTTGTGCTTCTATGTACCCAAATCCTGTTTCTGCAAATTTGGGAGTGATACCAAATGTTACCAAGTTGTTTTGTTCTGCTAATTTTTTAGCTTGTGTTAAAACTTTTCCATACTCTTCTTCATTTTTTATCAAATGATCTGAGGGTGTTACTAGTACTACTGTTTCAGGGTCTAGTTTCATACAGGCAAGTGCAATTGCAGGAGCAGTATTACGGCCTACTGGTTCTAAAAGATATCTATTATTTGATTTATTTAATTCTTCTAGTTGATCTAGTGCCAAAAAATATTGCTCTGTGTTTGAAACTATAAATTGTTCTCTACATACTTTAGAGTTTCTTTCTACAGTTAATTGAAAAAGAGATCTATCATCAAACAACTTTACAAACTGTTTTGGCATAAGAGTTCTGCTTATTGGCCAGAGTCTTGTTCCACTTCCTCCACATAATATTATGTTTGTCATCTGTTTCCCTTAAAGTAATCTTTTGTATATTTATGTACATCATCTCTATTTAAGAGTACATCTTTTTCAAACCACTCATATTTTTCATGTTGATCGTTAAGAGTGAGTTTTTCATTAGTCACTATCTTATGTGCCAATACTACATAGTGAGTTGAAAATTCATTGTCAAATACATTATTATTATAAAAATGCTCATAAACATCTATAAACGTAGCATCTTTTCTTTTTATATCTAAGCCTATTTCATTTTCGACTATTCTTGCAAACGCAGTATCTAAAGTCTCATCTTTAAATATCCGTCCACCTGGAACAAACCAAAAATCTTTTGCAGGTTCATTTATGCGTTTACCAAGAAGTATTTGTCCTTTAATGTTTTCCACTATCAAATCTATGGAGATGAGAGGAGTATTATGAATTATGGATGCAAAGACTTCTTGATTTAACAGCATACTATCGTCCTAGATACCATTCATATATTTTTTTAATTCCATCTTCAAGTTCTACTGTATGTTTCCAACCTAATGAATGGAGTTTAGAAACATTTGTCAGTTTTTTCATAGTGCCATCTGGTTTATCTGTATTAAAGTAGAGTTCACCTTTAAAGCCTATGACCTTCTGAATCGTTTGCGCTAACTCTTTAATGGAGACATCTTTTCCTGTACCAATGTTAATGTGAGTATTTCTTATCTCTTTTACATTTTCATCATAAGTATCTTTAAAGTCTCTATTTTCAAGTAAAAATACACATGCATCAGCCATATCTTCAGACCAGAGAAATTCCCTCATAGGTTTACCGCTTCCCCATATTTCTACTCTGTTTTCATCTACACCAAAGCCTGCCAAGTAACTCTTTGCTTCTTCTAGCGAATCTACTTGTAAATCTTTTACAAGTTCATCATATTTTTTTTCATTTAAAAGTTTTGCGCAGTGTATCTTTCTTACAAGTGCTGGAAGAACATGTGATGTCTCTAGGTCAAAGTTGTCATTTGGTCCATAGAGATTTGTAGGCATTACAGAAATGTAGTTAGTACCATACTGTAGGTTATAGCTCTCGCACATTTTTATACCTGCTATTTTAGCTATGGCATAAGGTTCGTTTGTGTATTCAAGTGGACCTGTAAGCAGACAATCTTCCGGCATAGGTTGTGGAGCATTTTTTGGATAGATACAAGTACTACCTAAAAAGAGAAGTTTATTTACACCATTAAGATAACTTTGATGGATAATATTGTTCTGAATTTGCAGATTTTCATAGATGAAATCTGCACGGTATGTATTGTTTGCAACTATACCACCTACTTTTGCAGCAGCAAGTATCACATATTCAGGTTTCTCTTTTTCAAAGAAATCAGCAACAGCTTGTTGGTTTAGTAAATCTAACTCTTTATGTGTTTTAAACAAAAGATTTAAATAACCTTTTGCTTGTAAATTTTTTACTATTGCAGAACCAACCAATCCACGATGCCCAGCTACATATATTTTAGAATCTTTTTGCATTCTATTTTATCCCTATTCGAAATAGTTCATGATAGTATAACCACCATCTTTAAGATATTGATCTTTTGTCATAAGTTTTAGGTCTGATTCCATCATATCATCTACAAGCTCTTTAAGTTGATATTCACGTCTCCAGCCAAGTTTTTCTTCTGCTTTTGTTGGATTACCCAAAAGAAGATCAACTTCTGTTGGTCTAAAGTATTTAGGATCTACTGCCACTACTTCATCTCCAACTTTTAAGTTCGTGTTATCGATACCAAGTTCTTTAAGTCTCTCTTGATCTATAGAAGCGATAACCCCTTTTTCATCAACACCTTTACCTTTAAATTCTAATGTAATTCCAGCAAATTTAAATGCCATATCTACAAAGTCACGTACCGCTGTTGTTTGTCCAGTTGCGATAACCCAGTCTTCAGGCTCATCAGCTTGAAGAATTAACCACATCATTTTTACATAATCTTTAGCATGACCCCAGTCACGTTTGGCATCAAGATTACCAAGGTAGAGTTTATCTTGAAGTCCAAGTGCTATTTTAGATGCTGCACGAGTGATTTTTCTTGTAACGAATGTCTCACCACGTACTGGTGATTCATGATTGAAAAGGATACCATTACATGCAAACATTCCATATGCTTCACGGTAGTTTACAGTTATCCAGTATGCGTACATCTTCGCGACAGCATATGGAGAACGTGGGTAAAAAGGAGTCGTTTCACTTTGAGGTGTTTCTTGGACTTTACCATAGAGTTCAGATGTTGATGCTTGGTATATTCGTGTTTTTTCAGATAGTCCTAAAAGTTTTACAGCTTCAAGAATTCTAAGTGTTCCTGTTCCATCTGCATTTGCAACATATTCAGGTGTTTCAAAACTTACAGCAACATGACTCATTGCAGCAAGATTATAAATTTCATCAGGTTGGACCTCTTGGATAATACGAGTAAGATTCATAGAATCTGTCATCTCACCATAGTGAAGAATAAAATTTCTGTTTTCAATATGAGGATCTTGATATAGGTGGTCTATTCTATCTGTATTAAAAAGTGAAACTCTTCTTTTTATACCATGAACTTCATAACCTTTTTTTAGTAAAAACTCTGCTAAGTATGAACCGTCTTGTCCTGTAATTCCTGTTATTAGTGCTACTTTGTTTTTTTTCATTTCTATCCTTTTTTTTAATTTATTTATTATTTCGATTCTTTTAACCATTTATATATTGAGTCTTTCAAAAAATATTTTGCTCTTATAAAAAATGAATTATATTTCTTAATAGTAAAAAATTGTTTTTGAGTACCTCCAAATTGATTATAAGAATTTTCGACACCTTCGATCATACTACCTTCAAAATCAAATTTTTTAGTAACTGTCGATGCAAATTTTATAGCTTCCTTTGTTAATAATGTAAAAGATCCACTATTTCTAAATTTTGGATCTATTGGACCAATAAGAGTATAAGCACTTTGATCATCCCATATAATAAATAATGCAGAATGAATATTATCATTTTGATCAATTGCATATAAAGTTCTTGCTCTATTTCTTTTATAGCCTTCATCATATTTCTTTTTAAATGAATTATAACTATAACTAATTTTTTTATTTTGTAAAGCAAGAGATTTTTTATGTAAATCATAAAATTTATCAGAAGGAAGATCAAATTTTATAAGAACTAAAGTCTCTGCTTTTTGAATATTTTGCCTTTTTGTTAAACTAAAATTTTGAAATATTCTATCTAAATTAGTCAAATCTTCTAACACATATGTATAACGACTTGTTTGTACAAAACCTTTCCAATAGAAAGGTAACCAATTCGTAATAGAATAATGAAAATATTGATGAAAATAATCATATCTAGGAAGTGCATCAATTAACATTGTCATTACTTTTTTTTCAAATCGTAATTTTTTTGTATAACTTTGATTCGGAGGATAAAATAAATAAGGACCTAAAGTTTGAGTATAATCTGGCATTTTAAGTTCTGTATACACAAAACCTTTAAAAACAAAATAAGGCATAGTAGCTAATAATATATTATTTTTTTCAATTATTACTACATCCCATTCCCCCTTATTTTGAATAGTATCTAGCCACCATGCTTGACTAAAAACAGGTATTTCGGGATGACTATTACATATCTCTCGATATCGTTCTTGGTTTGATACCATTATTTTTCCTCCTTTATCAACTGTAGCATACGATGATTAAGATAATAATTGATATAAATATAATGTAAACTTGCAAAACAAGACATGATAAAAATACTTACTGGAAAATCAAAATACAAACTACTAATATATAAAGAACTTACCTGAAATATAAAAAAACTAGTTTTCCAAATAAGCTCAAATTTTTGTTCTTCTAAAATATCTATCAAATGTGCTATAGGAGAATAAATACTTCCAAAAAACACAACAGGTAAAAAATAACGAAGATATTCGCCAGCAATTTCCCATTTTTTTCCAAAAATAAACTGAAACATATCTGGTGCAATGATATATATTATGATCATTAAAGGAAATAATATTAGAATAAGCTTTTTCTGTAAAGTATATGTATAAATACGTAAATCCTCAACACTTTCATAATATAAACCAACTGCTTTTTGATGATAAACTTGTGAAACAGACGAAAGAATAAATCCTATAGGCGTTCTAACCATTATATCTGCAAAATAATAGAAACCTACTATTTTACTATCAAATAAAATATTAATTAAAATTGCTATACCCGATGTAGCCATAGTCTGTAATAAAGCACCTGGCGTAGAAAATTTTAAAAAATTACTATATTGTCGTGCCATATTAATTATTTGTATTTTTTTTATATTTCTAAACTGTAATCTATTTTCATTCCAAATAGTTTTTCCAAATATAATAAAAGAACTAAATATACCTAGAAAACGTCCAAGGATTAAGCCAAAATGAAGAGATAAAAATCCAAATATTAAACTAAATCCACTATAAGAGCTACTTTGTATTACACTATAAATTGCCATTCGCTTATAAAGTTTTTTACGGTTACTCCAATATATAAAACTTTGATAAACACCATTTATAAAAATCATAAAAGGAATTAAATAAAGCCATATAGCAATATCCTCATTATTTAAAAAAATAGTTATCTGTTTATTAAAAAATATAATTATCATCAAAACAATCCCACTGAAAAACAAAGCTATTACAATAGAAAGAACTAAAATATGAAGAGCATCTAAATCACCTTTAGGAAGCATAATAGCAGAATCATAACGAGCAGTAACAATAGAACTTAATACAGTAATAATACTTATAAATAAAGCTAACAATCCAAAATCTTCTGGCGAATAAAAACGTGTCAAAATAGGGCTAATAATAATAGGTAAAACTTTTGCTATCGTTGTTCCAGTCATCAATGTTACTACATGTCTCATAAACTCATTGTTATTATTCAAAATAGCACCATATATACATTTTTTTCAAATCTTCGATTTAACTATCACTATTAAAGATATCACGAGTATAAACTTTACTCTCAACATCTCTAATATCATCTGAGAGTCTGTTTGCCACTATGACATCGCTCATCTTTTTAAA
>Ga0256828_1001589_pt1 | contig 14000 bp, 12 predicted proteins | sample CV88metaG_FD_185993 | JGI IMG/M metagenome (GOLD analysis project Ga0256828, IMG submission 185993) | Hydrothermal vent microbial communities from East Pacific Rise, Pacific Ocean - CV88 | ecosystem: Environmental > Aquatic > Marine > Hydrothermal vents | place: Pacific Ocean: East Pacific Rise...
TCCAACCTCTGCGGTATTTGAAACAAGATTTGCCAAACTTGAAGGTGGAGTAGCAGCTATTGCAACAGCAAGTGGTATGGCAGCTATATTCTCTACTATTGTAAATCTTTGTGAAGCTGGTGATAACATAATCGTTGCAAATGCTGTTTATGGTGGTACATCAACACTTACAGATCATACAATCAAAAGGTTTGGTATAGAGAGTAGAAAATTTGATGTAACAGATCCTGCTAATCTTGAAGAGTTGATCGATGAAAAAACAAAACTAATATTGTTTGAATCTTTATCAAACCCAAATCTACAAATTGCAGATTTTGATACAATAATAAAAATAGCAAATAAATACAATATCATAACTGTAGTAGATAATACTGTAGCTACTCCAATACTGTGTAATCCTATAAAATTAGGGTGTGATATAGTTGTGCATAGTACATCTAAATATACTACTGGTCAAGGGTTGGCTTTGGGTGGAATAGTTGTAGATAGTGAAACAAGTACAACTAAAATAAAAAATAATAGTAGATATTCACACTTTAATGAACCTGATGATTCATATCATGGATTAGTATATAGTGAGTTACCATATCCACCTTTTACTATGAGAATGATACTCTGTGTACTTAGAGATCTAGGGGCAACTCCAAGTCCATTTAACTCATGGCTTATGATACAAGGGCTTGAAACTTTAAGTTTAAGGATCAAACAACACAGCCAAAGTGCTTTAAAAGTAGCAAAATTTTTAGAAGCACACGATAAAGTAAAAAAAGTAAACTATCCAGGGTTAGAATCTGATAGTAACTACAATAGAGCTAAACAATATCTAAATGGTGATTGTAGTGGATTACTTAGCTTTGAAGTAGATAGTTTAGATGAAGCAAAAGCTATAGTAGATAGTGTAGAGATCTTTAGTGTGGTTGTAAATATTGGTGATAGCAAATCTATTATCACACACCCAGCTTCAACTACACACCAACAATTAAGCTTACAAGAGCTAGAAGATGCAGGTATAGGTGCGGGTCTAATTCGGCTTAGTATTGGACTTGAAAATGCAGATGATCTTATAGAAGATCTTGAAAAAGCTTTAGGGTAATAGTATTTGATAATCACTACAAAAACTTTAAAATTTGATGAACCACTAAAATTAGAAAGTGGTAGAATACTAGAAGAGTATGAGATAGCTTATGAGACATATGGTGAGTTAAATGATGACAAATCAAATGTTATAGTGATAACTCATGCTTTAAGTGGATCTGCTCATGCTGCAGGGAAATATGAGGGTGATAGAAAGGCTGGATATTGGGATGATCTAATAGGTGACCATAAAGCTATAGATACTACAAAATATTTTGTGATAGCATCAAACAATCTAGGCAGTTGCTTTGGTTCAACTGGACCTATGAGTAAGATGCCAAATAGCAATGAACCCTATAGATTCAAATTCCCAGTACTTACTATAAGTGATATAGTAAGAGGTCAAAAAAATCTTCTTGAAGCTTTAGGGATAGATCATGTAAAAGCTATCATTGGTGGATCTATGGGTGGTATGCAAGCATTATGTTATGCTATAGAATACCCTGATTTTGCAGATATGATTATACCACTTGCAACTACAGCATACACAAGACCTTGGGCAATAGCTTTCAACAAAGTAACAGTAGAAGCTATAAGAAATGACCCAGATTTTAAAGATGGGTATTACGATAGTGAAGATATAGCAAAACATGGTTTAAAAGGTTTAGCAGTAGGGAGAATGGCTGGACATATCTCATATCTATCAAAAGATAGTATGGATAGTAAATTTGGAAGAAGATACTCACAGCAAGATGGTTTATATGAGCTTTTTGGTAGATTTGAAGTTGAGAGATATTTAGAGTACAATGGCTACAATTTTCCACACCATTTTGATCCACTTAGCTACCTTTATATAGTAAAAACTATAAATATATTTAATGCCGCACGAGGTAGTGATAAATTAGAAGATGTACTAAAAAAGATAAAAACAAAACTTCATCTTATATCTTTTAGTGGAGATGTACTATTTTATCCAAGTGAGATGAAAGAGATAAAAGATCTTATGGATAAAATAGGCAATGGGGTTAACTGTACATATGAGATGATAGATAGCAATTATGGACATGATGCTTTTCTAGTAGAGGTTGATAAATTTGAAGATAAGATTATAAAAATGTTGGAGGGAAAATATGAGTAAAGAGGATGAAAAAATATCATTTGAAAATAAAATAGAGGAAGCAAAAAAACTTTTAGATAAACTAATAGATCCAAATATAACTTTAAGTAATAGTGTAAAGATATATAAAGATGGTATGAAAGAGCTAGAAGCTGCACAAAAGCTACTAGATGAAGCAAAACTAGAGTTTGAAGAGTTAAATAAAGGTTAAGATATAACTTTAGATTAGAATATTAAGTCTAATATTAATAAATATTATAATAAAGATAAGTTAAAAATATAAGTTAAGAGTGATTTAAAATATTTTTACTATACTTTCACAGTGTTCATACACTCTCCTTTTTTAAATTCAATGCATAACTTGAATTTACACTAAAGCTAGAAGCAACACACTTCTAGCTTTTTTAATATATAACAATATAGGAATATAAAATGCAAAACGAACCATCACTAGAACAAATAGATGACTATAGTGGTCATGAATCAAAAGAGAAAAAAAACACAGTAAGATTAGTAGTATTATTATGTATAGTAGTAGGTGCACTTTATGGATTTGCTAAATACAATTTTAATAGTGTAGATGATTATATAGGTACAAAACAAGACCCAGGTCTAAATACATCTAAAAGCTTTTAATCTTATATGTTAGAGGTAAATGAGATATTTGGTCCCACCATCCAAGGTGAGGGTAAAAAAATAGGCACACCATCTGTATTTGTACGATTTGGTAAGTGCAATATGCAGTGTGCTGGGTTTGAGGTGGAATATGAAACACCAAGCGGTATCAAAAAATGTAGTTGTGATAGCTACTATGCTTCAGATATTGCGTTTAGAGATCAGTGGCAAAAATACGAAACCTCAAAACCTCTTATTGAAGAGTTAAATAAAATTTTACCATCATACAAAATAGATATAGTTCTCACAGGTGGTGAACCACTGCTTTATTGGGATGATGTGGAGTTTCAAAAATTTCTTTACTACTATATAGAGAAAGATTATCATATCACTATAGAAACAAACGGATCTTTAGATATAAGATTAGATAAACCTTGGCAAAAAAAGATACTTTTTTCACTAAGTGTTAAGCTTAGCAATAGTGGAGAACCACTCTCTAAAAGGGTAAATACAAAATCTTTAACAAATATTATAAATTTTTGCGATGATTGTTATCTAAAATTTGTAATAGATATATATTCAATCAAAAGTGCCTCAAATGAGATAGATCTAATAATAAAAGAGATACCAAAATGTGAAGTTTACCTTATGCCTATGGGTGATACAGCTAAAGCTATAGATAAAAATAGCCTAAGTGTGATAAATTTAGCGATAGAAAAAGGGTATAAATACTCAGATAGATTGCATATAAGAGTATGGGATAATAAGAGGGGTGTATAGGAAATTTAATTTAATTTTAAATTTATCTCAAATAAATAGCTAATTTAATAAAGATAACATTAAACTTTAGTTAGAATGTAAACAGAAAGATTAAGTGTGATATAATTAAACAAAAATTTATAGTTACTTTATAATTTCGGCCACTATATTTTATATAGTGTATTTACAAAACAAGGATGCTAAAATGGCAGATACAATTAACGGAACAGTAAAATGGTTCAACAGTGAAAAAGGTTATGGATTTATCCAACAAGATGATGGTGGAAAGGATGTATTCGTACACTTTAGACAAATTAACAATACTGGTTATGGAAGAGTATCTTTAGACGAAGGTCAAAAAGTATCTTTCGAGATCGGTGAAGGTCAAAAAGGACCACAAGCGGAAAATGTTACAATTCTGTAATTAATTTTTCCGATCACAAAAAAGGGGTAGATATTTATCTACCCCTTTTTTAATCTCTATTATAAATTCATACTTTTTTAGATATAATAATTAAATTTATTTAAAAGGGTTAAAATGACACATTTTTATTTTTTCTTGAGGCTTTTAAAAGAGTCTTTTAGAGATCTAGTGCCAATTGTTATAGTTATACTATTTTTTCAACTAGCTATTATCCAAGCTGTACCTACTCATTGGGTATCTACATCTATAGGTTTGGTGATAGTTGGAGTTGGACTTGCTATATTTTTACAAGGACTAGAGATAGGGATATTTCCTGTAGGGGAAGGGTTAGCCAGAGATTTTGCTAAAAGTGGTTCTACTATATGGATCCTAATTTTTGATTTTATGATAGGTTTTGGTACCACCATTGCAGAACCAGCACTTGCTGTTATTGCAGATAAAGCTGCAAGTATAAGTAATGGAAGAATCGACTCCACAATTCTTAGATTTGTAGTTGCTGGATCTGTAGGGTTTGCAATACTTTTAGGTGTATTTAGGATCATAAAAGGACACCCTATACACTACTACATAATAGCTGGATATTTAGCTGTTGTATCTGTAACATTTTTTGCTCCAAAAGAGATAATTGGTCTTGCCTACGACCTAGGTGGAGTTACAACTTCTACTGTTACTGTTCCTCTTGTAGCTGCTTTAGGTATTGGACTTGCATCTACAATAAAAGGTAGAAATCCTATAATTGATGGATTTGGACTAATAGCATTTGCTTCACTTACACCTATGATATTTGTTCAAATATATGGTATATATGTTTACAATTTTGTTGAAGCAAGCCAAGTTGCAAAAGTAGCGATTGAAGCTACTGTTTCAGTTCCTACAGATATTACAGCACACTCTGTTGCTATTGGTCTTTTATCTGTAGTAAAAGATGTTTTACCAATACTTGCAATTATATTCTTTTTTCAATATGCAATTTTAAAGAAAAAAATAGATAATCTAAAAACAGTATTAGTTGGTTTTGCTCTTGTGATTATTGGACTTTATGCATTTATATTAGGGTTAGAGATGGGGCTATTCTCTCTTGGAGAATCTATGGCATATCAACTAACACAGATGAATAATGTATGGATCATATATGCTTTTGCATTTGCTATAGGTTTTTCTACTACTATGGCAGAACCTGCACTTATGGCAATCGCAAAAAAAGCAAAAGAGATAAGCGATGGTAAGATAAACGATCTTACTCTTAGACTTTTTGTAGCATTTGGTGTGGCATTTGGTATAGCTTTAGGAGCTTTTAGAATAGTTGATGGTGGACATATACACTACTATATAATTGTTGGATATGCAATTGTTATTGCACTTACTTTTATAGCACCAAAAGATATTATCCCTATCGCTTATGATAGTGGTGGAGTTACAACTTCAACTGTAACAGTTCCACTTGTAGCTGCTTTAGGTATTGGACTTGCTACAAACATAGATGGAAGAGATCCACTTTTAGATGGTTTTGGTCTTGTAGCTTTTGCTTCACTATTTCCTATGATAACAGTTATGGCTTATGGTATCATTGCAGATAAACTACAAATAAAAACAGATACTCAAATAGCAGAGGAAGATGAACAAAAAGATACTATGAAAATTCATGGTAGCCTAGAGGGTGTAGATGATATGACTCTTTCCACAATCAATCTTGATGCAACAAATTTAAGACACTCTTTACAGCTAGAGTTTTCAGCAGTTGTGGTAATAGTTCCAAAAGGTAAAAAAGATGATGCTCTTCATGCTGCAAAAGATGCAGGAGCTAGTGGAGTTACAATTATGAATGCTAGTGGTATGGGATTAAATGAGCTAGATAATTTTTATAGACACTCACCTGAAGAGACAGATGTGGTACTACTTTTTATAGTACCAAGTGCTATAGTAGATGGTATTATAAAAGAGATAATTAAAAAACTACATATCACAACTAGTGGAGATGGGATCGCATTTTGTGTGCCAATTACACATATGAAAGGGATAAGTTTACGGCAAGAGGATATTTTTGAAAAAGAAGTTGAAGAGTTAAAAAAAGATAAAAAATAAAATAACCCTAAAATAAGAAAATAACTCTTTTATTTTGTTACAAAACTTAACAGAGTAACATTTATATCTATTATAAGTGTTACTTTTTGCTCCGCTTAATTTCACACTAGATAAAATATGAAAATTTAATTTTAAATAAGGAGCTAGTATGGCACAAAAAGCGATACGAGAATATGATGCTAAGTCGATCTTAGCGAGACATTGGGATAAATACTTTCCAGATTTTACTTATGCATATGAAACAGTTATGGTTCAAAGTGGAGCAGAACTTTTAGAAGCTGCAAAAGAGAAACCTTGGTTAAAAGAGAAAGCACTTGTTGCAAAACCAGATATGCTATTTGGTAAAAGAGGTAAAAATGGTTTAGTTCTTTTTAAAGATCAAAAGCCAGGTGATGTTACTTTAGAAAAAGCAGCTGCTTGGATTGATGAAAAAGCTAGTGAAGATCAATCAGTATATTTCTCATTTGATGGTGATACACCAACTGGTGAACCATCTGTTGATAGACTTACTCATTTCGTTGTTGAGCCATTTACTCCACATGATCAATCTGAAGAGTACTATGTATCTGCTACTTGTGTTGGTGACGATGATGTTATCTACATGTCAGCTGAAGGTGGTATGGAAGTTGAAGAGGGATGGGATGAGAAAGTTACTGAAGTAGCATTTCCTATCACTGCAACAGAAGAAGAGATCGCCCAAAAAATAAGAGCAAATGTTCCTGCAGATGTAAAAGAGGAAGATAAAGAAAATTTCGCAAAATTTTGTATCGGTTTCTTTAAAGCTTATAGAGAATTAAACTTCGCATACTTAGAGATCAACCCATTTGTTCTTCAAGGAAACAAAGTTGAGCTTCTTGATATGGTTGCTAAGCTTGATGATACTGCTGGATTTATGATGGTAGAGGAGTGGGGAGATATAGAATACCCAACAGCATTTGGTATGGAAGCAAAATCTCCAGAGGTTGAAGCTATCGAAGAAGCAGATGCAAAAACAGGAGCTTCTTTAAAACTAACTCTACTTAAACCAGAAGCTAGAATCTGGACAATGGTAGCAGGTGGTGGTGCATCTGTTGTATATGCAGATACTATTGCTGATATGGCTGGTATTGAAGATCTTGCAAACTATGGTGAGTATTCTGGTGGACCTACAACTGGTGAGACAAAATTTTATGCTGAAACTATTTTAGATCTTATGACAAGAGAGAAAGATCCTCAAGGTAGAGGTAAAGTTATGATCATCGGTGGTGCTATTGCTAACTTTACAGATGTTGCAAAAACATTTACAGGTATCATCCAAGCATTTGAAAACTATGCAGATAAAATGAAAGAGGTTGGTGTTAAGATCTATGTAAGACGTGGTGGACCAAACTATGAAAAAGGTTTAAAAGACATCAAAGAAGCAGCAGATAGATTAGGACTTTACATAGAAGTTTATGGACCAGAAACACATGTTACTGACATTGTTAGAATGGCATTAGAGAAGTAGGGAGATAAAATATGACACAATTATATACAAAAGACACACAAGCAATTTTTTGGAATAACAATAAAACTGCAATCCAAAGAATGTTAGATTATGATTATACAATCAAAAGAGAAACTCCATCTGTAGCTGCTATTGTAGCACCTACAAGTGGTAATAAATTTGAAAAATTCTTTTTTGGACCAGATGAGATTATGATCCCATTATTCAAAAATACAGCAGATGCTAAAGCTGCTCAACCTCAAGCTGATGTACTTTTAAACTTTGCATCTTTTAGAACAGCTTATGATGTTACAATGGAAGCTTTAGAGATCGGTGGATTTAAATCTATGATGATCACAGCTGAAGGTATCCCTGAAAGATTAGCAAGAGTTATGAATGCAGCAGCAAGAGCAGCTGGTGTAACTGTAATTGGACCTGCAACTGTTGGTGCGATCACTCCAGGTGCATTTAAAGTTGCAAATATTGGTGGAACAATTGAAAATATTGTTAACTCTAAACTACATAGAGCTGGTTCTTGTGGACTTGTAACTAGATCTGGTGGATTATTTAACGAACTTTCAAACATCATCGCAATCAATGCAGATGGTATTGCAGAAGGTGTTGCTATTGGTGGAGATAGATTTGTTGGATCTGTATTTATCGATAACTTACTTAGAATGGAGCAAAATCCAGAAGTAAAATATATGATTCTTTTAGGAGAAGTTGGTGGTACTGAAGAGTACAAAGTAATTGAAGCTGTAAAAAGTGGTAAAATTACTAAACCAATTATCGCATGGTGTATAGGTACTATTGCTAAATATTACGATTCTGGTGTTCAATTTGGTCACGCAGGTGCTAGTGCAAATGGTGAGATGGAAACAGCTGAGTATAAAAACAATGCTATGAGAGAAGCTGGTATCCATGTACCAGATACATTCAATGACCTTCCAGCAAAAATCAAAGAGGTATTTGAATCGCTTAATCTTGATCCAATCCCAGAGCCAGAGATCAATATAGTACCAAAAGTTAGAAGAAGTAAAGAGTTTATCTGTACTATCTCTGATGATAGAGGTGAAGAAGCTACTTATGCTGGATTCCCAATCTCTTCAGTTGCTACTCCTGATACTGGAAAAGGTATTGGTGATGTTGTTTCTTTACTATGGTTCAAAAAACAATATCCAAAATGGGCTACAGACTTCATTGAAACTGTTATGAAAACTGTTGCAGATCATGGTCCTTGTGTATCTGGTGCGCATAACTGTAAAGTAACAGCAAGAGCTGGTAAATCAGTTGTAGAATCTCTTGTAACTGGTCTTCTTACTATTGGTCCAAGATTTGGTGGTGCTATTGATGGTGCTGCTGAACACTTCAAATATGCAGATGATAATGGTTTATCTCCAAAAGAGTTCTTAAGCCATATGAAAAAACAAGGTATACCAATTCCAGGTATTGGACATAGAATCAAATCTCTTAAAAACCCAGATTTAAGAGTTACTGGTCTTATGAACTATGCTGCCCAGCATTTCCCAAGTACTCCATTACTTGACTATGCTAAAACTGTAGAAGCATTGACAACATCTAAAAAAGAGAATTTAATTCTTAATGTGGATGGTACTATTGGTATTCTTATGGTAGATATGTGGAGAGCTTTAGGTTACTCTGAAGAGGAGATCAATGATTTCATCGCTTCTGGAACATTAAATGCATTCTTTATCGCTGGTAGAACAATAGGATTTATCGGTCACATCTTAGATGAAAAAAGACTTGCTATGCCTATGTATAGACATCCAATGGATGATGTACTTTACGATGTACAAAAAGCAGAAGAGTTATAGAGATATAACTTTTTTACCAAAAAGCCACTCTATACTTAGAGTGGCTTTTTAGATTAATACATTATTAACTTTTCAAATAATAATATAGAAAATTTAATAATTTATTATAATATAAAAAGGGTACAAATGACAAATTTAGAAACAATAGACAAACAATATGTATTGAACACTTATGCAAGAAACTATGTAAATTTCACAAAAGGTGAAAATGCAACACTATATAGTGATGATAATAAAAACTATATAGATTTTACAAGTGGTATAGGTGTAGTATCTGTTGGACACGGAAATAAAAAAGTTGCAGATGCAATTTGTAAACAAGTATCAAATATAACACATATCTCAAACCTATATGCTATAGAACCTCAAGCAAAACTTGCACAAAAAATAGCACAACTTAGTGGTTATGATATGGCTATGTTTTTTGGAAACAGTGGTGCCGAAGCAAATGAGGGGGCTATAAAAATAGCTAGAAAATATGGTGAAACTAAATTTGACAACAAAAGATACAAAGTAATCACTCTTGAGCACTCTTTTCATGGTAGAACAATCACTACTGTAAAAGCTACAGGACAAAAATCTATGCATAGTGACAATTTTTCACCATATCCAGATGGATTCTCTTATGATAAAAAAATCGAAGATATATACAACTCAATAGATGAGCAAACAGTAGCAGTGATGATTGAGCTAGTTCAAGGTGAAGGTGGTGTTCAACCATTTGATAAAAGTGAGATACAAAAACTTGCAAATTATCTAAAAGAAAATGATATATTATTAATTGTAGATGAAGTACAAACTGGAGCTTATCGTACTGGGGAGTTTTTGGCATCAAATCTATATGATATAGAACCAGATATTATCACTATGGCAAAAGGTGTAGGTGGCGGTGTACCTATTGGTATCGTTCTTACTAAACACAAAGATATATTAGTACCAGGTGACCATGGTAGTACATTTGGTGGTAACTATTTAAGTACTTCAGCTTCTTTAGAGGTATGTAATATACTAGATGAGCTTAAAAATAGTGGTAAGTTAGATGAAACTATCATATATTTTGAAACAAAGCTAAAAGAGTTTTATGAAAATCATACCGATATATTTGAAGATATGGTTGGTCTTGGACTTATGAGAGGACTTAGAGTAAAAAGTGCCGATCTATTAACAGATATTATTACTAAATCATTTGAAAATGGTGTGTTAGTTTTAAAAGCTGGAAAAAATACACTTAGATTTTTGCCACCTCTTACTATCTCTAAAAAAGAGATCGATGAGGGATTTGCTAGATTAGAAAATTCACTAAAATAACTATATGAAAATATTATTAGCACCAGCAGAAACAAAAATAGATGGGGGCGAATACCCTCCATATAGTGAAGATAACTTTTACTTTAAAGAGTTATTTGATATTCAAGATAATATAGTTCATGAGTACGATAAGTTTATAACATCAAGTGATATTGAAATATTATCTAAATGGTTTGGACTTAAAAATAAAAAAGAGTGCGAACGATATTCACATTCAATATTGACTAAGCCAACTACAAAAGCAATATTAAGATATACAGGTGTTGCATTTGATGCACTTGATTATAAAAATATGGATGAAAATCAACAACATTATTGTGATGAAAATATACTTTTATTCTCAAATCTTTTTGGTGTAGTAAAAGCAGATGATAAGATACCAGACTATAAATATAAGCAAGGTAATAGTTTACCAAATATAGATACAATTAAATACTACAAAGAGCATCTAAAACCAACTTTAGATGAGTATTTAGGAGATGAGATTATAGATCTTAGAGCTTCATTTTATGATAAAGTTTATAAACCAATAGCACCAACAATCACTTTTAAATTTTTAAAAGATGGCAAAGTGGTAAGTCATTGGGCTAAGCACTATAGAGGACTAGTAGTACGTGAGTTAGCAAAAGCGAATATCCAAAACTTTGCCCAACTTATGGCACTAAAGATTCCAAATCTAACTTTAGTAGAGATACAAGAGAAAAAAAATATAAAGACACTAATAATGTCAATAGATAGTAACTAAAAGGTAAAATATGATACTAAGTATAGAATCAAGCTGCGATGATAGTAGTATAGCTATAACCAAAATAGATACAAATGAGTTAGTTTTTCATAAAAAAATATCTCAAGAGCTTCAACATAGTGTATATGGTGGAGTTGTACCAGAACTTGCTGCTAGATTACATATAGAAGCACTACCAAAGATACTTGAAGAGGTGGAGCAATATTTTACCCAACTAAAAGCGATAGCAGTTACAAATGCACCAGGACTTAGTGTAACTCTAACAGAAGGTGTATCTATGGCAAAAGCATTAGCTATTAGTCTTGATCTACCACTTATTGCAGTAAATCACCTAAAAGGTCATATATATTCACTTTTTATAGAAAAAGAGACTCAACTACCTTGCACTATTTTGCTAGTTTCTGGTGGACACACTCAACTAATAGAAGCAAAAAGTTTAGATGATATGACTATAGTTGCATCAACTATTGATGATAGTTTTGGTGAGAGTTTTGATAAAGTATCTAAGATGTTAAATCTTGGCTACCCTGGTGGTCCAGTAGTACAAAAATATGCCAAAAATGGTGATAATAAAAAGTATGATCTACCTATTCCCCTTAGACAATCTCCTAAAATAGAGTTTAGCTATAGTGGACTTAAAAATGCAGTTCGTATGGCCATAATAAAAGAGGAAGAGAAAAACGAAGATAATAAACTATCAGAACAAACTATATCAGATATTTGTGCCTCATTTCAAACTACAGCAATAGAGCATATAATGATAAAACTTAAAAAGTATTTTAAAAATACACCTCCAAAGAGATTTGCAATAGTAGGAGGTGCTAGTGCAAATCTAGAGTTAAGAGAAAAATGTGAAAAATTAGTATCTCAGTATGATGCACCACTTATTTTAGCACCATTAGAGTTTTGTAGTGATAATGCAGCAATGATAGGAAGAGTTGCGGTTGAACAATATAAGAAAAAACAGTTTACAACTATAGTAGATATAGATGTACAAAGTAGATTAAAAAATAAGGTATTTTAGATATGGAATTTAAGCAAGAACAACCACCAATAAATATAGGGGCAGATATATCTGTAAGATCATTTGAGATGATAGAGGAGGAGTTAAAAGAGTATCCTAAATCATCTGAATTTAACCATGAAGAAATAGAAGTGATAAGTAGGCTTATACACACCTCTACATGTTTTGATCAGGTATTAAACAATATCTATTTTACACCAGATGCAATACCAAAACTTCAAAAGTTACTTTTAGATAAAGCAAAAATAATAGTAGATGTAAATATGATAAAAGTGGGACTTAGTAGCTTCTATCTTGATACTTATGGCAACGAAGTGGTATGTTATATAAATGAGCCTTTTACTTACGAAGAGGCTGAAAAAAATAAAACTACAAGAAGCTATGCCGCAGTTGTAGAAGCTATAAAAAGACACAAAAATGAGCCTATGGTATTTGCATGTGGAAATGCACCTACATTTATCTATGCTGCAATCAATACTCTGCTTGATGAGGGGGTAGATTTAAGTAAAGTTGCATTTATTCTATTTCCTGTTGGATTTGTAAATGTTGTAGAGTCAAAAGATTATGGTAAAAGATTTTGTGAACAGTTTGATATACCTTGTGTTGTGATGGAGGGTAGATTTGGTAGTTCTACTATGACTGTTGCCACACTTCATGCTACATATAAATTAATAAAAGATTATGATGGGGATAAAAAATATAATGGTAAATAATATATAACTTACATATAAAGATTAATATTTATACATAATAATATCTAAATATATTATTATGTATAATCCACTCACAAATTGGAGGCATAGCAAAGTGGCTAATGCATTGGATTGCAAATCCTTGATCCTCGGTTCGACTCCGAGTGCCTCCTCCATTTATAATCTAACGAAACCCAACACACTCTATAAATCCTTTAAAACAACAACTTTTAACTTGCCAATTCTAAAATCTAGTGCAATTTTTCACCTTTATTTATGTGGCTAATTTACTTGAAAACTAACTCATAAAAACTTGACATAGCATTTTGAAGTCTAAACTTTTTCGTGGTCTATGATTGATCTTATTTGCTATTGTAACTATTTCTTCCTAAGATATATTTTCAAAACTAGTTTTCTTTACAGGAAAGTTTGCTAAAGCAACCGCTATTAGCTACTTTTGTTATATATTTACCGTATAAGACCATTAAGTATGCTCATTGTGCAAGTATGGATTCCCTTCGGTCATAAACCTCTTTGCCAAGATGAGTAATGATCACAAAAATAATACTTTAAATCTAATTCTTTTGATACTTTTTCATATAAAGTAAACTCTGTACCATTATCAGCTGTGATTGTATATGTGATATGTTTTAGTGGTTGTAACAATTCTATTGTAGCTTGAGCAGTTACATCTGCATGTTTAGAACCTATATCTTTAATTAGTAAAAATTTACTTTTCTCATCAACAATTATAAATATTGTAGCTTTATTATTTTTACCATGTAACGAAGTGGAATCCCTAAGCGTAATCTGGAAAATAATAGTGTCTATTTCCCAATCACCCAATCTAGCTTTTTTAT
>Ga0256828_1001590_pt1 | contig 13990 bp, 12 predicted proteins | sample CV88metaG_FD_185993 | JGI IMG/M metagenome (GOLD analysis project Ga0256828, IMG submission 185993) | Hydrothermal vent microbial communities from East Pacific Rise, Pacific Ocean - CV88 | ecosystem: Environmental > Aquatic > Marine > Hydrothermal vents | place: Pacific Ocean: East Pacific Rise...
TTTTCTCTGCAACAGGAGTAATAGGCTCACCTAATTTTTCTTCAATTTTTGCACGGCTTTCAGCCATTTTTACACGAATTTCATCAAGTACTACAGGGGAAACATTCTCATCTTTAAGCCATTTTACTTCATCTATATGTCCACCATAATCAGCACCCATCTCTTCAATCTTTGTTTCATATTCATCTAAATCAGAACATACTTCTGTACGAATATCTTCTTCATCTGTAATATCTTGAAGTTCTATAAACCACTTAGCATTCTCGTCAATTTTAATGGTAGAGGTAAACACAACACCAGCCATTACTCTACTCCATCAGGATTACTTAAACTTCTAGCAAATTCTTGAAGCTCACTGTCCTTTTTCTTTAAATCTCCATGGTAAGTTACTCTATCTATTTCTACATCTTCATTTTTTAGGAGATTTGGTACAGCATCTGATTCATTTATCACTTTTATATTAGCATCTAATTCATCTTCAGAATATGCCATCTGCATATCTGCTGCTATTACATGAGGAATTGCTTCTATAATTTTTAATTTACCCAATTCTTCACTAACATCAGCACCTTCAATGGTAATAATAACACGCCCTTTTTCATCATGCATATGATAATCACATGCTTCACAATTCTTTAAATTTTCTACAACTTCATCTAAAAACTTTGGTAGTGTTTGAACCACTATACTTGAGATATTCATAATTTTCCTTTTTATTCGTAAATAACTTTTCTAATTTTTTCATTATTTTCAGCACGCATTTTATCATATAATTTTTGATATTTTAATTTTGTTTCATAAGATATAGGTGTTCTTAATGATTTATACTCTACCAGTATTCCATTTTTATATACACCAGAAACGATAGCTTCTACCCAGTAAAAGCCTTTGTCTTTTCTCATATTTTTAACAATACCTATCCATTGCTTTCCATTTTGTATAGTAGTCCATAAATCATTAAAAGCACCACTTGACATATCTGGATGTCTAACAATATTATGATTTTTACCAAGCAGTTCTTCTTCGTTATACCCACTTATGTCACAGAAAGTTTCATTTGCATAAGTAATCTTCCCTGACAAGTCTGTTCTTGATATAATTAGTTCATCTTCTGGAACTTCTGTTTCAACTAAAAATTCACTTTCATTAAATTCCATATTCTCTCTCCAACTTTATTTAACTTTATAATAGCTAACTGTTTTAGCATTACTATTTACAAAGAATTCATTTTCACTTATAAAATATATACCATTTACAATAGCTTTGTTTGATTTATATACCCCTAACTTTTCCCTTGTTTGTGTAGAGAACAAAGTGATATTATTTTTCAAATCACTACTATATGCACCTATTTTACCACTAGGACTCAACCCAACACCATACACAAAAAAGCTTGAAGCTTTATGATAAGCGCTTCCTCTTGTTATATCATACACACCCGCTCTTCTGTCTTGACCACCTGTTAAAACAATATGACCACAGAATGCTATACTAAAAATATTATCTACATTTTGTCCTGAAAGTTTTTTAACAATATGACCATCTTTTATAGAGAGGAGATGAACATCTCCACTTTCATCAGCAATAGCAACTAGAGTTCTATCATTATTTAATGCAAAACTTGAAAATTTAGACATAGATGCCTGTGTTACCCAATTTTTCTTTTTTGTTTTTATATTATAAGAGATAATATCATTGCTTATAAGTGCCAAAATCAATGTGTCTTTATCTATAAATTTCGCTTTAATAATATTAAGCATATCATCTTTTGATATAACCTGCTCTAATTGCTTATCTTGATAAATATGTACACGACTATAACCGCCACTGTCTTGTGAAAGTATCATTAATTTATCTTCTATCATATCTAAAGAAAAAATTTTAGAGCCTACAGCATCACCCATAAAGTCTTTAATCTTTTTTAACTGTATATTATGTTCCAATTTTTTAGTTTTTACATTAAAACATTCTACTTGCCCATCATCCGTTGCAACATACAAAAAATTAGTATTATAAAATAAGTCTGTAACCATTCCAGAAATATTATAAACATAACGAGGCTCAATCAATTTTTGTCCATATAAACTTGTTAAAAATAGTACAACTATAATAATATATTTCATACTAACTCACCTTTATAATTTCAATGGCTTCTACAGGACAGCGTCCTATACAAAAACCACAATTCGTACATTTATCATTTATCTTAGGCATAAACATAGCCTGAAAATCTATAGCATTTTCAAAACAAGGGTCTTTACATGCAAAGCACATAATTCCCTGCCAACTTAAACATTTTGCTTTATTTATACTAATAGAAGCTTCTATAAGCTTTTTATGTTCTACAAATAAAACGTCTTTCGGACAGCCTATAGCACACTCATTACAGTAAGTACAACCTCTTGAACTTAAATCTAAAAAAGGGGTCTTATCTTCTGCTATCACTATAATTTGCTCTTGACACAAAGAGGCACAAACCCCTTCACACTCCTGACACTCTGTGGCAAAAGCATCTATTTCAGCATAATAAGGAGGTCTTAAAATAATTTCCTCTTTTTTCCCTCTTGCTACATCTTTTACAGATGTAGAGAGAAAGCTAAAAAGCTCCCGTCTCTCCATAACTATTTACCAGATGCTTCAGTATTAATATGTTGCATCCATTTTGATTGGTTCCACGATGATTTATTTTCACCATCTGGAGATGTAAATACTGGTTTAAATCTACTTTCATCTACAAGTTCATTTGTCGCTTGAGGAGCATGACACTGAGAACAATTATATCTTCCAGCATAAAGATGTTGTTCTTTTTTATCTACTTGAATAGAAACATTTGCTAGTTTTGTAGAAGAAGTATTTTTAATAACTCTACCATTTTTAAGAATTTCATCACCAACAACTGCTGTTTTTGGTCTAAAATTTGTAAAATGTGAAACAGGAATTGGCGTTGCACCCATTGCAGAAGCAACATCAGGCATATGACATCCTAAACATGCATTATTATTTTTTGTAATTGGCAATAAACCAGTTGTATCATGAGGAATCATTGGTGGAGCATCTTGAAATGCTCTTTTAATTCTCTTTGATGTACCAGGTGCTGCCGAATGGTAATGTACTGCTGGTGGAATCACATCTTCTTTTAAAAGATCATCTGTTCCTCTATAACCTAAATTTTTAGCAGTAATTGTTGGTTGCGCAACACTTCCATTTGCTTTTGCATTTGTATCTGTTGCAACATTTGAACAACCAACAAAAAGTAAAGCTGAAGTAGCTAAACCTATCGTAATTTTTGTTAAAATTTTCATTTTACTCTCCCGTCTTTTTATTTTTAATAAAATCTCTTATCGAGAATCTTAGAGCATCATCATCACATACTTCTATACATCGTGCACAATTTGTACACTCACCCGAAAGTATAGGAAGAGATTCCTTACCTATCATATGAAGTACTTGTTTTTCAGGACAAACAACTTTACACTTCATACAGAGAGTACAGTTCTCTTCATTATGATGTACCCTAATCAAACTAAACTTTCCTAAAAGTGAATAGAAACCACCAAGAGGACAGATATGACCACACCAACCATTTTTAAGAACAAATAAATCAAAAAGGAAAATAATAAGCACTGCTGCCCACCCAAATCCTATACCAAAAACAATACCCCGATGAAGCATTGAAATTGGAGATATAAATTCAAAAGCAGCTATACCCATAAATGCCGATACAATTAAACTCAATCCTAAAATCCAATACCGAGCATTTCTACTAATCGGTTGTTTTTGTAATTGCGCTCTATCTATATCGAATATTCTTCTTAAAAAGTTAGCACTATCTGTGACCATATTTATAGGACAAACCCAAGAACAAAATGCTCTACCACCAACAACAAAGTAAAAAAGTGTTACAACTAGTACACCTAAAAGTAAATCAGTTGCAATCACAGCTCCAGCGGCTAACATTTGCATAACAGCAAAAGGATCACTCATAGGAATGACACCAAAAATTTCAGATGTACTTAAATTACCTTCTAAAATTTTCCAACCCCAAGCATTTGCACCAAAAAAGAGGAATAAAATCCCAATTTGTGTGAATCTTCTTAAGATAAGATATCTATAGCTATTCCATATTTTAGTCATCTAATAAACCTTCAAATCCTGCATTAAGCTTATCTACAGCTTTTCGCTTACTTACTTCCGTTGTAGTTCGAATTGCATGAGCATCTTTTAATCTTGCCTCATCCTTTTTATCCCAACCTTTGATATAATGACTTCCAGCTTTACCCATCGCCACCTCACGAGGTAGTATAAATATAGCAGGTTTTTCTGTCACACAAGCTTGTTCACACATACCACAACCCGTACAAGCATCTGCATGTACGATAGGTTTCATAAACGCATGTTTACCAGTTCTTTCATTTTTAGAATACTCAACCGTTATAGCTTCACCTAAAATAGGACAAGCTCTATAACAAGCATCACATTGAATTCCCCAAAAAGCAATACAGCTATTTTCGTCAATAACAGCAAGCCCCATATCAGCAGTATTTATATCAAAATGACCATCAATCATAACACTTTCTTCATCTAGTGCACCACTTGGACACACTGGTACACAAGGAATATCTTCACACATATAACATGGAATCTCCCTTGGTTTAAAAAATGGTGTTCCAATAGGCATAGGGTCACCTGGTTGTGCAAGCTTAAGTGTATCATAAGGACATGCTTCAACACACAAACCACATTTAATACAAGTCTTTAAAAAATCATCTTCTTTAATCGCTGCAGGTGGACGCAAAACAAGTGGTGAAGCTTTCGCTTCATCTAAGTATGCACTCCATACAAAGCCACCTATTACTGCGTAACCAGCACCCCTAGCCATATTTAAAAGGAATTTTCTTCTATCGCTTAGAGGTTTTTTTGCTCTTGAATGGTTACTCAAAATAATACTTCCTTCTTTTTAAAATTATGCTTTATAAATTTTAACAGCACATTTTTTATAATCTGTTTGTTTTGACATTGGACAAGTCGCATCAAGTGTAACTTTATTAATAAACACACGCTCATCAAACCAAGGAACAAATACTAATGGTTTTGGAGGTCTGTTTCGTCCACGAGTCTCAACACGAGCTCTTACTCTACCACGACGAGATTCAACCCAACAAAGTTCACCATCTTTAAGACCTCGTTCAGATGCTGCTTGAGGATTCATATAAACAAGAGCTTCTGGAACTGCACGGTAAAGTTCAGGTACACGCATAGTCATAGTTCCTGAGTGCCAATGTTCAAGTACACGACCAGTACATAACCATAAATTATACTCTTCATCTGGCATTTCTGGTGGATCCATATATGGATGAGCAAAGATTTTTGCTTTATCTTTTAAAGAAGTTTTCTTTTTATCTTGAACACCTTTTAAATTACCATGTGGTAATGATTTTGCAAGTGGACCATAAAAAGCAAATTCGCTACCTCTACCATTTTCTTTTGCATGTTTCGCTGCATAAGGGTCAAAATTAACATTAAATCTCCATGCAGTTTCTTTACCATTAACAACTGGCCATTTAAGTCCACGAACTTTATGGTATGTAACAAAGTCTGCCAAGTCATGACCATGACCACGACCAAATGAAGCATATTCTTCCCAAAGATAATGATGAATCATAAAACCATAACCTTTAAAGACTTTTCCATCTGTACCAACTACATTTCTTTCATCACCATTACATTCTGAGTTATCATACCCTTTTTGAGGGAAAGCATTCAAATCAATTTTATATTTTTTTGCTCTATCATTTGCATAAAGAATTTCATACATAGTTGTATCTTTAGTATAACCCATATCATATGCTTTTTGACGAACATCAGGAAGTTTTTTACCATTTCTAAGAGTATAAGGTCCCCATAAATCATCTACAGTAAAGCGTTTTGAAAGCTCAACCCACTGCCATGTATCACTCATAGCATGACCTACAGGAAGTACTTGTTGTCTCCAGTGTTGTGAACGGCGTTCAGCATTTCCGTATGCACCCCATTTCTCATAAATCATCGCAGATGGTAAGATAAGGTCAGAAACCATTGCAGAGATACCAGGGTAACCATCAGAAGTTACGATAAAGTTATCCATCTCACGAGCAGCTTTTACCCAGTGTTTTGCATTTGCAGAATCTTGGTAAGCATTACATACATTTACCCATGCAAATTTCACAATACCATCTTCAATATCACGGTGAATTTTCATAATATGTTGATTACCAACTGGGTTTAATGTACCAGCAGGAATATGCCAACCTTTTTCCGTTTTTGCTCTGTGTTTAGGGTTTTTAACCATCATATCAGCAGGTAAACGGTGACAGAATGTACCAACTTCACGAGCAGTACCACAAGCTGACGGCTGACCAGTTAAAGAGAATGCTCCTGAACCTGGACGTGCTTGTTTATTTAACATAAAATGGACATTATAAGAAAGTGAATTATCCCAAGTACCACGAGTATGTTGATTCATACCCATTGTCCAGAAACTCACAACTTTTCGGCCATCTTCAACATATAATGCAGCTAAATCTTGAAGCTTTTTCTTGAAACCATCAAGAGATTCTTCAGGATCACCCTTACAAAGTTTAGCTGTATAATCTAAAGTATAAGGAGCTAATGATTTTTTATACTCTTCAAAAGTAATTTCCCAGTGTTTTAAAGTACCAGGAGTATTATGCATAACATCACCCTCTTTGTAACCATATGGTTCAAGAGCAGGACCTTCTAAAGGAGAAACAACTTTTTGCATCTCTTTATTATAAATTTCCATTTCTTTAGCATCATACTTACCAGCACTACCATCAGGTCTTACTGGCGTTACAGATTTTTCACCAGCTCTTCTGAATCCATAACCAATATTTACTGGACCAGCAGTAAAAATGATATTTTTCTTAATAAAATCCCAGTCAATAGCTTCTGGATGATTGTAAACAATCTCACGAGCAAGGTAGTTCCATAGTGCAAGGTCTGTATTTGGTCTAAAAATAATATTAAAATCACCTAAATCACATGTTCTATGTGTATAAGTTTGAATATTTACAATCTTAACACGATCTGGATCACTTAGTTTTCTATCTGTTACACGAGACCATAAAATTGGGTGCATCTCTGCCATATTTGAACCCCAAGTTACAATTGTATCTGTAAGTTCGATATCATCATAACATCCCGAAGGCTCATCTATACCAAATGTTTGATAGAAACCAACTACAGCTGATGCCATACAGTGACGAGCATTTGGATCAATAGCATTAGAGCGGAAACCACCCTTCATCATCTTTTGAGCAGCATACCCTTCCATAATAGTGTACTGACCAGATGCAAAAACAGCTACACCCTCAGGACCTTTTTCTTTGAGTGCTTTTCTGATATGTACTTCCATTTCATCATAAGCTCTTTTCCAAGATACAGGAGCAAATTTACCATGCTTATCAAATTCACCTTTGCTATTTACACGAAGTAGCGGTTGTGTAAGTCTATCTGCACCATACATGATTTTTGCATTAAAATACCCTTTAATACAGTTAAGACCACGATTTACTGGAGCGGCAGGATCTCCTTTAACTGCTACAATTTTTCTATCTTTTCCCTCTCCAGTTGTTGCAAGCATAATTCCACAACCAGTACCACAGAAACGACAAGCCGCTTTATCCCATCTCCAATTACTTTCAGCTGTATTTGCATTTGCTTCTAGCTCTGCTGGTACACTCATACCAACCGCTGCTGCTGCTGATGCTGCTGCTGAACTTTTAAGAAATTCTCTTCTTGAAAGTGACATATTTTCTCCTATTATAAAAATTTTGAACTTTTGTTAAAGTGTCCATTAACGCTACAATTATAATATTATCAGGTCAAAAAATAATTGATATATATCAAGCTTATAATCTAAATATATGTTATAATTTTCATTAAGCTACTAGTGGTATATACTTTTCTTCAAAAGTAGCTAAGATGGGCTTATTTTTTAGTGTAGTGTACTTTAACTACGAGTTTACAAAAGAGACTTTTTCAAAGCTTATATATATTTTTTTAAGTATAAAAAAATATAGATTGCTTATGAAGTTAAAAAGCAAAAATTCACATAAGGAAAGAGAATGAAAAAAATCGTAATGTCTGCTGTTGCAGTAACAGCAATGATAGGTTCTGTTAGCAATTTAAGTGCTAATGATGGTGTTAATATTTTAAATAATGTTAAAGTGAAGGGTCAAATCCGTCCAAGAGTTGAAGTGGCTAGTGACCAAAATGCAGTTGGAGAAAGAGCTCAGGCTTTTACAAATCGTTTACACCTTTCATTAACAGCAGGTTTATTAAATGTAGAAAATCTTACAACTACTATCGGAGTACAAAGTGTTAATAATTTTGGTTATAACCGATACAACAGTACTGATAATGGTGTAAAACAGTATGATAAAATTGTAGATCCTCAATTTGCAATGATTTCAGAAGCTTCTTTAGACTATACAGTTGGAAAAACAGCACTACATTTAGGTCGTTCACATGTAAATCTTGACAATCAGCGTTTTATAGGTACTGTTGGTTGGAGACAAAATGAGCGTTCTTACGATACTTTTTATGTAGCAAATAATGATGTTGAAAATTTATCAGTTCTTGCTGCATGGGTTTATGGTTTTCAAGGAGTAAAAGCTAATAATACAGCAGATTCAAATAGTATTCTTTTACATGTTGGATATAAGGTGTCAGATGCTATCAATATTGCTGCATATGACTATATGCTAGCAAGTATTAGTGATACTTATGGTTTAGCATTAACTGGAAAAATGGCAATTACTAATACTAAATTAAATTATCGTGTAGAATATGCTATTCAATCAGATGCTACAATGAAAATTCATGATAAAGATGCAAAAGCTGATGCATCATATATGAATCTTGATATTGGTGCGAATATTAATGGTATTCTTCTTGGAGCGAATTATGAACTACAAAGTGGTTCAACTGGTACAGATGGTAAAACTGCTTTTAAAACACCACTTGGAACAAATCATAAATTCAATGGATGGGCAGATAAATTTTTATCAACACCAATTGGTGGTCTTCAAGATATGAATATTCGAGCAGGATATAAAACTGCTGGACTTGGTAAAGTACTTGCTGTATATCATATTTTCACTGCAGATAAATCAATGAAAGCATCAAATGGTTCAAGTGATGACTTAGGTTCAGAATTTGATGCTGTTTATGTAAATAAAATACCAGGATTCAATAATCTTACAGGTCTTGTAAAAGGTGCTTATTATATGGGTGGTGAAGTTGATGGCTATGCTAAAGATAAAAAAGTTGCATGGTTACAATTAGACTATAAATTTTCTACAAAATAGAAAAACTCATTTATAAAAATACAAATTTCATATAAACTCCTCTATGAAAAGGAATCCATATCCTTTTCATAGATTCTCTCTTTTTTTAATTTTAGCTATAATACTAAAAAAAGAGGAATCGTCATGTCATCTTTCTTACCTTTCAAATGTAATCTCGAAACTTTTATAGAAGATTTACATAATATTTTAAATGAAAATGAAAATACTATAAAAAAACTTTTAGAACAAAAAAATAAAACTTATAAAAACTTTATCAAGCCTTTAGAATCTATTGAGGAGCGATTAGAGGATTTTTTCACTCCACTTTCACATCTAAATAGTGTTAATAATTCAAAAACAACACAAGATATTTATACACAAGCGCTCCCTCTCATTACAAAATATTCTACACAACTTTCTCAAAATATTTTCATTTATCAAGCTTATAAAGAAATTCAAAAAAAAGAAAAAGAACTTACAAAAGAACAAAAGCGAGTCATAGAACTTAATATCCAAAATTTTGAACTTAGCGGTGCACATCTCAATCAAAATACAAAAAAAAGACTTCAAGAAATAAACCTTAAACTTAGTGAACTCTCTAATAATTTTTCACAAAATCTTCTTAATGCAACCAATGATTATAAATATATTATTACTAATGAAAAGGATATGGAAGGTATACCAGAAAGTGAAAAGAAACAAGCTTTGTTTGAAGAAAATGGTATAAAAAAATATAAATTTACACTTCAAATGCCCTCTTATATAACTTATATGACCTATGGAACAAATAGAAATATAAGAGAAGAACTTTATCATGCTTATGTAACTAGAGCACCAGAAAATGAAAAAATCATAGAGGAAATCCTTAGTCTTCGTGATGAAATGGCACATCTTTTAGGATTCGAAAATTATGCAACATATTCTATAGCTTCAAAAATGGCACCAACGACACAAAGTGTTCTAAAGTTTTTAAACGAATTACTCACGCCAGTCAAACCTCAAGCAATTCAAGAGGTTCAAAAACTTCAAAGTATAGCAAAATATCCATTAGAAAGTTATGATATAACCTATTATAGTGAGCAACTCAAACAAACACAATACGATATAGAAGAAGAAGAATATCGACCCTATTTTGAGCAGGAAAGTGTAGTAAAAGGTCTCTTTAGTTTTCTAGAAAAAATATTTCAAATTCATTTTATTGAAACTAAAGAAAACCTTTGGAATTCGAAAGCTAAAGCATATAATGTTTATGAAAACAATAGACTTAAAGCACGAATATTTCTTGATTTGGAAGCAAGGGAATCTAAAAAAGGTGGTGCATGGATGCATAATTGGCAATCACACTCAAAAGAAATAAATGGAAAAGAAAAGCTAGCATCAGCTTTTATTGTATGTAATTTTCCACCATCATCACCAAATCAACCTTCACTTTTACGACATGATGATGTCGTAACTCTCTTTCATGAAATGGGACACACTATTCATCACATTCTTTCTAATGTACAAGAGAGTAGTGTTAGTGGTGTCAATGGTGTAGAATGGGATGCAGTAGAGTACCCTAGTCAATTTCTAGAAAACTTTGCTTATGAGCCTAAAGTTCTAAAATTATTTGCTAAACATATAAAAACTCAAGAAGTCTTACCTGATAACATGATAAAAAAACTTGTTAAAAGTAGAAATTTTCTTTCTGCTATGGGAATGCTTCGCCAACTTGAATTTTCACTTTTTGATTTTCAACTTCATATAGCACCATATAATTCTATAGAAACACAAGATCTACTCAATAGCATTAGAAAGAAAACAACACTTATTCCTATACCATCTTATAACAAATTCCAAAATGGATTTGCACATATTTTTGCAGGAGGCTATGCTGCAGGATACTATAGTTATAAATGGGCAGAAGTTCTTAGTGCAGATAGTTTTTATGCTGTTGTGGATGAGGGAATTTTTCATTCTAAAACAGCACAGGATTATTTAGAAATAATCCTACATCGTGGTGGCTCTCAAAGTATGAAAACACTTTTTTTTGAACTTATGCAAAGAGAATCAGATATAGAACAACTTTTAAGATTAAATGGTATCAATACATGAAAATCATTTTTTTTCTTACATTATTTTGTATATTAGTATTAGGAGATATTCTGAAAGTAGCCACATATAATGTTGAAAATCTTTTTGATTTAAAAAAAAATGGTCATGAGTATAAGGAATATATCCCTTATACATATTCCCAATGGAATAAAAAAAATTATACTATAAAACTTTATAATATTGCAAAAGTAATCAAAGATATTGATGCTGATATTATAGGTTTAGAAGAAATTGAATCTCTTCAAGCACTCAAAGATTTACGCTATACTTTAAAGAGAAAAGGGCTTTACTATCGTTATTATGCAATAGCTAATCTTAAAGATACAACAGTTAAAGTGGCCCTTTTAAGTAAAATACCATTTCTATATAAACATGAAATAGCAGTACAATCTTCTTATAAATATAGAAATATATTAGAAGTGAAGTTTAAACTTAAAAATGGAGAAAATTTATATATCCTCGTTAATCATTGGAAAAGTAAATCTGGACCTGAAAGTATGCGTTTAGTCTCTGCAAAAGCGTTGTATAAAAGAGTTAAAGAATTAGGTTATGATAAAAATATTATAGCTCTTGGAGATTTTAATTCTCACTATGAAGAGTATAAAAGTTTTAAGAGAAAAAGAAGACTAAATGATACTGAGAATATTACAGGTATCAATCACATACTAGGAACAATTAACTATCAAGATAAAGCTGAAAAAATTCATCTAAAGAATGGAGAATTTTATAACTTATGGTACGATACAAAGAAAAATGAACGATATACTCACATCTATAAAAAGCATAAAGAAGCATTAGACAGTATTTTAATAACAAAATCACTTCTTAATACTAAAGGAATACTATATCTATCTCATTCTATTCATACCTTTAAAACATCTTATCTCTTTAAAAAAAATCATATCTATAGATGGCAAATGACTAGACGAAAAAAAGCTAAACATAAAGGAAAAGGCTATTCTGACCATCTTCCATTAGTTGCAAAATTTTCTTACTAAGTCAATAACTTTAAGTAGCACTTTTAAGGTGCTATAACCTCCATTTATACATCTCAAAATATTTATCAAGCCTTCCTATCAAAAAAGACAGCCAACTATCTCTAGTGGAGATATTATACTTCACCAGACAAAAACTTGAAAAAAAAGAGATTCAGCAAAAGATTTATAGCACATAATAATAGTTTCTGGAATGCACTCTAGTGATGCTATATTTGAATCCTAAATCATAAAATCAAACTAGCTGAATCTAAGAATGACAGTAAGTTTCAAAACTTAGTATCAAGAAAGGATAAAACAAACAAATATATAAGTCGCCAATTCTAAAAACAAGTGCAATTTTTTAAAAATGTAGATTAAAGGTTAACTGAGAGTAATTACAGTAATCTTTTATCGACTAAAACAAAAGAGATTGCATGAAATACACTCAATTAACACTATCAAAAAGATACCATATTTCAACTTTAAATAAGCAAGGGTATTCACAAAAATATATTGCACAAGAAGTTGGAGTACATCCATCAACAATAAGTAGAGAACTAAGAAGAAATAATGACATAGTTCGAGGATATAATGCTGAACTAGCTCAGATAAAATCTACCAAGACTGAGATGCAAAAAACTAAAAGGTTCTCCATTACTAAACCTATAGAAAAGTATATCAGAGTTAAGCTAAAGCAAGACTGGTCACCAGAGCAGATAAGCGGTAGGATGAAATTAGACACAGGTGTAAGTGTTGTGCATGAGACAATTTATAGGTACATCTACACCAATAAAAGAAACGGTGGTAAGCTCTATAAATATCTAAGGCATAAAAATAAGAAGTATCACTGTAGAAGTAATGATTATCAAGCCAGAGGTACTATAATAGACCGTGTCATGATAGATAAAAGACCTAAGATAGTAGAGAAAAAAAATAGAATTGGTGACCTAGAGATAGATACAGTAGTAGGTAAAAATCATAAAGGCTTTTTAGTAACTGTAGTTGATAGAAAATCAAAGTTTGTACTTATCAAAAATGTTCCAACTAAAGAAGCACAAGTAGTTACTGATGCACTCATAGAGATGATACAACCAATCAAAGCCATCACGAAAACAATCACTAGTGATAATGGTAAAGAGTTTGCCTATCATAAACAAGTATCAGCTGCATTAAACACAGACTTTTACTTCGCTAATCCATATCACTCTTGGGAAAGAGGATTAAATGAGCACACCAATGGATTAATTCGTCAATATTTACCAAAAAAATCAGAGTTTTTAAATGTCTCTAAGGAGGAAATAATTACTATTCAAAATAGACTTAACCATAGACCTAGAAAAGTACTAAACTTCAAAACTCCATATGAAGTATTTTTTAGTGAAATGAGTAGAAAGTTAGCTAGTTAGATTAGGTGAAAATTGCACTTGATATTAGAATTGGCGAGTGAATAATTTAAAAAGTATAAAGTCAAATAAAGTGATTAGTTAAAGTAAGTTAAGTAAACTGATCAACTAGGCAGCGACCTACATTCCCACACCTGAAAGGTGCAGTATTATCAGCGATGAGAGG
>Ga0256828_1001592_pt1 | contig 13983 bp, 11 predicted proteins | sample CV88metaG_FD_185993 | JGI IMG/M metagenome (GOLD analysis project Ga0256828, IMG submission 185993) | Hydrothermal vent microbial communities from East Pacific Rise, Pacific Ocean - CV88 | ecosystem: Environmental > Aquatic > Marine > Hydrothermal vents | place: Pacific Ocean: East Pacific Rise...
CCCTACTATTTCCAATCCAAAAGTGGCTATGATACCAGCTATCAATCCCCATGGATTATCCCGCATCTAAGCCGTAGTGGTCCCTATACCTTGGTGGTAGGCATCCAAGAGATTCGCAAAGGCAACTCCTTTGCCAAGCTGGTTCAAGAACTCTATGAGAAGCATGATGAGGAGTTAAGCAATGAGGTCAAAGCCCAAGTCCTCAAAGCCCTAGAGAGCCAAAAGGATTAATCCAAGCCCTCTAGCAGTGCCAACAGCTCCTCAGAAGAGATAATGGTGGCTGAAGTTTTGCTGGCAACTATCTCGGGAATGGGAGAGGGAAGAACAAAATCTTCCAGCTCACTGGGGGAAGCGGACTCTTCTCGTGCTGCATTTTTTCGATCCTCATCCTCAAGATGGGGATGATGGTTGAGGGGAGGAACACGTTGTTTATCTCGATTGAGAGGAGGAACGCGTTGTGCCTCATGCTTGGACTGCTCTTTAAGCTCATGGATAAACTGATCTATGGCTTGCTGACCAAGAGGTCTAAAACGGGGCTGGTCACGACTCCCCCCCTGTGCCAAAAGCAACTCTACCTCATCGCCAAATTTAATCAGCTTATAGTGCTTATCCCCTTTTTGAATGGAAAACTCTCGGTAGATGGTCTCTACCACATACATTTGGGTCTGTTCTATTTTAATATTGCTAAGACTGGGTTTCACGGTTTACTCCTTGTTATAGTATTTTTTCGATGGTCTTAAAGTGGGAAGTGGTGATGTTTTCCTCTTCTAAGAGTCTAAAATCATCCACAATCTCCTTTTTATGCTGACGATAGAGCAGATAGATCTGCTTTGCCTTATCAACCTGCCCCGATAAGAGGTAAGCATGGGCTAAGTTGATATGCATCCAAAACTGATTGGGTTTGAGTGCCACCCCTTTTTTGACCAACGCGATGCTTTGTGGGTAGGACTTTTGGGTAATCTTGAGCCATGCCCAGCTCCCATAGGCATCGGCGAGGGTGCTAATTACCTTACGGTTATTACTCTCTTTGAACCTCTCTATCATCCTCTCAAAAGTACGCTCTTGATCCTCTTTACGGGGTTCAACCAGTGCCTTTTTGAGCCATGCTTGGGCAATAATGGGAAGCAGTTTATCCACGTGGGGAGATGACTCCATGGCAATAACCTGATTGAAACTTGCCAATGCCTCTTGGGTCTTGTTTTGTTCTCGTAGCAAGACCCCCCGATTGAAATGACTCTTTGCCACATAGAGCAAGATATCAGGGTCTTGGGTAGTCTCAAAGTGCTGAATCAAGCCCTGATATCGTGCCAATGCTTTACTCGATTTTTGCATTTTGTGCAATGCCCGTGCCTCTCCAAACCATGACTTTGCCACAATCTTTTGCACCTTGGGATCAGGATTCTCCAAAAACTGCTCCAAGACAAAACGAAACGTGTAGCGTGCATAGGAGGGGTTGTTGGTCTGAATCACCACCACCGCCCCATTGGTCGCTTTGTCCAGTACACGTAGAAGATCACCATTGAGTTGCTCTGCTTGTGCCTGACTCTCTCGTGCTTGAACATAGAGCCACAGACTCATCCCCAAAAGCATCAGCAGTGCGATGATGGCACTGTTTTTGAGCAGGGTGGTTCTGCGTCTGCGTTGTTGGCTGGCTTGAATGTAGGCAATCTCCTCATCGGAGAGTAGTTCATGGTACTCTTCTCCCAACAGATCCCCTGCCTCATCCAGCTCATACCCCATCAAGAGAAACTTTCGCTCCTGTTTATGGTGATAACGTTTGCTCTTCTCTATCACCACATCATGGAGGGATTTAAGTCGATTGGAGAGTTGGTTGAGCCAAATTTGGTACTGTGACCACTGGGTGATGAGGGCTTCATGACTCAGCTCCACACTCTGCGTGGCATCACGATCCTCTCCTCCTCTGATTTTGAGCAGTCGTCCCAGCTTGGCACGATTTTGTAGGGCGAGTTGACCCTGCTCATCCAGTGCCGAGGCAAAGAGCTGTACCAGTGACCACTCCTCAGAGGTAAACTCCTCTCTATCGGCCAATCTTCGGGTTACGCCCCCTTTTTCATTGAGTTTGACCAGACGAATGAAGATCTTTTTGAGTAACTTTTTTTGATCCTCACTAAGAATCTTAACCGTATCGGTGGTGAGCTTCTCCAAGGCACCACTCACCCCTTTGACCTCTTTGTAGCTCTCTAACAGTGAGGCTCCCTCTTTTTTGTGGTTCCACATCTGTGTCAAAGCGATCTGTAAGAGTGCCAGTTCACTGGACTTATCCCCCATGTCTTTGACCACAAAATCAGCAAAGGTCTCAATCTCTTCATCTGTCAGGGAGGTTTGACGCAGGGGTTCAGTGATACAGGCTTTGAGTGACTCATCTTGCATGCGATGGAGGGTATACTTCTGTGCATCCACAAGATCATAGAAGCGTGGGTGGGTAGAGAGGAGATTGTAGTAGTCCCGTCTCATGGTCAAGAGAATTTTGATCTTGAGTCGACTGGTTTGATGCTCAACCAAATAGACCAAAAGATCCATAAACGCCTCTTGTATTTCTTTCTCACACAGTGTAAAAAGCTCCTCAAACTGATCAATATAGATCAAAAGTTGGGAGGGCATGGGAAAAATATACTCCAATGCCGTCACAACTTTGGCTTGGGTATGAGGGGTGATTGCCTCTTTGATCTGAGAAAGCGTCTTAAAATCCAATCCCAACCTACGCCCCACCTGCTCCAAACTACTGGCAAGCTCATGAAAGGGGTGACGTGCAGGTCGGGTCTCAACCACATTATAACGATCCAAAAGATGGGGAATAACCCCTGCTTTGATCAGGGAGCTTTTGCCAGAACCACTGTCTCCCACCACAGCAATGGCATCGTAATGCTCCAACAGAGACAACAACGCCTCAATCTCTTTGTCTCGACCAAAAAAGAGGTTGTGTTGCTCACGCGAAAAGGCACTCAGCCCCACAAAAGGGTTAAGGTGACGATCATCATGCAGTAGCCCCTCAGGCATCCCCTCCCAAATATCACCCAGATGCTCAATCGCAATCGCATACCCCTCACCAACCCCTCGGTGGTTGCTCACCACAGCAATGACCCGACCACCCTGCGTACAGATCAGGGGTGAGCCACTGTTACCCGACTCAATCTCATGGTGATCTTTGGCGATGATCTGCCATGCACGGTAGGTGCTTCCATCGTTGATCCCTTTGAGGGTGAGTGGTTCCCCAAGGAGGGTAGCTTGACGGACTTTGGCTTGGTATTTGTCCCGATTAAAGAGGCTATAGCCTATGACCTGAACCTCCCGAGAAGCACAAGGAGCCAAGGAGAGAGGCAGGGGCGTAACCTCAAGAGGAGGAATCCGAAGCAGTGCCAGATCAATCCCCTGAGCTGATCCCATGGCGATGATCTCTACGGGATATTCATCTATTTTAGGATGCACCACCTGCTCGATCACATGCGCACAGGTGAGTAGATAGAGACCTTTGTCATCCTGATAGATGGCAAAGGCAGACCCCATGCTACGATTCCCCTCATCATGGCTCTGAATCAAAAAGATAGATGCTCTCATCGCATTCCCCCCCTAGGCGTACCTCAACTACTCAAAAATAGCAAAAGGTTTCTGCTCTACATACCCCTCTAGCTCTTTGCCCACGGTATAGAGGTTAGGGGTCTGTTTCAATACCGTTCCATCTTGATCAATAATCTCTACCGCCTCTACCTTGGCTTTGACCTGCTCAAAAAACGATGCAATGGTTCCCACAAACTGGCTACCATCCCAAACTTGGTTGAGCTTTTCGGTGAAGAGAGAGTTTTCGGCCTGTTGTAAAATATAAGAGAACTGATAATCCTGACACGCCGCAAGAAGCAGTACCGAGGCGTGGATATCCTCCTCTTTGATTGGATCAATCTCAGCTGAGACGGCATCGTAGGTCTCTTGGTTTTTACGATAAACTTCTCGTGCTTTGGCACCATCAATGGATTTTACCAAAAAGGTAGGCTCATTATCATGCTCCTCTTGAGGAGCTTTGATCACGGTGCCACTGTGACAACTATCCGAGACCACCACAATGCGTACCCCCTCTTTGAACGCTCCCCACAAAAGTGCCAACTCATCATCCAACAGCTGGCGATCATAGAGGCAAAGCGTCTCATCGGCATGGTCATTCTCCCCCTCATCATGGTTGGTATCGGGCAGACTCCCCCCATGTCCAGAGTAACTAAAAAAAAACATATCCCCCTCTTGGAGTTGTTTGCTGGCGTGGGTAATGGCTGATTTTATCGCATCAGTCGTCGCTGCTTCATTGAGAAGCAGTTGACTCTCAAACCCACGAGCGTCGGCAATATCCTGCATGTCTAAGGCATCTTTTTGACAGGTCTCTAGTGTTGCCATCTCTCCATAGTGATCTGAATCACAGTACTGCATTCCCACATGTAATGATAGTCCTTTTCGCATGATCTTTCCCTTTTCTTTTATGATAATCCGATCTGGCTTAAACAAAAATAAGAGAACAAAATTTTATAAAATAAAATATAAAATAGTAGTTTCTTTCTTTTTGAATCTCAAAATTCCATACAGATAAAAACATCAACAGATAAATATTATTTTTTTATGTGTTGAATATATTGTTTCTTTGTTGCTTGCCACTCCTTGATTAATAGGGGTTCAATCTCCCCGTTATGTAAGCGTACCCCACTCTCCACTTCAGCCTCCAAGAGATACCCTTTGTTGTCAAGTTTTCTCTGACGAAACAGCTGATGTCTTAGAAAATCACCGTGATATCCCCAACTCACAATGGCACGCTCTTGTTCAGTAAACGCAGCATCAATAACACGACGATGTTCCCATTTTAAGACCATACGAATATCTTTGAGATCCCAAAGATAGACATGATTTTGATCACAGGAGAGCAGAAAGTTTTTATCTTGACTCACATGATAAGCTCTCACTTCCGAATCATGTTTTAAGATACCTATGACTTGATGATTGCTATCCTCTATTTTTATAAACTTTAACTCTGAGGATTTTGGACTTTTGTAAATTTTTTTATCTCCAACCTGTAGGGTAGGATGATCTTCATCCTCAACCAATGCTACCGTAGAGGCATTGATCTCTGTGGCTGTTTGAATATCCCAAACCCGTACTACCCTGTCTTTTCCCCATGCAAAAATATGTTTCTGATCCTTGGTAAAGCCCGCTTCCCAAATGGAACGATGATGTTTTAGAGGTAGAGGAAACAACTCTTGATGTGTATGGCTATCCCAAAGTTTGAGTCTACCATCTTGACTCCAACTGACAAACTGCTTCTTATCTTGGCTAAATGCCACACCATTGACCCGTGCCTTATGATGCAAGTGCCACACTTGGGTTGCACGGGTAATCTGCCACTCTTTGAGAATCTCTTCATTGGTGGAGAGGGTATAGAAGTGATCTTCATCCTCGGTCAGATAGAGGTATCGAATGGGCTTACGATTATAGAGTTGAAAGACCATCTTTCCACTCTTTTTATCCCAAATTTTGAGGTGTTTATCATAACTCCAACTCCAAATCTCCTCTTCATTATGATGAAACATGGCACCATAAACCCAACCATCATGCTTCATAAGCAAGATACTCTCATCACTGTCCAAATCCCACAACAGTACTTTACCCTCAGAGATCTCATTTTCGTTGCCTCCCCAGACCAGCACCTCATCACCCTCTTGATTAAAAATAAGCCCCTTGACATTATGAAACTCATTGAAATGACTCAATAACTCTTCACTCTTACGATCCCATACCGTTACCGAACCTGCTCGGTAACTGATACTCGCAACCTTGCTTCCATCATGGCTAAACTTGGCTCGATAGATCAAATCTTGACTCTGAAATGTTCGCTCTTGGCTAAAGGTATTCTCTGCGTGATGCCAAAGTGTAATCTCATGGGAAGTCCAGACAAGGAGATCTTGCTGATCATCACTAAGACTTAACCCCCTGATACTGCTATTAACCTCTATCACGTAACGCTCTTCTCCAATATTAATACTGGCACGACTGCCATTAATCTCCCAGTTTGGTTGTGCTTTGGGGGCTATTTTTTGTTGATTGGGGGCATAGGATAAGAGTTTGATATTATAAATGGAATTGTAGAGCAATTTCAGATCCTTGTCACGTACCTCATCCCGTTGATTGAGATCTTGAGCCAAAGCTTCACCCGCTAAAAGTTTTGCTTTGAGGGGTTGATTGAAACGCTCTTTGTAGAACAGACTTTGATCATAGAGTTTATCCTGTATCAGATGCTCAATGCTATTTTTGGACTTTTCAGCGTCCTTATAAAAGTACCACATCGACAGACAAAGCCCCACCAGTGTCAACACAGCTCCTTGTTTCAAGTAGCTATTGAGTTGATGGCGTTTTTGACTTTGTTTAATATAGGCAATCTCATCCTCTGAGAGGTAGTCTATGTAGTTCTCTTCTAACAGCTTCAAACTCTCCTCACGCTCATACCCCATCAACAGAAACTTACTACTTTTATTGATCTGATAGATTTTGGTCTTTTCAATTACCCGATCATGAATCCGTTTAAGGTGATCTCGATTGACCTCTTTGAGCCAGCGTTGATAACGGGGCCACTGTCTCACCAATGCCTCATGGGTTAGCTCAACAATTTTACCATCTTTGCCCCGTATGTTGAGCAGTCGTCCCAGTTTGGCACTCTCATCATTGGCAATCTCACCACTACTGTCCAGTGCCGAGGAGAGTTTTTGAGCCAAATGCCATGCCTCTTCGGAGAACTCCTCTCTATCCGCCAAACGTCGGGTTACGCCTCCTGTCTCACCTGGTTGAATGATTCTAATAAAGATGTATTTTAAGATTTTTTGTTCAAGAGGACTTAACACACTCCATGTATCTTGTGCCAATTTTGCCAAAGCACCGCTCACCTCTCCAATCTCATGATAGGTACGCAACAGATTGTTATCATACTCCTTTTTATGTCGCCATGTCTGTGTCAGTGCAATCTGCAACAGTGCCAATTCACTGGACTTGTCTCCCATATCTTGCAAGACCGCTTTAACAAAGGGCTGAATCTTCTCTTGGGCAATAAACGTACGCTCCAAGGGTTTCTCTATACATGCCTTGATCTGCTCATTTTGCATCCGTCTAAGGGTATATTTACTCTCCTGTGTTCGCTTAAAAAATGCCTCATACTCAGAGATTAAGTTATAGTAATCTCGACGAATGGTTAAAATTATTTTGATCTTTAATTGACGGCTTTGGTTCTCCAAAAGATAGAGTAAGAGTGCAATAAACGCTTTTTGATCGGCATCATCACAGAGGGTAAACAACTCCTCAAACTGATCAATATAGAGCAACAAATATGCCCCTTTTTCAGGGAAGAGATACTCTAAAGCATTGAGAATATCTTCACTTTTTTGAGACTTAATCGCTTTTTTCAGCTGATTGGTGGTGGTAAAATCCAGTTTCAATCCCTCGGCAACCTGCATCATCGACAAAGAGAGTTCATCAAAAGGGTGACGGGCTGGTCGGGTATCAATCAAATGAAAACTTGCCTCAGCCTCAGAATTAAGCCAACCATTAAGATACTTGGGAATCACCCCTGCTTTGATAAGGGAGCTTTTGCCCGATCCACTGTCTCCCACCACAGCGATAATATCCTCTTCTCTAAGCTTATTTAAAATCTCTGTAATCTCTTTGTCTCGTCCAAAAAAGAGGTGTGCCTGCTCAATACCAAAAGCACTCAAGCCCACAAAAGGAGATTCTCGTTCATCATCACTCTCAAAGAGAAAGGGAGGGATATCTTTCCAAATATCACCCAAATGCTCAATGGCAATGGCATACCCCTCACTGACCCCTTTGTTGTTGCTCACCACGGCAATAACCCGTCCACTCTCTTTGCAAATCAGAGGTCCCCCACTGTTACCATGCTCTATCTCATAGTTGTCTTTGGCAACAATTTGCCATGCGTGATAAGTACCATGATCACGAATCCCTTGGAGGGTCATTTTCTCCCCCAAGATCATCGCTTCTCGTGTTTTACACTGATATTTATCTCGGGTAAAGATACTGTACCCAATCAATTGAACATCAGCATGAGGACAAGCCCTCTGTTGCAGTGCCAAAGGCGTTCTAAAAACCCCTTTGAGATAAAGCAGTGCCAAATCAATGGTCTGAGTAGAGCCTAACGCACGGATCTCTACCTCGTACGCCTCTATCTTGGGGTCAACCACCTGCTCGATCACATGCGCACAAGTCAAAAGATAAGATCCATGGCTGTCTTGGTGGATAATAAAGCCCGTTCCCATACTGCTGTTATTGGGCTGGCTACTTTGGATTAAAAGTATCGAACTGCTCATGATTTACCCCTTAGTACATAAGATCTCTCTTTTATTATAGTTAAAGGAGTTGATTCAAAGATAAAATTAATTTTTTATATATAAATTAAATTTTCATGCAAGTTCTATTTTATTAGAATTTATTAGAATTAATCTTGTGATCCCTCAAACTTCGGGCTGTAGGGTTACGCTCTTTTTTGAGTTCCATGTCAATGTACTCTAAGCCCTCTAGCATCTGCTGGGAGGCGATGGTAGAAAAACGGACATTCTCCCCTCGGTGAATAAAGATATTAAATCCATTCTCATAGAGTCCCAAACGCGTGGCAGCTGCCGTGGAGTAGGTAGTTAGCAGGCTATCCTCTTTGCAAAGGGTGGCAATATCTGCAAAAAACTCGCGTGTCCAAAGCAAGGGATTCTGTCTAGGGGAGAAAGCATCTTGATAGACAATGTCGATTCGTTGAGTAATTTGGGGTACACTTAGACGGGCATCACCAAGGAGTATCTCGATATTGAACTGTTCATCCTCGTAATAGAGATCACGACTGAGGGTTTCAATAATGGGGTGTAGGGATTCAAACTCAGGAGGATAGGTAAACGAAGAGAGAGAACGCACCAACGCCTCATCAAACTCAGGAGAGAGGATATGCACTTTGGTACGAAGATTATTTTTTTTAAGGTAGTAGAGGGTGGCAAAGCTGTTGTACCCCAACCCAAAACAGATGTCCAAAATGGTAAGATGCTCTTGTGCTTGTTTGCGTGTAAGGGCAGGGATCACATGCTTTTGGAGTGACTCATGCAATGCCCCATCTTTGGTCGAATGATAAGGTTCCTCAAACTCCTTGGAGTAGAGGGTGTAGCTGCCATCATTGGAGCGTACCTGCTCTTTTTGTGATCGAAGTGAGGGGTTGTACACCTTAGAGACCCACCTCATCAAGCTCTTTGAATTTGAACGCTTCGATGATCTCCTCGATGCTCTCCTCCTCACGGACACACAGCACCATCATCCCCTCATTCATGTAGTCGATGTAACTCTCAAACTTATTCTGTAAGATAATAAAATCAACCCACTCCCCAAAATCCTCATGCTTGTCATAAAAACGGGTTGATTTCACCTCCCCCTCATCAAAATCAATCAATGCCCACTGTTTCACCTCAGCCACGGGGGTGACTTTGGCATGTTTGGCATCGGTGCCATCGACAGGTATCCAAATCAACATCTTAGAGTCCTTTTAAAATCTTTTTACTCAACTTCAAATCTTTGTTACTCATGGTACCAATCCCTTGATCGAGTACTTTTTTGGCAATGGCTTGAGCATCATCGAGTGAGTGCATTTTGTACGTGCCACACTGATAGATATTGAGTTCAGGAATATCCTCTTGTGACTTAACTTTCAAGACATCTTTCATCGCTTTTTTCCAAGCTTTGACCACCTTTTTCTTTTTGGGGGTTCCGATAACCGACATATAAAATCCTGTGCGACATCCCATGGGAGAGAGATCAATAATCTCAACACCCTTACCATTAAGATGATCCCTCATAAATCCAGCAAAGAGATGCTCCAACGTATGGATCCCCTCTGAACTCAAAATATCCTTGTTGGGTCGACAAAAACGAAGATCAAACACGGTAAGATCATCCCCATTGGGAGTATTCATGTACTTGGCAACCCGTACGGCAGGGGCTGGCATTTTGGTATGGTCTACGGTAAAACTGTCTAATAGTGGCATAATATTTTCCTCATATTGTTTTTTGCGATTATAGCGAAGTTAGTTAATAGTAGATTGAAAAATGAAGAAGTGGTAGAGGGTGGACAAACTGCCCACCCTGAGGGATAAAGCGAGATTACACTCTGGCTTCTTCTCTCTTTTGAAGCATTGCCCAGTAGTCATCAACACCTTTTTGAATCTCATCAATCACGTGTCTGTTTTGTGGCTTAAAGAGGTGTTTATAACGCCCCTGCGCCCCAAGGTAATCCTCTACTTTGATAATGTTTTTGGGTCGGTAGAGAATGTTTAACTCATGACCATCAATAATCTCATAAATAGGGAACATCAATGAATCTGTTGCCAAGTCTGTTACCGCAATGGTATCTTTGGGATCAAATTTCCACTCAGTCGTACAGGCTGAAACCGTGTTAATAAAACAAGGTCCCTCTGTCTCTAGGGCTTTTTGGAACCCTTTTGCCATACTTTTCCATTTGTTGGGAGCCAATTGTGCCACATAAGGAGCACCATGAGCAGCCATAATTGCTACAAGATCTTTTTTCTTCTGCTTTTTACCATAAGAGTGCGTTCCAGCTTGAGCGGTTGAAGTGTGTGCTCCAATAGGGGTTGCTGAACTTCGCTGTCCCCCTGTGTTGGCATAGTTTTCATTGTCAAGACAGATATAGGTAAAGTCATGACCTCTCTCCATAGCACCTGAAAGCCACTGGAAACCAATATCATACGTAGAACCATCACCACCAAACGCTACAAATTTAACGGGAGCATCAGGATCAGGAAGTGTCCCTTTATTTTTTCTTGCTTTGTACATGGCTTCCGCACATGACGCGGCTGTGGCTGAGTTTTCAAAACCAATATGAATCCAAGAGGTATCCCAAGAGGTATAAGGATAAACAGCAGTGGAGACTTCCAAACACCCTGTGTTGGAGGCGATCACCAAGTTGTCATCGGTACAGTTCATCAGCTCTCTAACAATCATAGAGTGCGCACATCCTGGACAGAGGAGGTGAGCCCCTTCAAATCTGTCATTTGTCGTTGAAAACTCTTTTAAGTTTTTAATTGATGTAATTGCCATTCTTAGCCCCTTCTTGTATCAAAAAATCCAAGTTTTGGTCCTCTAACACCAGAGAACTGTTGGATATGTGTTGTAATATGCCCCGCATCAGCGTGTGCTTTTTGCTCATTCATAATACGTTTTGCTTCATCAATCGCAAAGTCTCGTCCACCCAAACCATAAATATAGTTGGTGATAATTGGTCGTGCTTTGGTCGAGTAAGCAGCAGCTGAGATCTCATTAAACAATGCACCCATCGCACCACCTGGTGCTGATTTGTCCATACAGACCACGGCTTTGAGTCCCTCACGATCGAGTTCATCACGAATCAGATCATACGGGAAAGGTCGAATACATCGAGGAGCCACAATACCAACTTTAAGACCTGTCTCTTCTCTAAGTTGTTTGGCCGCCAATACCGCTGTCTCAACAGAAGAACCTAAAACAACCATAGCTACCTCAGCATCTTCCATCATGTAAGACTCAACTCTTTTGTACTCACGTCCTGTTAACTCTTTGAACTCAGCAAACACCTCATCAATCACTTTTCGTGAATCCATTAAAGCTTTGTGCTGTTTTGCTTTATGTTCATAGTGCCAATCCTCTTCGGTTTGTGCACCATGGGTTACAGGTCTTGAGAAATCAAGCATATCATCTACAGGAACATATTTCCCCACAAATTTGTACGCCACTTCATCTTGAAGCGGTCTAACATTTTGAGCTTTATGTGACGTGGTAAATCCATCTTGATGTACCATAACAGGAAGTCTTACATCCAAATGCTCACCAATTCTAAATGCCATAAGGGGCAAATCATATGCCTCTTGTGAGTTAAACGCATCAAGGTTAATCCATCCTGCATCACGTCCTAGATACATATCCGAGTGGTCACCCCGTACATTGAGGGGAGAAGCCAATGCTCTATTCACCACGGTTAATACGATAGGAAGTCTCATTCCTGAGGCTTGATAGAGTACCTCTACCATCAAAGCAAACCCTTGTGAAGAGGTCGCTGTGGCAACCCGTCCACCAGCTGCTGCAGCACCAACACATCCTGACATGGCAGCATGCTCAGACTCTACCATGACAAACTCACCATCCACATAACCATTGGCTTTATATGCACCATAACCTTCAACAATTGGGGTCGAAGGAGTAATAGGATACGCAGCCACAACATCAATTTGTGCTTGTCTCAGTGCTTGAGAAGAGGCATAGTTACCATCCCAAACTTCTACTTCATTTAATTCAAATTTTTCTGCCATAACAGTCCCTTATTTCGCTTTTTTCTTTTTCTCTGGCCAAGAGGCTAGAGCTTCATCATTATCCATGTTTTCACCAAACATCAAGAGTGATTTGGGGTTGGTAGGACATACTTCCACACAAACACCACACCCTTTACAGTGATCATAATCAATCCCTAGCATCTGCTTATCTCGTGAGATAATAGAGGTATCTGGACACCATACCCAACAGTTTTGACAATCAATACAAATATCCCTGTTGTAGACGGGTTTAATCACTCTCCATGAGGCTACGGTTGCCGTATAGGAGTTAAAGTCACTGTAGATTCTCTCTTCAGGTTTTAAAAAGGCCGTATTGTCTGTTGTCCCATCAAAAGAGGTGAGTACCACCCCTTGTGGTACGGCATCCCATCCAACTTTTTCCTCTGCACCTAACTCTCGAATTCCTCTTTTGTCTGTTCCACCTGCTGAACCTGTCATACTCATCATACTCTCCTTTACTTCACTTCATTGTAAGCTCTGGTAATCGCTTCCATATTGGCATCAATTATCTTCTGTGGGAATTTCGAGAGAACTTTTTTCATGTTGTCGAGGAAAAAGTCCAACTCATACATTTGTGAAACTTTCATAAATGCTCCCAAAATTGGGGTGTTTGGCATCGCTCTACCAATGGTATCAAGCGAGATTTTCATACAATCAACCACATAGGTTCGATCTACTTTGTCTTGTAGGGCAGGAATCTGAGCAATGAGATCCTCTTTAGACATATGAGTTGTAATGATGTATTGGGTATCAGGCTTATCATTTTTGGTGATATCATCTGAAAATGCCAATGCAGGATCAATAACGAATACATAATCAGGAAACATTTTCGTTTCGTGATTGGTGATAGGTTCATCATCAATTCTATTGTATGCGTTCATGGCAGCACCACGTTTAGCTGAACCATAAAGAGCATACGCTTGTACCTCTTTACCTGTCGTAGCAACAACGCTACCTAACCCTTTGGCACCCGTTACAGCACCTTGACCAGCACGGCTGTGCCATCTTATCTCAGTCATAACTACTCCTATTAATTTTACGAATATGAGGTATTGTATTGTTCCCCCTCTTAAAAGGGCTTGCATACCACCTAAAAAAGATTACAATATTTTAAACATGTATAGAAACTATGCACTATTTATAATTTTTATCATAATTTTTAATATATTTTACAGCGTCTATTGCCCAATTGCATATTTTAGACGCACAAGTTGCCAACTCCTGATGAGAGGCGTACCCTGAGGTAACAGCTACTGATTTGATCCCTGCTGCATTGGCTGCGAGGATATCCATGGGGGTATCGCCAACCATCCATGTGTTACTTTTATCATGTTCTAACTTTGCCAAAGCTTTAAAAATCGGTTCGGGATGGGGTTTTGGTCTTTCGACATGCTCCCGTCCAATCAGGACATCAAAATAGCTCATCAATCCCATATGCTCCAATAAGATGGTTGAATACTCCCCCGTTTTGGTCGTCACCACCCCCAATGTGGCAAATGCACTTGCCTCTTGAATCGCGTTGGTTGCTTCATCTAGTAACACTGTCTTGGCACAGGAGATCTCTCGATAGTGCATTTTGTAG
>Ga0256828_1001593_pt1 | contig 13979 bp, 15 predicted proteins | sample CV88metaG_FD_185993 | JGI IMG/M metagenome (GOLD analysis project Ga0256828, IMG submission 185993) | Hydrothermal vent microbial communities from East Pacific Rise, Pacific Ocean - CV88 | ecosystem: Environmental > Aquatic > Marine > Hydrothermal vents | place: Pacific Ocean: East Pacific Rise...
AGAGTGCTAAAAAACCACCTAAAGAGAGCTGCGTGAGCACTGTCATAAAAACAAGTGGTATCTCAGAGTGAGCCGGTTTTAAGATATGCTCATCTACCTCTTTCATATTCTGGGGCATATTTTCAGGTAGTGTGTAGCGTGTTGTAGAGTTTGTGATGCGAGCATCTGGTAAAAAAGGCATATTTGCCTGCTCATCAATGTCACGACTAAGCCACTCCTCAACATTTACTACCTCTATCTCTATAGCGCCTGCTGGACAAGCCTGCACACATGCTGGACTTTGCCCCTCATCAAGACGCTCATGACACATATGACACTTAGTAACGATATGACGCTCTTCATGAAAAACAGGTACTTGGTAAGGACAGTTCCATGTACAGTATTGACACCCAATACATACATCATCATCATGAAAGACTATTCCATTGTCAAGCTTAATGTATGAGTTTGTAGGACACCCTTTCATACACTCAGGATCTATACAGTGGTTACAGCTCATAGAGTTTAACAGCTGCGTAAAGGCAGGAAACTCTCCTCCCTCCATCTCACCAACACGACGCCATTTGATATCTGCTGGATTGTTGTTTTGTTCATTACATGCCACTTCACAACAGCGACACCCAACACAAGCAACAGCATCAAAGTGAAAACGGTACTGTTCACCCTCTTTAAGTGGTGGGATATCGATAGAATAAGAACCACACTGCATTCCTGTCTCTGCTTTGTGGTGAATAAAACTTTCTAATGGTGTCTCGCTCATATAATGCCTCTATTTGGTTAAATATAAGGCAGATTATACAGCGTTTGAATAAATTTAAGACTAAAAATATGGATAAAAAATAAGCATTATCCTTTTTACTCTTCTATATCCTCTTTATCCATCGTCATTGCAACTGCTATAATTCCAGCTAAGAAAAGTACGATGATACCTATATATACATATGCCATTAACACTCCTCTTTGTAAAATATATCGTGTTCTTTGACATAAGAGATAAAAGTCTCTCTATCTTTTTGTGAATGAAAAGCAGCCTTTGGAAAAAACAAAAATGCATCCCCTTGGTAGAGTAAAAAACCATCACATAAAACAATAAGCTCTTGTATATCACTCCAAAGAAGCATAGCTTCATCTATCTTCACTCCTGTTTCATCTATCTCAATATGAAAGAGATGGTCTTTAATCTCTGAAGTATCAAAACTACGGAGTAACATCACTTTTCTTAGTGGCCATCGTAAAGCATACCAGTAGACAACCAAAAGAGTAGAGACAATCAAAAGACCATAAACATCCTTTTTAAGTGCTCCAACAACACCAAACTGCGTGAGCGCAATAAAGAACCATCCTAAAAATCTTTTAGGAGAGTGTTTCATTTGAAAGTCATATATTGCCTTGCTTGCTTGTAAAAAAGTCTCTTTATCCCAACGATACTCAAGTATAATCTTTTTAGACATGTTCTTCACACTCATCTATTAAAAGTTCCTCTTTTGTAATGCATCCCTCTTTTTCCAACTCATTTAAAAGCTGCTGCGTTTGTACATACTTCTCATCATATATTTTCTTGTTTTTTGCATAGAGTCTGCTTTGCTTTTTTCCATACCAGTACGCAACAGCGACAGAAGAGGCAAAAAGTCCATATATCCACCATTGCCAATCTTTTAGATTAAGAAGTACTATAAAATACTGAACAGAAAAAAGAACAAAAAATTCGATTGAAAAGATGATAACAAGTGTAGCACTCTGCTCAAAATCAAGAGTATATTTTTCAAGCTCACGCAAGAGAGCCAAATTTTCATTAACTACTTTTGCTTTTGACTTGCACTCATCTTTTAAATCATCAATATTAATGTCTCTGATATGAATATTACTTAGATTATACTCGACTGTTGTCTGCATATAATCCTCTAAAAGCTGTGGATGTTTTGAAATAGCATCAAGTATCTCTTCTTCGCTCACACGATTTCTACCAAAGATACGTTGTACATCTTGCAAAACCAAATCATAAAGACCAACACTCTTTATCTCGTTTGCAACTCTTTTTAAGTTTATCAACTTACTTTTCCTTTGATTATAAGAGCCTAGGATTCTAGACTCTTATGAAGTTTAGTTTGCAAATGCAGGATCATCTGCAGGTTTGATCTCTTCTTCTATGCCATATGAAGCAGTTTTATCTTTTGCCGGTAAAAAGATTCCTATTAAACCTTTGATACCAACACTCATAACAACATTGTATAAAAACAAGAACCATGCAACAAGCAACATTGTTCCACAGATAGCTGCAAAAATCATGTCTGGATTAAACTGTCCATCAACATACAGGTGACGACGCAGCATACCATCAAGTCCTGCCATTCCCATAAATGCACCCATACCGATACCCCCTATGAGGTGCAGCCAGTAGTGAGCATTGGAAAGTTTATGCGAATAAAGCTTCGTATTGTTCGTAACGAGTGGCCATAAAACATATACAGCAGAATAGAGTGTCATATAAAGCCCAACAATCAAGGCAATATGTACGTGAGCACCGATGATCCACTGTGTATTATGTAAAACACGGTTCATACCCATATCTGCTTGAATGATAGCAGCAGGAACGGCCAAACCAAAACCAACCAAACCACCAAGAAGATACTTTAGCTCCATTGTCATTTTTAACGGACGCGCTTTCCATAATGTAACAAGTGTAATAAAAAGTGCAAGCCCCTGCGTGAGCAGCTCAAATGCTGTAACCATCTCACCAGAGATAAGTTTCATCATCTCAGGCTGTCCTTGATCACCAAGAAGGTGATGTGACCATACCATCCATGAAACAAGAAGTTCTAACATTAAGGCTGCACGAGCAACATTTTCCATAAAGAGTTTTTGCCCAGTAATAAGTGTAGCTAACAGATACCATGAACCAGCAACATAGATCAGTACAAGTCCATCTGCAACAAGGTCAAGCCCCCACCAAAAAAAGTTCTTATAAAGCAGTGCATCAATAGCAGTTACATCAAGACTCCAACCTGTTACATCAGCTACAAGATAAACAAGAACCAAGATTCCAGCACCCAAAATAACTACTGCATCCAAGAAAGTATCTACCGTACCACGAAAGATTGCAACAACAGGAAGAGCGAGTGCCGGTTCTTTTGTATAGGGTGGTTTTCCTCGCAATTTGTTTATAAGGTTTAAAAGTCCATCAATACCAAAACCAGAAATTAGCAACTCTTTCATAGTTTTATCTTTATGAACCCCAACACGAGCAAAGATAGTTGCATAGATATTATAGATAAAACCAAATGTTCCAAACATAATCAAAGCAACACCGATAATAAATACAATCCCCCCTATTGCACTAAACTGTGTTGTATCAGCAGGAAGTGGCCAGTACAATGTATAGAGTGGTGCATATTGCCACACAAATGCAGCTATCCACGCAAGAGCAGTTCCTAGTGTAATAAGAATCCATGTCCAGTTAGCTAGTTTTACACTATAGAGTGGCTTTTTTGTAAGATATGGAACTAAAAACATAAAAGCTCCAAAAACAAGCTGATATGTAGAACCAAAAATACCTACTATCGGATGCACTGTCATGATTGAAAAGAAATGTTCCGGATGAAAGAACTGTTCAGGAATCGGATTTCCAGGAACTCTTCCAACTTCCACCATACGCATAATCATACCTTCAAGGGCAACCAGTCCATAAAATAAAAATGACATAATTACAGGACGAAGTGTTACTTTTTGCAAAGCATTTAAACTTGTATGGTCAAAGTTTGTACCATTTATCAATGTTTTTACAAAACTCATTTTTTCAATCCTCCATCTTTACATCCAACAACTTTTACAAAGTCTTTTACTAACATCAAATCCTCTCCATCTTCACTGTACTGATGCGGACCAGAATACTCTGTCGAAGTCATATCAAAAATACCATTATGATTAAATGTCCATAATATATCATTTGGTGACCCAGGATTGACCTGCATCTGCATAACTAAAGAACCATCTTTACGGAAAAGTCCAAATCCATAAGTAAGATCATGGCTTTTAACATTAAAGAGCACTTTGTCTTCACACTGAATTACTATTTGTCTTGCTGGAAGTTTCCATTTATGATCTTTTACCTCTATATCATAAACAGCATCAGGCTTTATATTGTGTCTGTCAATATCTTCTGATACCCACGGTATTGTGTTATATGTAAAGATATGGTGTCCTACACCACCTGCAACCAAAAAGGCCATATACCAGTAAAATGGTATTCTAAAAACTGACTTTGCATCTTTTCGCGTGAGGTTGTATCCAAACCATGCTACAACAGAGATAATCATTGCGGCATAAATAGAATACGCAACCCAGTGAAAAGACAAAAGCTCAGCTGAATTCGTAAACGTCATTTTATTCTCCTTCAAAATTTGTGTTATTTTATTAAAATATGATACTGCACTTCTTGACATACATCAAGGTTTATTATGAATTAATCTCTTTGTTGATTAAATATTAATCAGTCATATTTTTTTTAATGATTAAAAAATAATCACTTAACTACACAATATACTTATGTTTTTTATTATAATTACCTCATCAATCAACAGGAGATATTTTTATGGCAGGATTTAAAGCCCTTAAAGGTCAAGGAGATGCAAAAACATTGTTTGCAGCTTTCCTTTACTTTGATTTTAGTTTTATGGTTTGGACTATGCTTGGACCATTATCGACAGAGATAGCAGAGTCACTTCATGCAGCAAGCGGATTTATGATGACTCCATCTCAAAAAGCAACTCTTTTATCTATTCCTATCTTAGCGGGTGCACTGCTTCGTATCGTTTTAGGCTTTGGTGTTGATAAATTTGGACCAAAAAAGACAGCATTAGCAGCACAGCTAGTTGTAATCTCAGTACTTTTTTATGCTTTTTTTAGAGGTGAGCACATTACTTACAATGAACTTTTAGTTGTTGCTCTTGGTCTAGGGTTTGCAGGGGCTTCTTTTGCGGTTGCACTTCCACAGGCTGGTCAGTGGTACCCACCTAAACTGCAAGGTGTAGTTTTAGGGATTGCAGGAGCTGGAAACATCGGTGTTGTTATTGACTTTATCTTTGCACCAAAGATTGCAGAACTTTGGGGATGGCAAGCAGTATTTTTAGTAGGTGGTATCTTATCAACACTTATCTTTGTAATGTACCTTTTCTTAGCAAAAGATGCTCCATCAGATATCTATAAACCACGCCCTAAAAAACTGGCAGACTATCTCAAACTTTTACGAGATAAAGACACATGGTGGTTTGGACTTTTCTATGCAGTAAGTTTTGGTGGTTTTGTTGGATTTGCCAACTATATGAAAGTCTATCTCATGAACACATATCAAGCTGATATGAGTGCTTTGGGTATGAGTGTATTTAACGAACCAAATGTAAAAGTAATCGCAGGTTACTTTGGAGCACTTACTATCTTTGCAGGAGCAATTCTGCGTCCTGTAGGTGGTAGTCTTGCAGATAAGATGGGTGGCGTAAAATCACTCTACATCTTCTTTGGTGCTGTTACTATTTTAGCAGCGATAAATGCTTTTGTTCCTCTCCCGTTTTGGGCTGCTATTGTGGTTCTGTTTTTGATCATGGCTTCACTTGGTATGGCTAATGGTGCAGTATTTCAACTCGTACCGCAACGTTTTGGAAAAGACATTGGTATTATGACAGGGCTTATCGGTGCTGCTGGTGGTATTGGTGGTACAGTACTTGTAAAAACTCTTGGTTGGTCAAAAGAGGCATTTGGTGGGTACAGTGCCGGGTTTATGATCTTTGCAGGAATTGTTTTAGTTGCTATTGCGGGTATATCTCTTGTAAAAACAAGATGGAGAACTACTTGGGGAGTAGCTGCAGGTGGGAAAATCTAAGAAGAGTAAATCTTCTTAGAGCTTATCAGTCACAGGAGTGATAGGCTCACCTATCTCCTCTTCTAACTTCTCACGGCGTTCAGCCATCAAAACACGAATCTCATCTAGTACAAATGGCGGAACATTATCATCTTTAAGCCATCGAACCTCATCGATATGACCACCATACTCAGCACCAAGTTCCTCTATCTTTGTCTCATACTCATCCAAATCAGAACAAATCACAGCTTGCATATTCTCTTCATCTGTTGTATCAACAAGCTCTATGAACCATTTCTTTCCACTCTCATCTACTTTGATTGTCGAAGTAAACACAACTGCCATTACGCAACTCCATCAGGATTACTAAGATTTTTAGCAAAATCAATAAGTTCACTATCTTTTTTCTTCAAGTCTCCATGGTATGTAACACGCTCTATCTCTACGTCTTCATTTTTAAGTAGATTTGGGACAGCGTCACTCTCATTGATAACTTTAATGTTTGCATCAAGCTCATCTTCAGAGTATGCCATCTGCATATCCGCTGCAATTACATGAGGAATAGCTTCAATAACTTTAAGCTTACTAAGCTCTTCACTTACATCTTCACCCTCAATAGTAATGATAATACGACCTTTTTCATCATGGAGATGATAATCACATACTTCACAGTTTTTTAAATTTTCAACAACCTCATCCAAAAACTTTGGAAGTGTCTGTACTACGATACTTGATATATTCATATTTGATTCCTTTTATTCATAAATAACTTTTCTTACTTTTTCACCGTTATCAGCTCTCATTTTATCATATAATCTTTGATATTTGAGCTTTGTTTCATAAGATATTGGTGTTCTGAGTGATTTATACTCAACTAACTCACCCTTTTTATAAACTCCAGAAACAATCGCCTCTACCCAGTAAAAACCTTTGTCTTTACGCATATTTTTGACTATCCCCTTCCACTGTTTTCCAGCCTTGATAGTACTCCACAGATCTTCAAAAGCAGCACTTGGCATATCCGGATGACGAACAATGTTATGAGACTTGCCAATGAGCTCCTCTTCGCTATAACCACTAATATCACAAAAAGTCTCATTTGCATAAGTAATACGCCCTTGTAAGTCTGTACGTGAGATGATCAGCTCATTCTCCGGCACTTCAGTCTCTACTAAAAATTCACTCTCTCTATACTCTTGCATCGTTTGTACCTCCTAGTGTAGTTTATAGTAACCAACAACATTTGCACTGCTGTTAATTAAAAACTCATTTTCATTTATAAAATAGATACTGTTTACTACGGCACCTGTTGCTTTATACTTTGCAATAGCCTCTTCATTTGCTGTATCAAAAAGAGCTACATTATTTTGCATATCAAAACTGTAAGCTCCTATTTTTCCACTTGGGCTCAGTCCTACTCCATAGACAAAAAAGTCTGCCATTTTATGGTAATGCTGAGAATTTTTAAGATTATACACAGCAGCTCGTCTATCCTGTCCACCAGTAATAATAGTTTCACCTTTAAAATCAATTCCAAAAATATTATCTACATTCTCACCAGAGAGTGTTTTTATTTTAGAACCGTCTTCTGTACTTAAAAGGTGAACATCACCACTCTCATCAGCTACAGCAACCTGCTTTTTATCATCACTAAGTGCCAGACTTGAAAACTTTGACATAGAAGCCTGTGTAGTCCATTTTACTTTATGACTTTTTATATTAAAAGCTAAAACATCATTACTGATAAGTGCCATTACTATCGTATCTGCATCAATAAATTTTGCTTTTATAATGTTATAGTGATCTCTACTTGAGACAACCTGCGTGAGCTTCCCATCTTCATAGATATGAACACGGCTATAACCTCCATCATCTTGAGAAAGGATAAGAATCTTTTTATCTATAACATCAAGATTGAAAATTTTGGACTCAACCTCATCACCCATAAAATCATGTATCTTTCCTACAGATATTCTCTTTAGCTCTTTCTTATCTTTCATATTAAAGAGAAAAATATCTCCACTATCATTGGCAATATAAAGTTTGTTATCTGATACCAAGACATCTGTTGCCAGACCACTTTTTAATTCAAATTTATATACTGGTTCTACTAAATTTTTTGCATACAGACCTACAAATATAAGTGCTGTTATAAGAAAAAAACGCATTACATATCATCCTTTGGTAAAATATCTATAGCATCTGCCGGGCATCGACCTATGCAAAATCCACAACTTGTACACTTCTCATTTATCTCTGGCATAAACATCGCCTTAAAATCTATGGCATCTTCAAAACAAGGATCTTTACATGAAAAGCACATCACACCCTGCCAACTCAAACACTTCTGTTGATTGATAACAATAGAAGCTTCTATAATTTTTTTGTTTTCGACTAAAAGAACATCACTTGGGCATGCGATAGCACACTCATCACAATAAGTACACCCTCTTGTTGAAAAATCCAAATATGGAGTTTTATCTTCTCCTATAACTATTATCTGCTCTTGACACAAAGAGGCACATTCCCCTTCGCATTGCTGACACTCTGTGCCAAAAGCATCCTCACTTTTATAATACGGAGGCCTCAGTACAACTTCATTTGATTCATTTTTCTCTCTAACTGCATCTTTGAGCGAGGAAGAGAGAAAGCTAAAAAGCTCTCTTCTCTCCATATACTACTCTTTAACCTTAATATCTTTAAGCCATTTAGACTGATCCCAAGATGATTTTGAATCACCATCTGGAGATGTAAAGACAGGTTTAAATCTACTCTCATCTACAAGGTCATTTGTAGCCTGTGGAGCATGACACTGTGAACAGTTGTAACGACCAGCGTAGAGTTTTTGACCATGAACTTGAATTGATACATTATCTAGATTCTCTGATGATGTATTTTTTGCTACTTTACCATTTTTAAGGATTTTATCACCTTTAACCGCAGTTTTTGGTCTAAAGTTTGTAAAGTGAGATACTGGAATCGGTGTCGCACCCATTGATGCTGCAACATCTGGCATATGACATCCAAGACAAGCATTGTTCTCTTTTGTAATTGGTAAAAGACCTTCAACACTATGTGGAATCATAGGCGGTGCATCTTGGAAAGCTCTTTTGATCTTTTTCGATGCACCTGGAGGTGCAGAATTATACTCTACTTTTGGAGGAATAACATCTTCTTTTAAAAGATTATCTGTACCCCTGTAGCCCAAGTTTGCTTCTGTAATTGTTGGTTTAGCAACTTCATTATCAGCTTTTGCACTTGTTCCTGTATTTGCACTGTTACAACCAACCAGCAGTAATGCAGAAGCAGCTAAACCAATTGTTAATTGTGTTAAAATTTTCATTTTACTCTCCCGTTTTTTTATTTTGTATAAAATCTCGTATACTAAACTCAAGAGCGTCATCATCACAGACCTCTATACATCTAGCACAATTGCTGCACTCACCAGATAAAACTGGCAGTGACTCTTTACCTATCATATGAAGTACCTGTTTTTCAGGACAAACAACTTTACACTTCATACAAAGTGTACAGTTGGCTTCATTGTGATGTACTCGTATAAAACTAAACTTACCTACCAAGGAGTAAAAAGCTCCAAGAGGACAAAGGTGTCCACACCATCCATTCTTAAGTACAAAAAGATCAAACAAAAAGATCATCAAGATTGCACTCCAGCCAAACCCCATACCAAAGATGATTCCACGATGCATCATCGATATTGGAGAGATAAACTCAAATGCTGCTATTCCCATTAATGCTGATATTAATAACCCAAGTACAAGTATCCAGTATCTTGCGCTTCTACTAATAGGCTGTTTTTGTAACTGCGCTCGATCTATATCAAACACACGTCTAAGATAATTTGCACTATCTGTTACCATGTTAATCGGACAGACCCATGAACAAAAAGCACGCCCTCCAATTAGACCGTAAAAAAGGACTACTACTCCAACACCTATTAGTATATCAGTTGCAATTACCGCACCTGCTGCAAGCATTTGTAAAACTGCATAAGGATCACTCATAGGGATCATTTCAAATATTTTAGAAGTAGAAAGATTCCCTTCTAAAATTTTCCATCCCCATGCATTTGCACCAAAGAAAAGAACCAGTAGACCTATTTGAGTAAATCTACGAAGAATTAAGTATCTATAATTATTCCATATTTTACTCATCTAAAAGTCCTTCTAGTCCAGCATTAAGTTTATCGACAGCCTCTTTCTTGCTTACATTTGTTGTTGTATGGATAGCATGTGCATCTTTGAGTCGTGCCTCATCTTTTTTATCCCAACCTTTTATGTAGTGGCTACCAGCTTTACCCATAGCTACTTCACGAGGCAGTATAAAAATTGCAGGCTTCTCAGTTACACATGCCTGTTCACACATTCCACAGCCGGTACATGCATCGGCATGTACAACTGGTTTTAAGTAAGCATGTTTTCCAGTTCTGTCATTTTTTGTATACTCGATCGTAATTGCTTCACCTAAAATAGGACAGGCTCTATAACACGCATCACATTGAATACCCCAAAAAGCAATACAGCTGTTTTCATCGATTACTGCAAGACCCATATCTGCTAAGTTTATATCAAGATGTCCATCTACAGTAACACTTGCCTCATCGAGTGCACCACTTGGACACACGGGAACACAAGGGATATCTTCACACATATAGCACGGAATCTCCCTTGGTATAAAAAATGGTGTACCAATCGGCTTATGATCACCCGGCTTGGCAAGCTTTAATGTATCGTATGGACAAGCCTCAACACACAAACCACATTTGATACAAGTCTTTAAAAAGTCTTGCTCATTAATGGCAGCAGGCGGTCGCAGTACCAGTGGTGAAGCTTTTGCTTCATCAAGATATGCACTCCATATCATTCCACCGATTGCTGTATAACCGACACCACGAGCCATATTGAGAATAAACTTCCTTCTATCGCTCATCGGTGCTTTTGCTTTTGAATGTGTACTCAAAGTAATGTTCCTTTTCTCTTTTTACTTAAGCTTTATAAATTTTGACAGCACATTTTTTGTAGTCTGTCTGTTTTGACATAGGACAAGTAGCATCGAGTGTTACTTTATTGATAAATACACGCTCATCAAACCAAGGTACAAATACTAATGGTTTTGGAGGTCTATTACGTCCACGAGTCTCAACACGAGCTCTAACACGTCCACGACGAGATTCTACCCAACAGAGTTCACCATCTTTAAGGCCTCTCTCTTTTGCAGTCTCTGGATTCATGTAAACAAGAGCTTCTGGTACTGCACGATAAAGTTCAGGTACACGCATAGTCATTGTTCCTGAGTGCCAGTGTTCAAGTACACGACCTGTACATAACCAAAGATCATAAGTTTCATCTGGCATTTCTGGTGGATCCATATACGGACGAGCAAAGATTTTTGCTTTATCTGTTAATGGTTTTTTCTTCTTATCTGTTACGCCTGTTAGTGTACCAGATGGAAGAGCTTTTGCAAGTGGACCATAGAATGCAAACTCACTGCCTCTACCATTCTCTTTTGCATGTTTTGCAGCATATGGATCAAACTTAACATTAAATCTCCATGCAGTCTCTTTACCATTAACAACTGGCCATTTAAGTCCACGTACTTTATGATAAGTAACAAAGTCAGCTAAATCGTGCCCATGACCACGACCAAATGATGCATACTCTTCCCAGAGATATTGGTGAAGCATAAAGCCATAACCTTTAAAGACTTTACCATCAGTTCCTACAACATTTCTAGGATCACCTAAACACTCAGAGTTATCATAACCTTTTTGTGGGAAAGAGTCTAAATCAATTTTATACGATTTTGCTCTATCGTTAGCATAAAGGATTTCAAACATAGTTGTATCTGGTTTATAACCCATTTTATACGCTTCTTTACGTACATCTGGAAGTTTTTTACCATTTCTAAGTGTATATTCACCCCAAAGATCATCAACAGTAAAACGTTTTGAGAGCTCAACCCACTGCCAAGTATCACTCATCGCTTGACCTACAGGAAGTACTTGTTGTCTCCAATGCTGTGTACGACGTTCAGCATTACCATAAGCACCCCATTTTTCATAAATCATCGCAGATGGTAAAATAAGGTCAGAAACCATTGCTGAAATTCCTGGATATCCGTCACTAGTTACGATGAAGTTATCCATCTCACGCGCTGCTTTTACCCAGTGTTTTGCATTTGCAGAATCTTGGTATGCGTTACATACATTAACCCATGCAAACTTAACAACACCATCTTCAATATCACGGTGAATTTTCATAATATGTTGATTACCTACTGGGTTTAGTGTACCAGCTGGAAGTCCCCATACTTTTTCAGTTTTTGCTCTGTGTTTAGGATTTTTAACCATCATATCCGCTGGAAGACGGTGACAGAAAGTACCAACTTCACGAGCTGTACCACATGCTGAAGGCTGACCAGTCAATGAGAACGCTCCAGAACCTGGTTTAGCTTGTTTGTTTAGCATAAAGTGAACATTGTATGAAAGTGTATTATCCCAAGTACCACGTGTATGTTGGTTCATACCCATAGTCCAGAAAGATACTACTTTTCTATCTTTTTCAATATAGAGCGCTGCTAAATCTTTTAGTTTCTTTTTGAAACTCTCAAGTGACTCATCTGGATCACCTTTACAAAGTTTTGCAACATAGTCTAGATTATATGGTTCAAGTGATTTTTTATACTCTTCAAAAGAGATCTCCCAGTGTTTTAAAGTACCTGGGATGTTTTTCATAACATCACCCTCTTTATAACCATATGGCTCTAATGCAGGTGCTTCAAGTGATGAAACTGGTTTTTGCATCTCTTTTTTATATGTTTCCATCTCAAGAGCATCATATTTACCATCTACAATCGATTTTTCACCAGCTCTTCTCATACCGTAACCAATATTTACAGGACCAGCAGCAAAGATAATGTTTTTCTTAATAAAATCCCAGTCAATTGCTTCTGGATGATTGTAAACAATCTCATGTGCAATGTAGTTCCAAAGAGCAAGGTCAGTATTTGGTCTAAAGATGATGTTAAAGTCACCTAAATCACAAGTACGGTGTGTATAAGTTTGAATATTTACAACTTTTACACGCTCAGGATCAGAAAGTTTTCTATCAGTTACACGCGACCATAAAATCGGGTGCATCTCCGCCATATTTGAACCCCAAGTAATGATAGTATCTGTAAGCTCGATATCATCATAACAACCAGATGGCTCATCTATACCAAATGTCTGATAAAAACCAACAACCGCAGATGCCATACAGTGACGAGCATTAGGATCGATTGCATTCGATCTGAATCCACCCTTCATCATTTTCTGAGCAGCGTACCCTTCCATAATAGTATACTGACCAGATGCAAATACTGCTACACCTTCAGGACCACTCTCTTTAAGCGCTTTTCTGATGTTTTTTTCCATCTCATCATAAGCTCTTTCCCATGAAACAGGTGCAAATTTACCTTTTTTATCAAACTCGCCTTTATCATTTACACGAAGAAGTGGTTGCGTGAGTCTGTCTGCACCATACATAATCTTAGCATTAAAATAACCCTTAATACAGTTAAGACCACGATTAACCGGAGCCGCCGGGTCCCCTTTTACTGCTACGATTTTTCTATCTTTGCCTTCTCCGGTAGTTGCAAGCATAATCCCACAACCTGTACCACAGAAACGACAAGCCGCTTTATCCCATCTCCAGTTACTCTCAGCTGATTCTGCTTTTGCTTCTAAATCAGCCGGTACACTCATACCTATAGCTGCTGCTGCAGAAGCCGCTGCCGAACTCTTGAGAAATTCTCTTCTTGAAAGTGACATATCTTCTCCTATTGTTTTTTTTTCGTCAAAGGTGTCCATTAACAGGTACAATATTATCACTATAAGTTTAAAAAATGATTGATATATGTCAAGCTTATTAAATTCAATCAATGCTATAATTTTTACCTGGACAATTTAAGGTGGCTTTTAGAAAAGCTGTTACAAGTTAATATATAAAGAAGGAATGAGAATGAAAAAAATCACAATGTCAGCTGTTGCTTTAACAGCAATTATGGGATCTTTTAATAGTGTAAGTGCGGATGGAATCAATATCTTAGATGATTTAGTACTAGATGG
>Ga0256828_1001594_pt1 | contig 13976 bp, 15 predicted proteins | sample CV88metaG_FD_185993 | JGI IMG/M metagenome (GOLD analysis project Ga0256828, IMG submission 185993) | Hydrothermal vent microbial communities from East Pacific Rise, Pacific Ocean - CV88 | ecosystem: Environmental > Aquatic > Marine > Hydrothermal vents | place: Pacific Ocean: East Pacific Rise...
ACAAACATCTCATTAAAGAATTTTCTTGCATTTTCAACAAATTCGTTATTATCATCAAAAATAGAAAAGTATAAAATAGCACCATTATTTGTTAGGTTTTTATAATCAGTGACAAAGAGAGAAAGACGAAAAAGCTCTAAATTGTCTTCAACGATAAAATAAACATTTGAGTTGATTTTTTGATGAATTTTTAAAAGATGCGTACCAACTCCTGTACCAAAAAAGATAAACTTATAGATTCTTTTCATCTCACTATTTGGTTGTTGAGCATATTTGTTTGCATAACTGATGATTTGTGCCGATGCTGAATAGGAACTATCGGTTATAGGTGTATCAATATATGTTTTTGCATCATCTTCTGAGATATAGACATTATAAAATGTTTCAAAAAGATTATCTTTTTTTTCATAGTTGATACTTTGTGCACTTGCATTGCTATAGTCATCTGAGTTAGATCCATAAAGCCACTGTTGTGTATCCTTATCTAAGACATCAAAATAGCCTTCTTCTTTGTATTGTAATTCATATTTTTCTTGATAATGCCCATTTTCAATGGCATTTTCCAAAGCAGTGATTTTATGAAAAATTTCAGGATGCTTCTCTTGAAAAAAGAGTAGATTGTTTTTGTAGGTGCTAATTGCCTGTTCTTCTATGTTTTGCATAAATTATGTCCAATAGTAAAATATAAAGAGATTTAAGCAAATAGCATACCCAATACTATAATAAAACGATTTTTTTCCGATATGATTAGTGTAGAGAAAAAGAGAGCAGATGAAAAGTATAGAAAAAGTAAAACTAACAAAAGACTCAACTATTAAAGAAGCGATGAAAGCAATCGATCAGGGTGCTATGAAAATAGCTATTGTTGTTGCAGAAGATGGAACTCTTATAGGAACATTGACGGATGGAGATATTCGCCGTGGTCTTCTCAATGGCTTAAGTATGGATTCTTGTGTAGAACCTGTCGTCCATACAAATCCTCTTGTGGCGTATGTGAACGAATCTAAAGAGAAAATCCTAGCAAAAACATTAGGAAAAAAGATCTATCATCTTCCTGTCCTTGATAAAGATGCAAAAGTAGTTGGTGTAGAAGATATTGACACTTTGTTAAGTTCTAAAGAGAAGACGAACAAAGTAGTACTTATGGTAGGAGGTCTGGGAACACGCTTAAGACCACTTACTCACGATGTGCCAAAACCAATGTTAAAAGTTGGAAATCGTCCCATTCTGGAGACCATTATTTTAAATTTTAAAGAGTATGGTTTTTCAAATATCATTTTAAGTGTCAATTACAAAGCAGAGATAGTCAAAGAGCATTTTGGTGACGGAAGTGAATTTGGTGTAAATATAGAGTATGTTCATGAATCACAAAGAATGGGAACAGCAGGTGCTTTGAGCCTTATGAAAGATAGATTGCAGGAGTCATTTTTTGTTATGAACGGCGACCTGCTGACAAATGTTAATTTTGAACACTTTTTAAATTTTCATCTTGAGAATAGTTCATCTGCAACAATGGCTGTGCGAGAGTATCAGCAGCAAATTCCGTTTGGAGTAGTAAACCAAGATAACGGAGAGATAAAGTCTATTGTAGAGAAGCCAAAACAGTGTTACTATGTAAACGCAGGGATATATGTATTAGAGCCGGAGATACTTGAGTATATTCCCCAAAACCGTTTTTATGATATGCCGACTCTTTTTGAAGACTTGATTAAAGCAGAGAAAAAGCCTATCTCTTTTCCTATCCATGAGTATTGGCTCGATATTGGGCAGATGAAAGAGTTAGAGCAGGCTAGAGATGAATATTTTAGTGTATTTGAAGGTAGTAAATGAAACTTCGTAAAAAAGTAAACTTTGATGTTTGTACTTTTTGTAACCATAAATGCAGTTTTTGTTCCAACTCGGATGAGCGTACCATAAAGTATCAGACCTCTCTTGAAGAGTTTCAAAAAGTGATGCAAAACGTATCAAAATATGTTGAAATAGAAGAGTTGGGGCTTTCAGCAAAAGGTGAGGTTCTGGTTAATAATGATTTTACCAAGATAGTTCGATCGTGCAAAGAAGATTTTGCCATTCCTTATATCTATATTAGTTCCAATGGTGCTTTGATGGATGAAAAACGGGCTGTAGAGGTCATTGAAGCAGGACTTGATAGTATTAAGTTTTCCATCAATGCACTCTCCAGAGAAGCGTATACGGATGTACATAAAGTAGATGATTTTGATAAGGTTGTTGAAAACTTTAAGACCTTACTGCGTTTAAAAAAAGAGAGATATCCAAAGTTGAAACTTTTTTTATCTTCTGTCATAGATAAAACAAAAGAGGAACTCGAATCTGATTTTAAAGAACTGTTTGCAGAGAATTTTGCTCTTATTGATGGTATTTCACTCTATAAGCTTACTTACACTCCAAAATTTGAAGTCACTCAAAATACAAAAGTAACAAAAAAATGTGCCATTCCTTTTAAGGAGCTTTATATTAACTCTGACGGTACTTTGGGATTATGTTGCAAAGATTACTTTGATGAGATAAATTTTGGTTCACTTTTAGAAAATGATTTTATGGATGTATACAACTCTGATTCATTTAAGAATGTGAGAAAGATGCATAAAACAAGTGAGTTCCCAGATGATCACTTATGTAAAAAATGTCTGCTTTTTGAGGGAGGTATGTAATGTATGATAAAAAAAAGATCTTGGCAATTATCCCTGCAAGAGGCGGTAGTAAAAGGCTAAAACAAAAAAACATTCTTACGCTTGATGAGAAACCGCTTATTGCCTACTCTATAGAGGCTGCAAACGCTTCTAAATATGTAGATAGAGTGATTCTCAGTAGTGAAGATGAACGTATAATAAAAGTAGCAAAAGAGTGGGGTGCTGAAGTGCCATTTGTACGGCCTCAAGAGCTGGCGCAAGATCATACCCGTTCCATAGATGTTGTTACGCATGCACTGCAGACACTTGAGGATAACTACGATGCCGTCATACTCCTTCAGCCTACATCTCCATTGCGGACTACTAAAGATATAGATAATGCCATAGAGGATTTTTATAGTAAAGAAGCTACCAGTATCATAGGGGTATGTGAGATGGAACATTCACCAATCTGGGCGAATACTTTAGATGAGAGTATGAGCATGGAGGGTTTTTTGGATGATAAGTACAACAACTCCCGTTCACAGGATTTACCTCCTTACTATCGGATTAATGGTGCTTTTTATATGAGTAAAGTAGATTCTGTTTTGGAGAATGAGACCTTTTTTGTAAAAAAGAATATATATGCATATCTAATGAGTCAGGAAGATTCTGTCGATATAGATACTAAATTAGACTTTATTGTCGCACAAGCAATTTTAAAAGAGAGAAGAGAATGTCAGCACACCACGTAGAAGAGAAAAAAGAGAAAGTTAATTATAATGCAAATGAGATAGTTTTCTCCCGTGACTGGGAAAAATATCGTGATGAAGAGTATTGGGAGTATCGTAAAAACTGGACAAAATATCCAAATGAAAAGATAGTACCCGATTTTCCGCTTAATGTAGATATTGAGACAACGGATCTTTGTAACTTGAAGTGTCCGATGTGTGCACGAACGATTAAAGATGCAGATAAAGAGAATCACCTTATTAAAAGCCGTTATATTGATAAAGAAGCTTACATTGACATCATAGACCAGTGTGTTGAGCATGGAGTCAAAGCTATTAAGCTACAGTATCTTGGTGAGCCATTGATGCATAAAGATATTGTCTTTCAGGTAGAATATGCGAAGAAAAAAGGGATCATTGATGTAATGTTTAACACCAATGCCGTCCTTTTAACTCCAGAACTTGGGGCAAAACTTCTTGAAGCTGGAATTGACAAGGTCTTTATCTCCTTTGATGCAGTAAATCCTAAGTTGTATGCGCAGCAACGCGTTGGTACAACAATGGGAAAAGTCATTGATAATATTTATGCTTTTATAGAACAACGTAACAAGTTTTATCCAAAAACACATATACGCCTTTCAATGGTTATGTATGATGACCCTATTTGGAAACGTCAATTTGAGGCGATGAAGGTAATGTGGGATGGGCTTGTGGACTCTTTAGGTTATGGTGTCTTTAATGAACGTAATCCAGATAAAAAGCATGAGTATGAGAAGGTTGACGGTTTTGCATGTGAACAACTTTTTCAACGTATGTTCTTAAAGTGTAACGGGAATGTAACTGTATGTTGTGTAGATGATGAAGATGAGTATGTGGTAGGCAACTGGAAAGAGGAACGTCTAATAGACATTTGGAACTCTCCAAAATACAAAGCTATCCGTGATGCACATAAAAACGGAGAATATTATAAAATTCCAATGTGCCGTAAATGTTTTTTACCACCACTTTACAAAGAGACTTATTGTAAAGACGGTAACTGTCCATCATAAAACCCTTTTTTTAAAAGGGTTTGCTTCTCATACTTTTTTATAACCTCTACAATCTTTTGACTTGTATTGTCCGATTCGTAAGGGTTGGTACTTTGTTGCACTCTTTGTTTTATTTCAGGGGTGTAGATACTCTCTATCGCCTTTGTAATTGCTTGTGAAGAGATTGGCGTGTTGATAATGGAGTCAGCTTGAAGTCGTCCTTTTTGACGATCGCCTATGTTAATAGTTGGCTTTTTAAAGCTTGGCACTTCTAAGATACCGCTAGAACTGTTTCCCACTACCCCATCAACATAGCTCAAAGTACTAAAGTAGCGCAGCTGTCCAAGTGATGTAAAAGCGATAGTATTTGTGTGTTTACTTACAAAATCATCTATCATTTCATTAATGATTTTTCCACCTGCATCGGCATTGGCCTTAGTAAAGATAAGCAGTGTGTCATCAAACTTTTCTAAGGTATTCAGTACTTCATTAAACTGTTCTTGTGGGCTCTGCGTTGCAAGTGTTTGTGGATGGTAGGTGATAAGGAGATTTTTTTCTTTGAGTTTGACCCCGATAGACTCTTCAAAAGCCTCTTTTGAAAGCAGCTGGAGTTTCTTTATACTCTCAACCCCTAAAGCTCCTACATTGACAACCCTCCAAGGCTCTTCACCCATCTGTATAACTCTTTTTTTATAGATCTCTGTCGCTGTAAAGTGAAGGTGAGAGAGTTTTGTAATGGCATGACGGATGGCGTCATCTACAGCCCCCTCAGTTATCTCTCCACCGTGAATATGTGCTATGGGGATGTGCAGCATTAGCGCAACCGTAGCAGCTGTAAGCATCTCATATCTATCGCCTAAGATTACTAAGATATCAGACCCGAGTTCATCTAAAACCTGAGTGAGCTCATTTTGAAGTTTTGCCATCGCTAAGGAGTTACTTTTTGGCGTGTTCTCTTCTAAATCAAGAGGAATCTTTGCTGTGATGGGAAACTCTTTTTCTATCTCTTGATAGGTGTGTCCAAAACTATGTGAGAGGTGTGCCCCAGTGACAATAAGCTGAAGTTCTAGTGAGGCATCCTCTTGTACTTTTTGTATAAGAGGTTTTAAAAGTCCATATTCTGCACGGGTAGCTGTGATTATGGCTATTTTTTTTGTTTGCATAATTATTTTTTCACCTTCTTAACACTACGACTCACTTTAGCAAATCCTAAGTTAAACTCAAACTTTGTTGTTGTTTCAATCACTTCTCCATCACTATCATCTTCAATGATATCGGGTTCTATCTCTATAACCTCTTCTAAAATCATATTCGATTCTTTTGCAAGTTCTTGCTGTTTTTCTTCATCGGATGTTTTCATAATGGCGTTTATATTGCGTGAGAGTTTTTTTATCTTTGCAAAGGTTTCGATGATTGTAAAAGTTGCCTCAAGAGCATTTTTGCTTTTTAATATGGTTGCAACCATATAAAGACCCTTCTCTGTGAAAACCCATGGTAGTGCCCCACCAAAGGATTGTTTAGAAGGGGTCACATTTTGTGACACCATTATATTGACCATTTCATCACTTAATTGGTAAGCATAATCTTCTGGAAACTTTTCTATATTTCTTTTGAGTTGTTGTCGTAGTTTTTTTGGTTCGATGCCATAGAGTTCGGCTACATCTTTATCAAGTAAAACAAGTTCATTGTTTATTTCAATTAGTTTGTTTTCAAGGTTATTAAATTGTGTAATCTCCATTTTTACTCCTCTATCATCTCATCAATATCATACGATTTTGTTGCTACTTTGCCTATAATCTTATCCCATCGCATAGGGCTTATACCTTCACCTGGTCGTTTTACTGTAAGGTTTTCTTCGCTCAGCACTTCACCTTTTGCTATTTTACGTGCAGCAACAATACTTTTTCTTGCTAGCGCCATATTAGGCATTTCACTTGGGGAGGGCTTTTTCTCGTAGCTTCCTAAAGATTTTTCTATGTTTCTTATGGAAATTACCATAGCTTTAAGCTCATCGGGTTCAAGAGATGCTTTATGGTCAGGACCCTCCATACTACGTGAGAGAGTAAAATGTTTTTCTATGATACTTGCACCCATGGCAACTGCAGCAATCGGGACTTCGATACCTAAAGTATGATCGCTGTATCCAACAGTAATATCGAGCTCTTTTTGAATGCTTTGCATTGCATGTAGATTTACATCTTCCATTGGGGTAGGGTACATTGTATTTGCGTGCAAAATAGTGATGTTTTCTTTTTCTGTACCGTTATTTAGAAGCACTTCAAAAGCTTCACGCACCTCTTGCATACTACTCATCCCTGTTGAGAGGACTACTTTTTTGTTAAGTTTTGCAATGGCGCGAAGATAGGGGAGATTGGTTATCTCTCCACTTGGTATTTTAAAGATAGGAAGTTGTAAATCATTCAAAAGCTCTATACTCTCTAAGTCAAATGGGGTAGAGAGAAACATTATGTTTTTGGTGTTACAGTACGCTATCAGCTCTTTATGCGTTTGGGTGTCGAGTTCGAGCTTTTTAAGCATTGCATACTGAGAGTCACTCTCTTCTTGCATATTTTCTTGCTGATAAGCTGCTTTTTTAGCATCTTTACTAACAAGTTTTTTAGCTTTAAAGGTCTGAAATTTGACGGCATCAGCCTTTGCGTCACTTGCTGCATCAATGAGCTTTTTTGCAAGTTCTAGATCGCCATTATGGTTCACTCCTGCTTCAGCAATGATGAAAATACTCATTTGACAATACTTCCAGCTTTGATAAATCCCTCAACAGTAATACCTTGTTTCGTTGTAGTGCCACTGCCTATAAAGCTTCCTGCTTTTACGTGAACCCCTCCATTGAGAATGGCACCTGTGCTGATGTGGCAGTTGTCTTCTACGACCGTATCGTGTTCTATAAGCGCTTTAGAGTTAATAATAGAGTTTTTACCTACTTTAGCTCCGGCATTTATCATGGCATGGTGCATCACTACTGTTCCCTCTTCTACATCTGCATGTTTTGAAACATATGCAAGAGGTGAGGTAATGGTGGGCAGTTCAAAGTCAAGCTCTTTAAGACGATTAAAGAGTTTGACACGCAGTTTGCATGATTCGATCTGTCCTATAGTAACGATAGCATAACGATAGCGTTTACGTAAAGCGCTTAGGTCATCATCTGTACCGATAAGTTCATAATCAAATATGGGTTTGGATTCTCCGACAAACTTTTCAATAATACCGGCAATTTTGAATCTTCCTTCTTGTTCTATAACATCAATAACACTACGACAATGTCCACCACCGCCAATAAGTATAATCTCTTGCATTATAATCGTACCCCACTTGGAATATTAACAACTCTTTTTTGAAGGTAGAGAGAGTTTGTAAGTTCATCATGGTAACAATCTTTGAACATCTCCAGTTCATTAAGAAGTTTCCAGATTGGGCGGCTCATGACACCATTGGCATTTGTGTACTCCAAAAATTTTTCTCGCTGCTCTTCATCTTGTAGAATAATAGTATTAAGCCAGTAGTTGCTTTTTGTGTTTTGCGGCTCTTTGATGAACTTGATCGTATCAAAGTTTGAAAAAAATGCTTCATATTCGCTTGCCAACAGTGATTTGTCTTCTAAAAATCTATTTAGATTTTCCATTTGAGCAACCAAGAGTGCTGCGTTTAGGTTTGGCATACGGTAGTTAAAACCTATCTCGTCGTGGATATATTCCCATTTATGAGGAACTTTGGCTGTGGTGGTGATATGTTTAAGTCGTTTTGCCAATGTTTCATCATCAGTGACTATAACACCCCCTCCGCCTGCAGTAATGATTTTGTTGCCATTAAAACTAAAGACACCCATAAGGCCAAATGTACCGGTATGTCTGTTCTTGTAAAAACTTCCCAGACTCTCAGCGCTGTCTTCAATAAGAGAAATATGCCACTCTTTACATAATGCGGCAATATCTTCAATTTGACAAGGGTGACCAAAAGTATGCATTGGTACACATGCTTTGATGGTTTTATTTGTAAGTCTGTTTTTACAGACTCCATCGACTATTTCACAGTTCTTTGTTAAAAAATCTTTAAGAGCATAAGCTGAGAGACCCAATGTCTCTCTATCTACATCTAAAAAAATTGGCTTGGCTCCACAGTAGCTGATGGCGTTGCTCGTCGCAACAAAGCTAAGAGCCTGAGTGAGTACTTCATCGTCATCTTTGACTCCTGCAACAACTAAAGCAGCGTGCAGCGCTGCTGTACCATTAACACAAGCAACAGCATGTTTAGCACCAACATAACGAGCAAACTCCTCTTCAAACTGCGTTACAAATTTACCGACAGAAGAGACAAAAGTAGAGTCTATACACTCACCCAGATACTTTTTTTCATTGCCTAGAAATCGTGGTTCATGAAGAGGAATGAACTCTTCAGTTTTGTAGAGTTTGTGGATGAAATCTGTAATAGTTTTCATTACATCTTTCCATCTAAATATTTTTTCTTATCTTCATACTCAAAATTTGGGATCAGTTTAAAAAACTCGTTTACGAGATCCTCTTTTGTCCATTTACGAACTGTTTTAAAGTGTTTAATGGCTTTCGCAAAGGCATTGAGTTTTGCATCATCATAGATAGGTTCATTTTTAATGATGCCCATCGTTTGAAATTTATTCATATCAAGAAGTTCATCATCTGTATAGAACTCTTCAAAATCTTTCTCTCCCGTTGTATCGCTTGTTGTAAAAAGACAAGGATATTTGCCCTCTTTTGGTAAAGTATGTACCAAAGAGCGAGCTTCTTCTTCACTTTTACAAAGGTAAGGTTCATATCCCTGTGCTTTGAGATATTTGACAGCAATATCAGCAAAAGATACCAGATGCATTTTTTCATCAAGCTTTGGAAAGAATATATCGCGGTTCTCTCCAAAAAGAGCACTCATAAGACAAAGCTCTCCGCTCTCTTTTGGTGTCACAAAGTAGCGTTTCACATCTGATGGTGCAACGATAGGCTGCTGTTTTTGCAGACGCATATTGAAACTGTGAAGGAGTGAACCGTCACTAAAAGCAACATTTGCAAAACGGGCAGTTGAAATCTTAATGTATTTACTGCGGCGCATTAAGAACATCTCCATAATACGCTTGGATGCACCCATCATATTTACAGGATTTGCAGCTTTATCTGTTGAGACACAAAAGTATTTCTTTGTTCTTTTTTGAATCGCTTGAGCAATGGTCTTATCGGTATTGAAGATATTGACATCGATCATACGCATAAGAGTAAAAGGATCTTTTTCGCTTCGTACATGTTTTAATGCAGAAAGGTTGAGCACATAGTCATATTTCCCATCTTGAGAGATAAAAGCATCGTACTCTATACTTCCGATATCCAAAGCAAAAGTTGCGAAATCTCCATCGATGTAGCCAAAAGTACTACGAATGTCTCTTACCAGTTCAGCAAGATTGTTCTCTGAAATATCAACGACATGGAGTTTTTGTGGATTACGTGCGAAGATCTCTTTCACTACGGCACTGCCGATACTGCCTGCACCGCCTAGCACCAAAAATGAGGAGCTTGATATTATTTCTGTAAGTTTTTGCTTATAACTCTCTATATCATTGGTTAAAAGCTCTTTGTCCCTACCTATAAGTGTTAAAGTATTCATGCAGGTATTGTAGCAAAATAAGTACCATAAAAGGGCTAAAGATAAATGAAAAAATTCCGATATAGTTCTAAAGAAAATATTACAAAGTACTTTTTGTAAGAGAGAAGGATACATCATGGCTATATCATCTTTAGGGGTTGGATCAGGGATTTTAACCCAAGATTTACTAGATAAACTACGAAAGGCAGATGAATCAGCACAAATCACTCCAATTGATTTAAAAATTGCAGATGAAAAAGACAAAAAGAATACCTTGGATATTGTAGATGCTACAATGAAAAATTTGAGTGATGCCATCAATGAACTAAAAAGACCTGCGCTCTTTGATGAAAGAAGTGCTACAGTTACTGGTAGTTCTGTGTCTGTGACAGCAGATGCAAATAGTGATGTTCAGGACTTTACATTAAATGTCACTCAATTGGCAACGAAACAGATAGAAGAGAGTGGTTCATTTGGTTCTAGAACCGATACGATCGCAAATGATACAGGAAGTCTTAATCTCAATATAGATGGTGAAGATTTTACAATTGATTATACAGATACGACGACACTTGATGATTTGAAAAATGCAATTAATGATGTTGCGGGTGATAAAGTCAATGCAACGATAGTACAGATCGGAGATGGTGATTACAGACTGTTTTTAAACTCTGTTGATACGGGAAGCAATCAAGATATAACCATTACAGATAATGATGACAACCTCTCAGGTACACAGTTAACAGATGATATGTCCGCTGTACAGACAGGCGTTGATGCAAATTTTGATTTCAATGGGCAAGCGATTGTACGAAGTTCCAATCAGGTAGATGATTTGGTTCAAGGGTATCATATCACCTTAAAAGAAGTCGGAAGTTCAGATGTAAGTGTTACTCAAAACCGTGATAATATCATGAAAAGAATTGATAGTTTTGTGGAGAAATATAATTCTGCCATTGATGAACTTTCAAAAGTGACGAAATCAAGTACAAGTTCATCTGAAAGAGGAATATTCTCAGGGGAAAGTACTATTCGTAGTCTTAAAGGGACGATTGAGGATATGATTTCAAATGTGGGTGGTGGAGTTGGTACACTCTATGATTTTGGATTTGATGTCAGTAAAGATGGAACAATGACTGTTGATAAAACGGTACTAAATGAAAAACTAGATGAAAATCCTAAGAACGTAGAGGCATTTTTCTCTGGTGGTGATTATACAAATCCAGATGGAAGTACGACAGCGTTGACGGGTGCGTTTGTAGATATGTCAACTCTTTTGAGCTCATATACTGATTATAGTGGTATCTTAAGCCAATTTACTACATCGGTAAGTGATCAAATTACATCGCTGGAAGAACAAAAAACGTCGGCAACAGAAAGATTGGATGCTAAATACTCGACTTTACAGAAACAGTGGGGTGCATACGATACGATGATAAGTAAATTAAACTCTACTTCTACTTTATTTACACAACTTATAAATGCACAAAATGGTACTAAACAATAGTAGGTTTTAACCGATTTACTAGATAAGAAAACAATAATGGAAGATGACACTAAAAAAGGATTGGAAATGTACGCAGGGACAGCTTATAATACATATATAGAAAATAATGTGGGGATTGAATCTCCGGCAAAACTGATTGAGATGTTATATGAAGGTGTGCTGCGTTTCAACGCTCAGGCTAAAAAAGCAATCAAAGACGGTAATATAGAAAAACGTGTCTATTGGACAAATCGTTCAGTTGCGATTATAACGGAGTTGATCTCTATTTTAGATAGAAAACAGAGTGGTAATATTGCTGCTTATTTAGAGGGATTGTATAATTACGAAGTACAGTTACTTACTGAAGCTGGTGTTGAGAATAATATGGCAAAACTTGATGAGGTTACAAATGTCTTTAAAGGCTTGTTAGAAGCTTGGAGAGAGACTACGAGTGTGGCTTAATCAGTTAAAAGTCGCAGTGGTTCAAAAAGATCTTGAGCTACTTGCAAGACTTTTGGATGATATTCCTGCTTTTGAAGATGCCAAAGAGATAGAACAAGCGCAGTTCCTTATCAAAGAAGCGACTTTGCTAGTTCAAAAACTTAAAGATGACACTGCTGCATCAATGGTACAGATGAAAAAGAACATCGATTTCTTAAACTCTACAAAAGTAGATAAAACTTCTAAGTTCGACATTACTTCTTAGCTTTTTTACTGATCCCAAACTTTAAACTTCTTATGGTGTACTCACTCACCACCGCACCTTTTCGCATACTCAAGATATGCTCAACCGCATCAGCAATGTCACTTGCCAATAGTTTTTCATCCTCTTTACTGCTTACATCAAAACGCAGCTCATCGTAAAAATTCGACTCCGTCATATCGGGATTGATATTTGTGATGCTCAGACCGCTTTTGCGTGTCTCTTCAAAGAGTGCGTCAGAAAATGCTTTGAGCCCTGCTTTTGTTGCGGAGTAGAGCGCTGCAAATTTGCTTGCCCGAAGCGCTTCAATGGAGTTTATGTTGATGAGGTAGCCGTTGTTTTGTTTGAGTGAACGCAGTGTTGCATTTGTTAGCAGCATCGGTGCGGTAAGGTTGAGAAAGCTCATGCTTGCAATAGTGGCTGCGTTTAGCTCTTCGTGCGGTTCAAAGCGACCAAAACCTGCTGCGTTTACAAGGATGTTCACCTCCTCTTTTTTGAGCCTTTCACATAGTTTTGTCGTTGCGTTTAGCTCGGAGAGATCGCATTGAACAGCTTGAAAGTTTTCACTCTCAAACGCAGCCGCCTCTACACCTCTGCTCACTCCTATAACAAAAAAACCAAGTGTTAGAAGTCTGTTTGTTATAGCCTCTCCTATACCGCTGCTTGCACCTGTAACGATCGCTCTTTTCAAAATATTCTCCACCTTTTTGATATACTACTGTTATGAAAAATATCTACATAACAGACCTTGACCATACTTTTTTGCGTACAGACTTATCTGTAAGTGATTATACTAGAAAAATTTGGAACTCGTATGAAGAGCATGCCATTTTAGGAATTGCAACGGCAAGAACATACAAAAAAACAGCACAGTTTTTAAAAGGCGTGGCCGTCACTGCTCCGATGATACTGCTTGACGGTGCGCTCATAGCAACAACTGACAAGAAAATCATAGATACGAAGTTCGTTACAAAAGAGGCGGGTGATGTAATTATAGAAGTGGGTGCGAAACTTGGCATCTACCCTTTTGTGCTCTCTCTGGTCGATGATGAACTCAACGAAGCCTTTTCCTACTCTACAACGCTTAACTTCTATCAGAGTGAGATCATCAAACGCTACGCTAATGATGATCATACTCAGTGCTTTAAAGAGTTGCGTGCAATGGAGAATAATTTTAAGATCGTTTATATGGCAGATGAAGATATTTTACTAGCGCTGCAGAAAAACATTCAAGCGATCTTTGGTGAAGAGCTCAAGTATATTTTGGCGCCTGAAGCTTATATGGGATGTCACTTTTTGACCATTTTGCATAAAGATGCGGACAAATCACACGGTATCAAGAGTGTGAGCGAGGCGGTCGGTTTCGATCTGGAAAAATTGACTGTTTTTGGTGACAACTTTAATGACATAGGGATGTTCGAACTTGCGAACACTTCTGTTGCTGTTGCCAATGCGCAAGAGGGTGTAAAAGCAAGAGCTGACATCGTACTTGCGCATACAAATGATGAAGATGGTGTAGCCAAGTATCTTGAAGGTTTGCAAAATGCATAAGCAATCTTCACTGCTGGCAATGTCCATCATCGGAGTGCTCTTTTTTATCTTTGGTTTTGTGACATGGCTCAACGGCTCTTTGATCCCATTTTTAAAGGTGATCTGTGATCTCAACGAGTTTGAAGCGCTCTTTGTGACCTTCGCTTTTTACATTGCCTACACGCTTATGGCCTTTCCTATGGCTTCACTGCTTGAGAGAACGGGTTACAAAAAGGGGATGGCACTGGG
>Ga0256828_1001596_pt1 | contig 13959 bp, 14 predicted proteins | sample CV88metaG_FD_185993 | JGI IMG/M metagenome (GOLD analysis project Ga0256828, IMG submission 185993) | Hydrothermal vent microbial communities from East Pacific Rise, Pacific Ocean - CV88 | ecosystem: Environmental > Aquatic > Marine > Hydrothermal vents | place: Pacific Ocean: East Pacific Rise...
CGATGCTTTTAAACATGGCGGATCCCTCAGCGATTGGTCCATCTATGGCGGTTGCTCTTCTTACTACAATGTATGGTGCGATGATTGGAAATATCTTTGGTGCTCCGATTTCTAATATCCTTGGGATTAGAAATGATGAAGAAACTTTGGTTAAAGAGATGATAGTTACTGGAATTATGTCGATTCAGGCAGGTGATGCTCCAAGAGCATTGGAAGCAAAACTTCTTTCATACCTTCCACCAAATGAACGCGTGAGTCAATTTGAATAATGGCTAAAGATAAATGTCCTGAATGTCCTGAATGTATGCCGGAGTGGTTGGCTGCATTTGGGGACTTGATGTCACTGTTACTATGCTTTTTCGTTCTTCTGCTCTCTATGTCGAGTATGGATGCTAAAAAGGTAAGTGAGGCTATCGGGTCACTTAGTGGTGCTATGAGTGTTTTAGAGGGTGGTACAAAAACAGAGATCTCAAAACAACGCATACAAGAGTCAACTCCTGTGCAGTCTCAAGATGAAACAAGTGATGCAGTCAATCGTATAGCTCAAGCAGTTTTAGATGCCAATGAGATGATGGAAAAAGGGCATGGACCGACTATCTCCGTTGAAGAAGCTCAAGAAGGTTTTAAGATAGAACTTCCCGCTTCGCTTTTATTTAAACCAGGACAGGCAAAGATAGAAAACGAAGATGCTTTACTTTTTTTAAAACGGGTAGCACTTATTATTCAACAACTTCCAAATAATCTTCAAGTAGGGATTCAAGGGTATTCTGATAATGTTCCCCCTGGAAAAGACTCTCCTTTTGTAGATAACTGGGAACTCTCAACCGCAAGAGCATTGGCAGTTTTAAAAGAGTTGATAAATGATGGAGTAGAACCTAAAAGGATGTTTGCTGCTGGGTATGGACAATACCATCCAATAGCGACAAATGCAACTCCTAAAGGGAGAGCAAAAAACAGACGCGTTGAGATCTATTTTTATGGTGAACAATCTAATGAAGAGGGGAAAATTCAAAAAAGTATCCTTGACAAGGTCAAGTAGATGAAAAAAGTTTTTTTGTTTCTTTTTATTTTAATGGTATCTTCTATGTATGGTGCTGTAGATGTACCTACGGTAAATCTTTCTTTATCTGCTCCTGATAACCCTACACAACTTGTTACTTCTTTAAATGTTTTAGTTGTTCTTACATTACTTTTTTTAGCACCGTCTTTAGTGTTAGTAATGACAACTTTTACCCGTTTTGTGATAGTACTTGGTTTTTTACGGCATGCATTAGGTACGCAACAAGTTCCTCCTACACAGGTTCTGGTCCTTTTATCAATGATACTTACTTTTTTTGTTATGGAACCTATTGGTCAAAAAGCGTATGATCAGGGGATAAAACCTTATGTTGCGGAAAAAATAGGGTATGAAGAAGCGTTTGATAAAACAACGCTTCCATTTAAAAATTTTATGATACGAAATACCAGAGAGAAAGATCTTGCACTTTTTTTACGAATACGAAAAATGCCAAATCCAAAATCAATCAAGGATGTTCCACTCTCTATCGTTATACCATCATTTCTTATTAGTGAGCTTAAAACTGCATTTGAGATAGGTTTTTTACTCTTTTTACCGTTTTTGATTATTGATATGGTTGTTGCTTCCATACTGATGTCAATGGGTATGATGATGCTCCCTCCTGTTATGATATCCTTACCATTTAAAATACTTGTTTTTGTTCTTATAGATGGTTGGAACTTAATCATAGGAAATATGGTAGCGGCTGTAAAATAAGGAATAATATGGATTGTAAGCATTTTGGTTTATGTGGATCATGTAATAATTATGAAGGTGGTTATGAAGCACAATTACAACGAAAGCTTCAACAAAATCAAAAACGATTTGCAGAATTTTATACAAAGAAGATAATACCTTTTGAGAGTCCTTTGGAACATTATCGAGCAAGAGCAGAATTTCGTATATGGCATGAAGATGAAAAAAGCTTTTATGCAATGACATCAAGCCAAAAAGAACCATTTAGAGTGGAAGAATGTCCTCAGGTAAATTCTTATATTGATAAATTAATGCCTTTGCTTTTAAAAAAACTTCAAACAGATATTTTACGAAATAAACTCTTTGGTTGTGACTTTCTTAGTAGTAGTAATGGAGATATAGTTGTTTCACTTTTGTATCATAAAAAACTTGATGGAACTTGGGAAGAACTTGCAAAAAATGTTGCTGATGAACTTGATATCAGCATTATAGGAAGAAGTCGTAAACAAAAGATAGTTATAGGAAAAGATTATGTTTTAGAGAGTTTACATGTAAACTCAAAAAAGTTTGTATACAAACATATAGAAAACAGTTTTACTCAACCAAATCCTGCTGTAAATGCAAAAATGATAGCGTGGACTCTTGAAAATTTAGAAGATAGTAAAAGTGATCTTTTAGAACTTTATTGTGGTGCAGGAAACTTTACTATACCTTTTGCCAATTATTTTAGAAAAGTTTTGGCTACGGAGATATCAAAATCTTCTATAGCTGCAGCAAAAGAAAATATGCTTTACAATAATATTGAAAATATAGAGTTTGTTAGAATGGGTGTAGAGGAATTTACTCAGGCACTTGATGGAGTACGGATTTTTAACCGTATGAAACATATAAATATTAAAGAGTATAATCTTCAAACGGTTTTTGTTGATCCTCCTAGAGCTGGAATGGATGAAAAAAGTTGTAACTTTACTACACGCTTTGATAAGATTATTTATATTTCGTGTAATCCGGTAACATTGCATAGGGATTTAGAGATATTGACAAAGACTCATAGAGTAACGGATATGGCTTTGTTTGATCAGTTCCCATATACGAACCATGTAGAGATGGGTGTAAAGCTTCAAAGAAGGTAAAAATGAAAAAAATTCTTATAGTATCGGTGTATAGTTGTTTGTTGCTTCAAGCAAATGATATAGAGCGAATAAATTTGCTTGTAAAAGAGGTGAAGCATTTACAGTCTAACTATACAATGTGTCAAAAAAAGCTTTTTATCCTAGAAGACAGATTGAAAAAGAATTCTAATGCATCCATAGAAATATGTGCAAAAGAACTTTCTAAAGAACATGAAAATTTTATCAATCTTCAAAATAAATGTGAATCAAAGCAAGAAGATAAATCTTTGGAAATGGCATTAGTACATAATCTTAAAAAGAAAATTGAACATGGAGAAAATGAGTTAGTTAAAAAAGAGATGCAAATAAAAAAACTTCAGGCCAAAATAGATATATATAGCAAAAAGTCTTCTGCTGTAAAAGAACTGGATCAAAAACTTTTAGAAGAAAAGAAAAAAAATCTCATACTTCAAGAGAAACTTAAAACAGTAGAAAAAAAACTTGCTTTTCTACAGCAAAAAAAGAAATCAAAAAGAAAAAAGAAAGAGTTTACATGTAAAAAGATTGTTTCGGTTGTTCAAAAAGAAATACAACATTTAACCCTTACAAAAGATAATCACATAGCGATACAGAAACAAGTGAAACTTGTTTTTTCTCGTCCAAAAACATTTAGAACCAAGCTAGAAGCAGATATATACGATAGTGTAAATGGAAAAAAAATAGCTAAATGGGTAAAGGGAAGATCTTTTACTTCCTATGTAAGTTCTGGGAATTGGATAAAAATAACCGGTTATTTTATTGATAAAAAATGGACAGAAGCTTCTTCTGAAATGTGGATAAAAAAAGAGGATGCGTTTGAGCGTTAGTCCTCTTTTTTTGGTGTTGGTTTGAGTATAACAGTAGTAAGATGTTTATTTGTAAAATATTTGTTTGCTACATCTTTGATCGTTTGTTGTGAAATAGCATTTACTCTTTCTTCATAATGAAGCAATGGAGAGATGTCACCACGAACAAGGTAACTTCCAAAAAGGTTTGCTACAGAACTTGAACTCTCCAATGAGTAGATAAAATCTGCTTTTGTATTGATTTTTACTTTTTCAAGTTCATCTTGTGTTACACCTTCTGTTTTGAGTTTTTCTATCTGTTGGTGGATCTCTTTTTCCACATCTTCTGCTTTAACTCCTGGGTTACATACTGCTAAAAATATAAAAAGCCCTGGATCTGTATTTTCCATATTATAAGCATATATTTGATTGACAAGTTGTTTTTTATCGATAAGTTCTTTATAAAGACGGGAGCTTTTACCAGAATAAAGTATTTCACTTATAACACTTAAAGCTACTTGGTCAGGAGATTTAAAATCTGGTATATGATATGTCATAGCAACGATCTCTACTTGAGTATCTTTATATAGTGTAACTCTTTTTTCTCCATCTTGTTCCGGTTCGATAAATTTTACTGGTGGAATCTCTTTGACTTGATTTGAAATAGTACCAAACTCTTTTTGTGCTGTTTGAAATACTTTTTGTGGATCTATATCGCCAGTAATAATTAAAATTGCATTTTTTGGTTGATAGTATGTTTTATGAAACTCTTTGATATCTTTTATAGTCCATGTTTGGATATCATTCATAAACCCTATAGGTGTCCAATGATATGGATGATAAAGATAGGCATTGTTGAACATTCTAAAGTAAAGATACCCTACTGGAGAGTTGTCTGTTCTCCATCGTCGCTCTTCTGCCACAACATTGCGTTCCGGTTGGAACTCTTCATCTTTTAAGTTTAAGTTTGCCATCAAATCAGCAAAAAGATGCATAGATTTATCCATGTTTTCACTGCTTGATTTGATAAAGTAGTGTGTATAATCAAAGCTTGTAGAAGCATTATTGACTCCACCATATCCTTTTACTATTTTATCAAATTCACCTGCTTTGAGATCTTTTGTAGATTTAAAATTCATATGTTCTAACATATGTGCTATACCGGTTTTACCCATCACTTCGTTTCTACTGCCAACTTTGTAGAAAATATCTGTTGAAATAACATCTGAATTGTTGTGTAATGGTATAGCAACTACTTCCAAACCGTTTGAAAGTGTTTTTGTGTAGTATTTTGGTAGGTTTGAACCCATAAGACTCCCTATTGTTAAAAATATTATAAAGATTTTTCGTATCATTTTCGATCAGCTCCGATAGCTTCTGTTATGCTGTTATATCCATCTTTTTTGAGTAGTTCTATAAGCTCTGTATTGATGTTTTTTATCATTTCCGGACCATAAAATACAAGTCCACTAAGGATCTGAACTAAACTTGCTCCGGCTTTGATCCGTTTGTATGCTTCTTTTGCACTGTCTATTCCTCCTACAGAGATAAGAAGCGTTTTTCCATAAAGCTCTTTTGCCACAGCTTCAAATATTTCAAAGCTTTTTTGTTTTAGACATGCTCCACTAAGACCTCCAATATTTTTTGGATGTTTGACTAAAGAGTAGTCTATGGTTGTGTTTGTTGCTATGATCCCATCAGCTCCACATTCCACTGCAAAACCTGTAAGATCAACTGCAGCTTGTTTTTCCATATCCGGTGCTATTTTAAGTAATATTGGCATTTGTGTAAGTGTTTTTGCTTCTCCAAAAAGTCGTTTAATGAACTCTTCATTTTGAAGATCTCTAAGTCCCGGGGTATTTGGTGAGGAGATGTTTATAACAAAGTAATCTCCAAGATTATTAAAGGTTTTGATCAGTTTTATATAGTCGCTGATCGCTTCGATCTCGGGAGTTTTTTTATTTTTCCCGATATTAACTCCTACTGGGATATCAAATGGATAGTATTTTTTGAGTCTTTGTTGTACTTTGTACGCACCATCATTATTAAATCCCATAGCGTTTTGGATTGATTTTTCCTCTACATGTCGAAACATTCTTGGTTTAGGATTTCCTGGTTGTGGCAGAGGTGTTACTGTTCCTATCTCTGTAAAACCAAATCCAAGTGTATGGATTCCACGAAGCATTGTGGCATTTTTATCAAAACCAGCACCTAGTCCAACAGGATTGGCAAACTTTTTTCCAAAGATTTCTTGATTTAGGATAGGATCATCTACAAAATGTGATTGTAAAAACCCTTCAAACGGAGCTTGTGTAATATTTGGCAGTCGCAGGACAGTTTCTGCTATATGGTGCGCTGTTTCTGGTTGAAACTTAAACAGATACGGTTTTATCTTTTCATAATCTATCATATATTTTCCATAATTTTTTTAAGATTATACCTATTGTTAGGTAAAAATTTGATAACATAAAGAAAAAGTATGCAGGAGGTAGAAAAATGGCTAAGGTACTTGTTCCGTTGGCAAACGGTTTTGAAGAGATAGAAGCAGTAAGTATCATAGATGTTTTACGAAGAGCAGATATTGAGGTGATTGTTGCTGCACTTAATAATAATAAGCTTGTAACAGGTGCAAACGGGATTAAGATAGAAGCAGATACAAGTGTGATAAATGTTAATGTTGATAGTCTTGATATGGTAGTCCTCCCTGGTGGTTGGGATGGTACCTATGCTTTGGCTGAAGATGAAAATGTACAAAATATCCTTAAAGAGATGGATGCAAAAGGGAAAAATATAGGGGCTATCTGTGCGGCACCGTTTGCACTTAATAAAGCTGGAGTACTCAAAGAAAAGTTTACATGTTATCCATCAGTAGAGGAGCAGATAGAAAATGAAGGGTATCAAGGAGATAGTGCAATGGTGGTAGAAGATCAAAATGTTATGACTTCAAGAGGACCGGCAACGGCACTTTGTTTTGCTTTGAGTATAGTAAAAAAACTCAAAGGTGATGAGATGTATGAGATGCTAAAAGGTGGACTTTTGGCTTCGTATTGTGAAGGATGAAAATGAAATATATAGTAACACTGATAGCACTTTTATTTTTAAGTGCATGTTCAACACTGCAAACGCAGGTGGATTATGCTGAAGGGTATGACTTTAGCAAGATCAAAACTTTTGCTGTAGTGCATAAGGTAAAAGAGGGAGAAAGTACTCTTGTAGCAGATCGTATAACTCAAGCTATAAAACAAACATTAAAGCAAAAAGGTTTAGAGGAAGTTCCTCAGTTAAAAGCAGATGTAGTTATGCTTTTTCACCTAAATGTTCAAAATAAAACTGAAATTTATACAGATTATCAGATGGTAGGGTATGGAAGATACGGTGGAATGGTGATTTCAACTCCTAGAAGCTATAACTATGATGAAGGGAAACTTATTATTGATGCGTATGACCCACATAAAAATAAAACAGTTTACAGAGTTGTTTTAACTGATGAGATAAAATATAAAAAGACACCTAAAGAACGAAGTGAATATGTTTTGGAAGTTGTTGAAAAAGGTTTAAAGAACTTTTTAGAGAAAAAGTAGTTTTCTCCTGCAATAGCAGGAGAAAATTATTTTGAACTTTTAAACTGTGCAGGAATTGCGAGTGGAATTAGTTCTGATCTTTGAAGTTCTCTTATAAGTTGAAATTTGTTTTCAATTTGGTAGTATCTGATGATTTCAGAAGATGGAAGTACTTTTTTGAATTTTTTAATATATTCATTTTTAAGTTTGAGTTCTGCACCTTCAACACTCATCCAGTTTGTGATAAGTTTATCTGCTTTTTCATTTGTAAGATCATTATAGTTTTTTGCATAATCTGCAATAATATTAAGCTCTTTTACTCTTAGTTTCATCATCTTTTGTTGGTACTTGTCATATAACTCACCAAATTTTGCCTGAGTTTCATTGTCTAGTTTCATAGATGCTAGTACTATAGCTTTTTTTTCAGCTGCTTTTGAAATAAGTGCAAGTTCGATTGGGTCATTTGGAAGGGCAAATAGACCAACAGATGCTATAAGTAAACCTGATACTAATTTTTTCATAGTATTCTCCTTGATTAATTGATAATAGAAGTATCATATATAAAAAAAGACAATACAGAGCAACAAAAGTGGCAGATTATTTTTGTTTTTTCATTGTATAATATTTCAAAAGAAAAAAGTGGAGGATTGTTATGCCATTTGTTAAAGAGATATTTCATAATGAGGAACAACAGCAAGAGCGAACTGTAGTTGATTTAGAAGAATCTAAAACACAAAATGACACAAAATCACAAGAAAAAGTGGCAAAGGATTCCATAGAATCACTTAATCTCACAGCTGAAGTGCTTTTAAGCTCTACTTCAGATGGACTTAGTGCAATAGAAGAATTGAAATCTACAATGGAAACTATAGCAAGTGCAGCAGAGGAAAGTGCAGGTGCAGCAGAAGAGAGTTTAAGTGCTGTAAATACCATAAAACAAAACTCGTCTGAAATTCTTAAACAAAGTAATTCTTCGGCACAAAATATAAAAAAACTAGAAACTGTACTATCACAATCAGCAAATAAAATCATAGACTCCTCAAACAATATGATTAAAATTGCAACAAGTGCAGAAGATGTCAGTCAAGCCGGAGATAAACTCAAAGGTGCCGCAGAGGAGATCTCAACTGCAGTAGCACTTATAACAAAATTAGCCAAAAGAACATCTTTGTTGGCTCTAAATGCTGCTATAGAAGCAACAAGAGCACAGGAAAATGGAAAAAGTTTTTCAGTTATGGCAAAAGAGATCCGTTCATTGTCATCCAAATCAAATGATTATGCTCAGGATATAAAAAATATTGTTTTAAATATTCAAAAACAGGTAGATACTGTTTTAGATACTATTGTAAAGACAAAGTCCCAAGTTGAAAAATCTTCTGATGATGCAAAAGAAAATGCTGATCTTATGAAACAGATGATTAAAGATCTTGTAAAAATGGTAGAAAATGTAAATAGTAGTGTGGAAGAGTTTCATCAACTTGATCAGGAAGTTTATAAGTTACAGCAATCAAGTGAGACAATAGCAAGTGCAGCAGAAGAAAGTGCCGGAGCGGTAAGTGAAGTAACACAAACAATTACGATGCAATCAACAGCATTCAACCAGTCTAATCAAGCAGCGATCATGCTTCGTAATCTTGCTCAAAAAATAAAAAATAATTCTAGTGATACTTCTATTGTAAATGAACTAGCAAGTGCAGCAGAAGAACTTAGCAGTGCTGTTGAAGAGATAGAAAATTCTATGAAACAAAGTGTTATTGCACTAGATCAGATTGAAGAAGCAGCTGTTATTTCAAAAGATGATGCAAAAAGATCGGCAAAGATAGCAGAAGAATCTAATTCAATAGCTAGTCATATACAAAAAACAATAAATGAAATTAATACTCAACTTCAGAAAATGCAACAAGAATTTAAAAAAAGTGTCAATACGGTAAAAGATGCCGGAGTTCATTCTAAAGTAAATCTTAAAGATAATGAACAGATCCTTCTTGATGCAAAGATAATTAAAAGAGATATAAAAACGCTTCGAAAAATTCTTAGAAAAATAGAATTGACTGTAGTGCAAACTGCTGCACTTTCTATTAATGGTTCTGTAGAAGCAATGAGAGTAGGGGAGTTTGGTGAAGGTTTTTCCATTGTTAGTAATGATATTAGAAATTTGGCAGAAAATTCAGAAAAAAGTTTAGATCAGATTAATGATATTGTCGATAATCTTGAAGAAGATACTGAAAATATTATTGAGGCCATTTCAAATATGAAAGAGCTTGGTATTGAAGAAGCAGAAGCACTTATCTCTCTTTCAAATACAATGGAGCAAAGTACACAAGAGATTGATTCTAGTATAGGGATATTTAAAGATATTAATACTAATATAGATGATATTAATGAAGCACTTTCCCAAACAAAAGTAGCAGCTGAACAAACAGTAACAGCAGCAGAACTTTCACATAAAAATTCAAGTGAATCAAAAATAGCGGCTGAGCATATCACAAAAGTGTCAGAAAATATGGCAGATAAAGTAAGTGAGCTTATAGAGATAGCTGCTTTTTTAAAAGGTGAATAAGAGGTGCCGTTATGCAAGTTGAATCTGTTTTGGAATTTCGTCTAAATCAAGATATCTATTGTTTTAATACAAAACAGATACGGTATGTTTTTGATTTAGATGTGTATGAAAATATAACAGGGATGGATGAATCAGTTGTTGGAATTGTTCGTTATAATGATGATATGATGCTTCTTATAGATACACTTCATCTGTATAACAAAGAAGAATATCTTGATCTCTCTACTCAAAAAAGTGTTGTAGTGATAAAAGATAAAGATAGTAGCCTTTATGGGATGCTTGTTGATGAAATTATAAAGATAGAAGATGTAGAAATAGCACCAGTAACACTTAATCTTAGTAATGAAGAAGTTGTAATCAATCATTATAAAGAGAATAATTTGCTTATTAATGAGATAGCACCGTTACCACTTTTACATGTAAAAAAGATTCCTGCTTTTAAAAAAGAGATAGTAGAAGTAAAAAATACAAAAAACTTTGATAAGTCAGAATTTTTGCTTTTTACTATACAAGATAAATATTATGCCGTTGAGGCATTCAAAGTAAAAGAAGTGGTTCTTAAAGAAGGACCTATATTTGAATTAGAACAAAAAGATATGCGTTATAAAGGTGCGCTTTCTATTCGTGATGAGGTTGTAAAAGTAGCAAATATAGAACCTGAATCTCAAAAAGAAGATGTGATAGTCATAGAGCATAAAGGAGATCGGTTTTGTATTGATGTTGATGATGTTTTAGATATAGAAGAGTTTGATATTGAAAAGATAGAATCCCTTAATAATCCTTCAAGTTATATAAAAGCGTTTTATAATTTTAGATCAAATATAGTAGGGATTATTGATATTGAATATTTTGTAGCCTGTAAAGATGAAGATATAGATCAGATTGAAGAAAATTCCAAAGAAGTTATAAGAAAAAAGGAGGGATATCTTGTTTTTGATATAGCAGATAAAAAATTTGCTTTAGATATGCATTATATTCGTCAGGTTATGCATACACAAGATATTTCCAAGACAAAATCTTCACTTGTTGGATTAAACTCTTTTACAGAGTTTATAGCAACATGGAATCATCATGCTGTTGATGTAATAAAACTTGATAAAATATTTGAATTTACAACAAATCAAGATGATTCTCAGGTGATTATTATAGGGGATGATCATTATTTTAAAGGGATTTTAGTAGATAATGTAGAGGATATACTTTATATAGAAAAAAATGAGGTTTCCCATTCTTCTTCTGAAAGTATCATAGATGGTGCCATAGTTTACGAAGAACAGTTAATACCAAAATTAAATCCATTAAAGGTAATACAATTTTCATGATAAAAAAAAATATACTTGTTGTTGATGATTCAGCAGTTATAAGACGATATCTTATCCGACTTCTTGAAGATGCAGGTTATGAAGTAGAGATAGCTAAAGATGGAGAAGATGCACTGAGAAAGTTAAAAAAGAGAAAGTTTTCTCTTGTAACACTTGATTTTGAGATGCCTTATCTTAATGGTTTAGAAGTACTTAAAGAGATAATGCAATGTTGTCCAACTAGAGTCTTAATGATAAGTTCTTATACCACTGATAGTGCTGAACTTACCTTTAAAGCACTTGAACTTGGAGCAATAGACTATATACCAAAACCAAGAAATAGTGTAGATATAGCCAAAGTTTCAGATGAAATTTTAAAAAAGATAAAAAATTCTTTTTTAGTTCCTGTTAAAAAATTAACGAAACAAACTTTTTCGTCTTATTCGGATAGAATTTGCATAGATGGATCGATCGAGATGGGTTTTGTTCTTATAGGTGCAAGTACTGGAGGACCAAGACTTATAGAAAAGATATGTAAAGCTTTACCTGTAAATTATCCACACTGTATTTGTGTTGTTCAACATATGCCTGTTGATTTTACTGCAAATTTTGCAAAAAGATTAAATTCACTTTCAAAAGTTGAAGTGATTGAAGCAGATGAAGGTATAGAGCTTCAGCCATCACGGGTGATTATTGCTAAAGGTGGCTGGCATCTTCATTTTAAAAGAAAACTTACTAAGTATGAGATCAAGCTTTCTCCAAATGTTTCTAAGAGATTTTTTGTACCATCTGTAGATGAAATGTTTTTTAGTGCAGCTACAGTTTTACCTGCTGAAAAAATAGTTGCTATTGAACTTACAGGTATAGGTGATGATGGTGCAGATGGAATGGTAGAACTTAGAAAACAAGGTGCTTTTACAATAGCCGAGAGTGAAATAACAGCTGTTGTTTATGGAATGCCAAAAGAGGCATATGAACGAGGTGGAGCACAAAAAGTGCTTGATTTTGATGAAATAGTAAAAGAGATAATAAAATATGGACAATAATAAAAATGAGATAGAACTTAGTTTTGAAGAGATGAAAAAACTAGCTGATTTTTTAAAAAAACAAATCGGTATATATCTTGATGATGATAAAATAAAACGGTTTAAAAAAAAGATAGAACTTTTAATGATAAAATATAATATAGATAATTTTTCTACATTTTATCATAAGATCCGTTTTGTTAAAGATGAAGAGTTATTAGAAGAACTGATAAACAGTGTTACTGTAAATGAAACTTATTTTTGGAGAGAATATCAGCAATTTATTATTTTGGCACATGAAGTTTTAGCAGAACTAGTCAAAAGAAAAACAAATATAAAGATCCTTGTTGCTCCCACTTCAAGTGGTGAAGAAGTTTATTCTATAATGTTTGCAATTTTAGATGAAAATAACATAATAAAACAGGCAAATATTGAAATAGTTGGTATAGATATAGACTCAAATATGATTAAAAAAGCACAAACAGGACTGTATACTTCAAGAAGTCTTGAAAAACTTCCTAAAAAGATGATGGAAAAATATTTCACTAAGGTAGGAGGTTTGTATCAGATAGATAATTCTTTTAAAGAAAATGTTCAATTTTTACAAGCAAATATTTTTGATGAGAATTTAGTTGGAAAGTTAAAAACTTTTGATGTTGTTTTTTCGAGAAATATGCTTATTTATTTTGATAAAAAAGAGAAAGAAAAGGTCTTTTCTGTTTTTCATCAAATGTTAAATCCTAAAGGATACCTGTTTTTAGGTCATGCAGATGCAAATGGGATAGATAAAACAATGTTTCAACCTATTAAGAGTGGTTTGCATATTTATCAAAAGATTTAAGTATGTCTAAAAAGGCATCATAATCTTCTATACTTTTAAAAGCTGATTTTGGGAAAAAGAGTGCTTTGTTATGATAATATAAAACAACACCATCTTGAAGTTGCCAGTACCTTGTTATCTCTGTAAAAGATATATTTTGATCATTTATTTTAAAACTATCTTGATCTATTTTGATAAAAAGTTGTTGATTTTTATTTGGAAATTTTTCAAAAACCCTTAAAGCAAGTATTTTGCGTAGTTGCCAACGAAGGACATACCAGTAAAGAAGTAAGAAAGTAGAGATATATAAAAGTCCATAAGCGTTATGTTTGAGTGCTGCAACAATCCCAAATTGTGCTAAAGCTATAAAGAGCCATCCTATATATCTTTTTGATGAATGTCTCATCTCATAATCATAAACTTTTTTTGTAAAGTCTACAAAATGTTCTTTGTCATATGTAAATGAAAGTTCTATAGCTTTAGACATGTTCTTCACACTCTTGTATAATCAGATCTGCTTTTTTAATACATTCTTGTTCTTCAAGCTCATTTAAAAGCCTTAAAGTTTCTTCATAAAGTTTTTCAAATCTTTCATTTTCTATTTTGTATTTTTTTTGTTCTTTTTTTGCATACCAGTATGCTACAGCTATACTCATAGCAAATACAGAATATATCCATAATTGCCATTCTTTGAGATCAAGCAAAACTATAAAATACTGTACAGAAAAAAGAACAAAAAATTCAATAGAAAAAATAATAACCAAAGTAGAACTTTGCTCAAAATCCAAAGTATATTTTTCTATTTCTCTTAATTGTTGTAAATTATTATTTATTTTTTTTGCTTTTTCTTTACATTCGTTGGTTAATGGTGTAAGATCTATATCTTTGATATGAATATTACTTAAGTTGTATTCAACATTTACTTGTTTATACTCTTCTAAGATTTCTGGGTGTGTATGAAGTATTTCTAAGATCTCATCTTCACTAACTCTTGTTTTCCCGGT
>Ga0256828_1001597_pt1 | contig 13956 bp, 20 predicted proteins | sample CV88metaG_FD_185993 | JGI IMG/M metagenome (GOLD analysis project Ga0256828, IMG submission 185993) | Hydrothermal vent microbial communities from East Pacific Rise, Pacific Ocean - CV88 | ecosystem: Environmental > Aquatic > Marine > Hydrothermal vents | place: Pacific Ocean: East Pacific Rise...
ATAAAAGAATTACATTAGTAAAAAACACAAAGCAAGTTTAACTTTTCAATCTCTCTTGCTTTGATAATGGTATTATATCAGAAGAAAACTTAAATTAAAATAAAATTAAAAAATATTTTTTAAATCTTTAATATTAAATCTATTGTCAAATGCATTATCAATAATAAATTCATGTATTCTCTTAGAATAATTAACTTCATTAGTATGGAAATACAAATTAGTAATATCATTAAAAGAAATATTACTAATCTTATCTTGGTAAGATTGGGTTAATACAAAATATTCTAAGAAAATTTCAAACATAATATTTTCATCTATACCAGAATTTAATGTTAAAAAATCTAAAAGTTGTGTTTTACTAAAATTATTATGTAAATATTCAGATATATGATAAATAACAGTATCACTATTATTCTCAAAATCCTCATATTCTAAAAATTCAATATTATGAATATTTAAATCTTTTAAAACTTTATATATTAAATTGTTCTTTTCCAAAAAGTTTAAAATTTCCTCATTATCAGAATAAAAAAAATAATCACTTGAAATATCAAAAATATTTGTTAAACTTTTAATAAAATAAGTTTCAATCATAGTGTCATTTAAAAAATTATTTTCCATTAAAAATCCTTTTATGTAATAAATAAACTTAAATATATTATATTTAAATATTACTTATAATTTACTTAATCAAAATAAATACTATTAACATAAAAATTTAAATAAAATATGAGCGCTCATCTTTAATTATAGTCTTAACATTTCTAAATGGAAGATAAAATAATTTATTATTTTTATCAACTACAATTAGGTCCTTTCCATTTTTCATAAAATTACCAGTAGAAATAAAATGTTCATTTGATAATGATATTAATTTGTAACCCTTCTTAGCTGAAAGGTAAGTATCACGTTTTTCAATAAATTTCTCAAATTTAGTATAACTAGTAGGAATAGATAAATATTTATTATGATTAATATAATTTTGATATTTATCTTCAATAGAATTTATTAATTCTTTTTTAAAATTATTCCTTTCCTCACTATCATCTGTATCTTTATATTTTTCATTCAGTAAAAAATTAATATAATCAGGATAATCACAATCTTCTTCTAATAAAACAGTATTACTAAAAGGTGATATAAGTGAATAAGTAGAAGGTTTGTAGCCTTTTAAAAGTGCATTTTTTAATTGATTATGTGTTATTTTTAAATAACCATGTGAAGCAGTAGATATAAATTTCATTTTAAATATCCTTATATTGTGTTATTTTATATAACATAATTATATAAAAGAAAGACTTATAAGTTACTTAATTTACAATATAAAATAGATAATAAAAAATTATTTATTCATATTTATAATCAACAAAATCAATTCCAATTTGTCTAATTGTATCATTACAAATGGTACAAATATATTCTCTACCATTTTTTATTTTTGTATATTTATGTTTACTAATCCAATGTTTATATCCACAAGAACAACTAAAAAGAATTCTTAGATTTTTTTTCTTATCTATTAATTCATTATTCATACTGTGGGTTACAGAAAGATTAGGAGCTTCTAATAATTTCATTACATGTAACCAATAATGTCCATGTGGTTTATATAAATTTTTATCAAATATTTTCTTTTTAATTAAGAAATAAACAATTAAATGAGCTAATTCATGTAATGGAGTATCTAAGGTCATTTCTTTGAAATATTCATTATTATGTTCAAAAAGTAATTCACTATTTAACCTAATATTATTATTTTTTAAATAAGCTTTACCAGCCGTTTTACCTTTTAAATTAAAAGTTATAGTAGGAAATTCAAATTCACTTATATCATAATAATTTTTTTCTTTAAAAACTTTTAAAGCATTTTCTATATTTTTATGTATAGTTTTTTCAATGAATTTTTTATCTACTTTTTTCATCTAAATATCTTTGTCTATTTTGTAAGTTATAATAAAATTATATAAAAATAATACTTAAAAACAATTAAATACTGATAATATTAAATGTGATTTAATAATTAAAAAAATAGTGATTTTAATTTATAAATTTCAAATAATACCTAAGTTGTTATATAGTAGAATTTTATATATAAATTAAATTATAAAAAGGAATTAACATTATAACTTTACAGCATAAAATCACATCTTGAAAGAAGTCAATATAAACGCTTTAAATGTGGGGTATCAAAAGGAATATTTTAAAAAGTCTTTCATGAAATGCTAATTTTAAAAAATATCCTTATCACATACATTTTCTTTAAAAATAATTAACTGTTCTTTATCTATTAATTTTTTATCTTTATCAATTATTTTTAATTTAATAGAATCCAACTTAATAGCTGTTAAATAAAAACCATAAACACAACTAGTATCAATACAAATAGTATTATTATCTCTATATATATCTTTAAAAGAACAATGTCCATAAATATTAATAATATTGTACTTATTATAATTAACTTTATAATCTCCTGTATAATTAATACTATTAATGCAATTAGATAATATTTTTTTCTGATATTTTGTTAAATCTTTCATATCATAATAAGGTAATCCATAACCATGAGTTATAAAAAAATTATTTATTTCAATATAATTTTTAGTATTTTTTATAAAACTTAAATGTTTTTCTAATAAATGAATGTTTTTCATATAAGAATATATAGTTTTATAACCACCAAATTTTTTATTATTGCTCCATAAATTACCTTTTATATTATTATTGATTATATCTTTAATATATTTTAAATATAATAATTCATGATTACCTTTAATAGTAAAATATTTTTCAGGATTGTTAATAATCAATTCTAAAACCTCAACAGAATAATTTCCTTTATCAATTAAATCACCAACAAATATAATTTTTGCATTTTTTGGTAATTTATTAATTAATTTTAATAATGTATGATAACAACCATGAACATCTCCTATAACATATATATTATCAATATCATAAAAATTAAACAAAGTAAATCTTCCATTTTTTTAATTATTAAATTATACATAATTATAAAATAAAGAAGAATAAAAAAGATACTAATCCAACATTAAAAAAACATTTTAAGTATTTTATAAGTTATTTTAATATATAATTTTTCCTTAAAAAAGGAACAAAAGTGAAAGAAAAAAATATAAGTGAATTAATAATAAGAAAAGGTACATTAGGAGAAAATGATATAGTTGCATTTGATTTAACAGTCAAATGTAATAATGGTTATATATGGTGTATAGATGAAAATGGTGGAAGTGAAGCAATAATAGATTATTATTATAATTCAAAAAAAATAAATGAATCAGAAGCTAAAGCTTTTTTAAGAAAATTAAAAAAAGAAAATAAATTATCAACTAGTGAAATAAAAGTTAGGTATAAATTGACAGATAAAGATAAAAAAAATATATGGAATTTATAATTCATTAAAACATTTTAAGTATACTATAAGTAATTTTAATATATAATATTTTAATTAAAAAACAAAACTAAAAAAGGTTAATAAAAATGGAACAATTTGATAAAGAACAATTCCTAAAAAATGAAGAAAAAAGAATAGAAAAATTAAATATTTTTTTAAAAGAAATATCAGAACATAATAAAAAAATATATGAAGAAACTCCAAAAAATGAAAAAATAGATTTCTCAAAAGGAAAAAAAGATTGGGGAAGTGATGTTATTCCAAAAGAATTATGGATTAATATTGAAGCATTTAACAAAGGTGATATTCCACTTAAATTAAAAACAATTGATGGGTGGGAAGTAATTCCAGGAACTTTAGAACTAAAATTATTTAATAGTTCAGACGAAGAAGTCACGTTTCCTATTAAAGGTTCAATTAGAAAAGAAGGTAAAAGAAAAGCAGGATATTGTATTTGGACTTTAGATGGAAGAAATTCTAATACAGAAAAATATGGTGAAAAAAACTCAAAAGATTTAATATTTTATTAAAAAGGAGCAAAAATGAACAATAAAACAATGAGTAAAGAAGAATTAATAAAAAGAAATGAATTATTAGAAAAACAAATAAAAAAGGAAAGAGAATTTATTATATTTATTAAAAATACATTGATAGGAATAAATTTAGTAACTCCAGAAGATTGTAGTAAATTAAAAATAATTCTTAACAATCTAATAAAAGAAATAGAAAAAAGATAAATAATATTATCTAAAATTAATAGATAAATATCTATTTTGAACTTCTTCTGCTTCTTTCTCCATTAATCTTTTAATAGAAGGATCTTCTTCTATTGGTTGTGAATAATTTTTTAAATCTTCAAAAATAGAAGTATTAAGTGATTTAAGATTGTTTTTATTATTTTCTAAAATACAATTAATAAAAGCCTCTTTTTCAAATAAATTAATAAAACCTAAAGAAGTCAACTCATCTAAAGATTTTTTAAATTCCTTAAGATTTATTGTTTCTGGTAAAATATCAATTAATCTAGTTATGCCCTTTGAACCTTTTAAATTAGATTCCATTAAATAAGAACTATTATTAGCAAATTTAGAAGCATATATACTTTTAGCTTGTTCAGGATAAAAAAACATATAATGTGTAGTATCTAATTCCATATCCATATTTTTGAATTCTAAATTAGCATTTTTAAGAATAATACCATCATAACCAAGTTCTTTCCACAAATCCTTTACAATTTCTTGATTTAATGGTCCACTATTAAAATCTTCACCAAAGTAATCCATTATTCTATAATCATTTCTAATAATATTTTCAATAGTATTAGCACTACAACCATTATATAATTCATTTCTTATATTATTAATTAATTCTTCATAATCATTTTCATCAATTCCATTTTCTACCAGAACATTTTCTAATACATCTAATAAATTAGCACCATTACCAAATTCTTCTTCTAATTCAACATAACCATCCTCTATTAATTCAATAGTTTTATTATCTGAAAGATTAATAACTATATTACCTTCCTCATTATATTGGAAATCACTAATACCTTGACTTTCATCCAAATCAGTAGGATTATTAAAATAAATAGAACCATTAATCATATAATATTCATTACTATCAGAATCTAAATAAACTAATGCTTCACTTACTAAATCAAACATTGTACTATTGTAAGTATTTTCTTTATCAATAATTAAAGGATTTTCTATTTTTAAAAATAATTCCAAAACAGCAGGGTTGTTGTTATCTAATTTGTCATATTCATTAAAACTTTCAAGAATAGTTTCTTTTATATCATAAAATTTTTGCAAACTTTCATCTCTATTAAATAAAAAATTTTCAATACTATTTAAAATATTAAAAATATGTTTTTTATTTTCTTCATTTAAATAAGTATCATATAGTTTATTTAAAATATTATTTTCAAAATCTTCAATAATAAATTTAAAATTTTTATCTATATCTAATTCAAAATCATAATCATAAAATAATTCTTCAAATTGTTCTTTAATAATTTCTAATATTTTTTGTTTTTTTATTATCAAATCAGGTCCTTCTGAATTAGCATAATTATTATGTGCATCATATTCAGAAGAAGTACAATAAAAAGAAGAACCATGAAAACCATCTATATGTGTAAACTTATTATCAAATTTTTTAAATTCACCATTCATTGTACCATGATAAACAACTAATGGTTCACCATTTTCATCTTTAACAACAGAATTATTAAACCATTTTTTAAAATTTTCTTCTACATCTCCTTTATCAATACTTAAATCATTTGAAGCATTATCATTTATTTTTGTATCTATTTTATAACCTATATAAAATTGTTCTTGAAATTGAATATGATGCTGCAATTCATGTATTAAAAGTGAAATAGCTTCCTTAGAAGAAGAAGCGAAAATTTTAATATTACCTTTACCATTAATATCATGATCATAATAATTATATTCAGCAGTACCATTTGAATTATCAGAATTAGTTAAAACAAGTTCAATATCAATATTATTGATATTAGGATAATAATTAGAAATATTATCTAAATGAAAAATATCATTAATATTACCTTTGAATTGAAAAGTAATACCATTATTTTTAAGTATTTGTTTTTCTATTTCTTCTTTAAAAAATATATTACCATTTATATAAAAACGTTCCTTACCATCATAATCACTTATAAATTTATTAGTATCTCTTATATTTTCATATCCTATGGCATTTTTACCACCATATAAAACAGCATAAGAAGAATATTCACTAGTTTTTATCCATTTAATAATATTTTTTAATTCTTCTTTAGAATAATTATTTAAATCTAACCCAGCTTCAATTATAATTTGTCTATCTATCTCTGTTAATACATTTTCTATATATTGTTGCTTTTCATCATCATTGTTATTAATAGTAGTATTAGTACTTTCAATATTATTATTGAACTTATTCATAATAAAATCCCTATATCATTAATATCTTTATATGTTATTTATTATATATAAATATAATAAAAATTTAATAAAGCAATAATATAATTTTATATATAGATAACTAAGAAATTAAAATATCTACATTATACATTACAATGAAACTTTAAAGAATATAAAAGAATAAAAATATTAAAATTTAATAATATATTATCTTCCATACAATAAAAAAGGAATAAAATGAAAGAAATAAGTTGTGGAATATGTTTATATAAAATAAATGTATATAAAAATAAACAAAAATATAATAAAGATATAGATATTAAAATTTTTTTAAACAAAACATCAAAAATTTCAGATTTAAATTTTTTTAAAGGGAAAATAGAAAAAGAAGATAAAAAAGATTTTAAATTAACAGCAATACGTGAATTTAAAGAAGAAACAGGAATAGAAATAGAATATAGCAAATTAGAAAAATGTTTTATTCAAAAAAATAAAAGAAAGGATATTTATATATATTTAGTAGATTTTAATAATTTGGAGATATATAAAAATGAAATAGAATTATTTAATAAAAATTTAAAATTAGAAAAAAAAGAAATATATGAAGCAAATTGGTATAGCATATTTAATATAAATAAAGAAGAAATAGTTTTATCAAAAAATCAAAAAAAACTATTTATCTTAATTTCAACATATTTAGCAAAAAAACAATTTTGGAAAAATATAATTAGTATTTAAATAACAGTTTTAACTTTAAATTCAAATGTTGTAATATATTTACTTTCTTTAATATCAAATTTAATTTTATAAATAGATAAAACTTCTTTTAAAAGTTTAATAACTTCTGCTTTTCTAGTAAATTTATTACCTACATAAAATTCATATTTCTTAATTTTATTTCCACTAGTATTATCAAATACAATTTTAGATTGTTTTAAAAAATCATTACAATGCTCACAAATATTACCAGCTGCAATATTATCACGATCCTTTTTATACAATTTAACTTCTTTTGAATAAACATTATATTTTTCAAGTATAAGATCAATAATACTAAAAATATTATTATTCTCTTTTTTTGTTTCTTTAATAATTTTATTATAGCTTCTAGTCATGAGTTATTCCTTATATAATATTATATTTTTTTATTATTGTAAATTGTAAAACTACTAAACAAGTTCAGTTTCAAAACTTATTAGAACTTTATCAATTCAACTTTGTATTAAATTGTAAAAAATCTTTTCAACATTATTGAAGAATTTATTAAATAATAGAAAAAAATTTCTATTAAATATAAAAATTTTAGATACAATTAAACAGTTTTTAATCCTAGTTTTTGTTTATTTCCAATAAAAACTTCAAATTTTTTTAATTGTTTTCTGTAAGCATTGTTGCAAATATCATAATTTACAAAAGAGTTATTTTTATTAGGAATATAATGAGGACTACGCAATAGAATTAATTTATTTAAAGCATTCTGAATAATTTTAATTTTTTCTTTAATAATTAACCTATTATGTAAAGATTTTTTATCTTTACTACTATCTTTTCTTTTTTTAATAGCCTTTAAATCACTAATGAGTCCTTTTTGTAAATCAAGTAATTGAGTTTCAGTTACGCTTCTATATTTTTTGTAAGACATTCTTTCTCCTGTATTTTTATTTATTTAATGTTTATAACATTTTAACATATTAAAGCTTATAAAATCTTTAAACTATTATTTTAAATCAAAACATAATTCAAAAACATTATTAGGGAATTCAGCATTATATGGTTCTAATAATTGAACCTCAAAAAAATTTGAATATTCATTTAATAGATTGGAAATTTCTTTAAATTTAATTTTTTCTTTTAAAAAGAAAATAGAAAGTTTATTTTTTTCAATATAAATTTTATGAACTCTGTCATCTAAAACCAAATCAGTAATGTCAATTTTTCCTTTTTTCATAGTTTATCCTTTTTAGATTTTATTTAAATTGATATTATGATTATATCATTTTTAATATTATATCAAACTTAAACATTTACAACATTACTACGAAAACTAATAAACAAATTTTTGATATAAATTAAATATTTTTTTTCATTGAATTCAGGGTATTTGTTTCTAAATAATATTAAAAAAGAGCAAATAGAAGGCAAAGATTGAATACCTTTTAAACCATCCAAAAAATTATAAAAAGCATGATGAATAGAATTAAGTTCTTCTTCCAAAAGTTTTAAGTTCATATATTTCCTTTAAATATTGTTATGTTTGTTATTTTGAATTAAAATACTAACAAAACACAACTTAGAAATAACTTAAATTAATAAATTATTAATAAAAAAGAATTTTAAATATTATATATAAGCAATAATTTTAATATAAGTAAAATATAAGTTTTAATACAGTATAATTTATCAATTAAAATTAGTAAAGGAAAAAAATGTCCGATTATAAAGAAAATTCAAAAGTAACTCATAAAGAATATGGAAAAGGTAAAATCATTAAAGATATAAATGGTGATTGTAGAAAAGATGAAGTATTAGTAGAGTTTGAAAATTCATTACCTTATTTAAAACAATCTGCTATTGCTGGTTATACAGGTAATGTAATAAAAGAAAAAAACATGTACCACAAAATAGACATTATTAGAAAAAAAGATTTAATTTTACATTAGCTATCACAATTGAAACAATATGTGATACATTTTATTTATTAACAAATCCAGAATATATCAAAAATATTTTGAAATAAGTTTATTATTATGCAAAATAGATGAATTATTAAAAGCTCATTTTTTAATAATAAATGTTTTTTTATAAAAATATAATTATCTATTTTCTTTGCATAAATATTATTTATTTCTTCTTTTGTATCAAAAAAATTAAAATTTATATCATATTCTTCAATATTAGTAGTAAGTGAAAAATCCTTTGTATATAGTAAAATTATATCCAAGAATAACCTAAATATAACTCAAAATATATAATATAAACATTTTTAACAACAGGAAAATTTTTCTTTTAACCTTAAATATTTTTTGTATTTTTTTATATATAAATAACTTATATACTAATAAATTTTATATTTTAACAAAAGATAAAAATAATCTTAAAAAGCCATCATTAATACAAATAAAATAGTTAATAATGATAAAGAAAATATTAATTCAACTAAGTTTTTTTAAACTTTAATACAAAAATTTATTCCAACTACTATTATTATTCATTTTTTAATATTAGAAAAAATTAATTTTAAGTTATATAAAAGGAACGATATTATATAATTTTAATACAAATTATTATTTTCAAAATAATAAAAAATTCATATAGTTCAAATCAAAGAAACAAAGGAAAATAAAAAATGGAAAAATCAATTCAATTTCCACAAACAAAAGATTTATATAATGGGAATAAACAAACAGCATATGATATTATAGATTTTAATTTTAAATTATATTCCAAAACATTGGAAGAAAAAAGTAAACTGTTGCAAAAAGAAAAAGAAATTTATCAAAAACTAATTAAAATTTCTTCAAAAATACCTACAACAAGAATAAAAGCATACCCAAATGGAACAGAAGAAGACAAATTGACACTAAAACAATTGGTAGAAGAAAATTCAAAGTTAAGAAAGGAAGAGCACAAAATAGAAAAGGAAAAAGAAAAATTATCAAAAAAATTAAGTTCTATTCGTTATCATAATTTCGTTATTAATAAAATTTTAAAGCTTACATTATCTCAACAAACAAAAGAAAAAACATTTTGTAGTTTATATTATAATGAAGAAGAAAAAGGTTTTTATGTAACAATTTACAATAAAGAAAAAGGTAATGAAACAATATTTTTTGGAAAAGAAGCTGAATATAAAAAATTAAACCAATTAATAAAATCAATGGAATTAGTATGTATCTTTGAAGAATATGACAAAAAAAATAAACATTATATAGAAAATATAGAAGAATTAAAAAATATTAACTTAAAAACTTCTGGAGAAGAACAAGAAAATGATAAAAAGAGCAAATTTATATCAATTCAACATCTAACTAGACATTATACAGATTTTGAATTATTATCAATAGATAAAATAATAAAAATGGTAGGTTTAGAAAAAAATAATATAAAAAAAGATTCAACAATATCACTCAATATATTTTTAGCAATTACATTAGGACAAAGTAATCAATAACAGAAACAACCATATCTATGGAGTAGAGTATCAAATAATTCTTATATAAAAAATAAAGGTAAACAAATGAGAAAATCAATATATGAAAATTTCAAATCAAAAAGATACATTGGAAATTGTTTTTTATATGAAGTAAAAAATAAAAAACGTCAAGGTAGAACAGCATATATTGTAGAAATACTTAGAAGTGCTGGAAAATTACCAACAACATTACGTGGTTGTAACCAAACAAGACATTCATTTTTTGACTTTTATCATAAAAAAAGACTAACAAATAAAAACAAATTCATTATTAAAAAAAGAAATCCATTAGAAAAAAGAATAACAAAAAAAGAAATGAATGAAATTAAAGAAGAATTTAAATTTATCTTTGATTGATAAATATTAATATAGTTGCTAAAAATAAGGAAATAAAGAATGGAACAAATAAATATTGAATATATAGATTTTATCATTAATGAAAACATAATGCATGAAATAGAATTAAAAAATCTGTTTAATAAAGAAGTTAGAAAAAGTTTAATAGGAAAAAAAATAACAATTAAAGATATAACAAAAGAAGGTAAATATATATCAATTATTGATAATCAAAAAATAATTATATCAAAAAAAAGTATTAATCCAATAATAACAAAAAAAGAATGGTTAAGAAAAGAATCAAATCAACTACTACTAAATATTTTATATAATGAAGAAAGATTAAATTTAATAGATGAAAAAGAAATAAATGAAAAAATTTTATTTGTACTAAAATGGTATAACATAATAGAAGAAGGTAATTTTATAGGTTATAAATATAAATTATCAAAAAAAGCATATAAATCAGGAATAAATGGTATAAAAGAAAAAATATTTTCTTATCTTAAATATCAAAAAATAGAATTTAATAGAAATAACAGAAAACTATATGAAAATAAAGAAATAGAATTTTTACATTATCTCGCCAATAAATATAGATACAAATTAGTAAAAAAATAATGAGTATTAAAAAAATGAAAAAATGAAAGTAATACAAATACAAAAATTTTTATTTCAAGAAGATAGAATAGATTTTTTTTAATTATTTAATAGATAACTTAAATGAAGCAGAACTTTATTATATAACAAAAGACCTAAAAATTTTTTCAAATAAGAGTAAGAATCCACCTTATTTATGGGGTGGCATATCAATCAAAATATGGATAGAAGTGGAAAACATATTTTAGACTATATTAATATCTTTTCAAAAGATAAAACATTTTTTGATAAAGAATTCAAAAAATACAATTCAAACAAAACTTTATCAATGGATGTTCTTAATAATTGTATAAATAATAATTTCATTTATTCCACAATTCAAAATATCTAAAATATATACCAGAAGAAGAAAAAATATTATATTCAATTAAGAATAAAGTAATTTTTAAGAAAAAAAAGATAAAATATAAGTGAAATAAAAATATTAAATGATTATCCAATTAATTATATTACAATTATACATAAATCACAGAATAAAATACTAGGAATAAAATAAATGTCAACAAAAATATATCAATTAATAAAACCAGATTATGAATGTCCAACAGTTATTGAAAGTTTTTCTTCAATAGAATTATTATGTAAGTATGTTAAATTAAATTTTGGTAAAATAAAATATATTGATGATAAATATTCAGTCAAAAGAAGTGAAAATATTAAATTAAATCTAAATAATAAATTAGAAATAGTAGAAAAAATTAATTATGACACATATGGTTCAATGGATTATTATGTTAAAGAAATTATTATAAATGAAGAGATACCTAAATCTTATATAATAATTGATTATCAGCTATCTGTTTTTAATAATAACTCAAAAAAAAATAAAAAATTATTTGAAATAAAAGATGAATTAAATAAAAAATTAAAGAAAATAGATAAAATGCAAAAACAAGATATAAAAGAAGAGTTGATAAAAAGTCAGTATGAAGAAATGAAAAAATTAATAAATGAATTCAGTATCAATACTACTCTTAAAGAAAAAGAATTATATGGTTTAAATCTAAAAGAAAAAATGGAAGTATTAAATCAATATATTACTATATCATATGAAATAATTTCAGATGAAACATATAATAATTATTCTTATAGAAAAATACATGGTGTTGATTTTAATAAAATAAATAATAGTATTAGAATAGTTTTATCATTAACAGAAGAATTTTTAAACTTAGAAAATATAGAAGAAATATTAAAATCAGAAGAATTTAATGTTAAAAAACTAATAGAAGAAAAAATAAACGAAACATTAATTAATAATATTGACTTTTTCTATAACAAAAAAATATTAATAGAAACAAATAAAATAGGTTTAATTCAAGAAAGTTTATTATATGATTTGATGGAAAGATATCGTGATTATGACAGATTTAATCAACTAATAGGATATGAGTATGAAAAAGCTGAAGAGTGTCTATATGAATTAAAGGCAAAAAATAATTTAGAAAAAGTATACTTTGAAAAAATACAAAATACATGTACTTAAATTATATAAAAATAATATTGTAAGTAAGATTTAAACAATATTATTGTATAATTCTTACAGTTTTTATGTAAATTAAACATAAAAAAATAAAGCAAAGAAAAAAGTATGAAAATAGAACAATTAAATAAAAAAGTAAGAACTTTTAAAGAAACATATATTTTTTTAAAAGAAAAATTAGAAGAAATGTATTCAGATAAGTATAGAACAGAAGCAAAAAAACATATAAGATTTACTTATTCAAATAATATAAATTTTAATATAACAGATTTTCAATTTATAAAAAAAACTTATAAACAAGATATAAAAGATTTTAATTTAACAACAAAAGATAAAAAAAATCATAGATTTTTCAACATAAGTTTTGATGTTATATTTGATAGAACAGAAAAAAATATTGAAAAATTTAAACAAATAGGAAAAGAAATAGAAGAATTTCTTGAATTTGATAATTCAACTACTAATTCATATATTCCTTCCTATTATTTATACACAATATCACCATTACAACAAGGGAAAGAAACAGAAGATTTATATCAATTTTCTTTTAAAACAAAAACAAATACACAAAAAGATATAAATTACTCATTATTATTAAGAACAACTGAAGAGTTAAATAAAGAAAATATCATATATATGATAAAAAATTTTAAAACAAACAATACAAATAATATGAAATTGTCAAAAGAAGTATTATTTGGAACTATTAATTCAAAATTATATAATGAACTAATAGAAGAACTAGAAAAAGAAAATAAAATAATAGTTAAAAGGACACCTAAATTAATAATTAAATCACTAGAAATAAACAACAATACAAATGTAGTAGAAAATTCAGAAGTATTAAAAAAACTTGAAATAATGCAAAAATTAGAATCAAATGGTAAACTAAAATGTATTCAAAAACCTACAAATTATAAAAAAGAATACA
>Ga0256828_1001598_pt1 | contig 13955 bp, 16 predicted proteins | sample CV88metaG_FD_185993 | JGI IMG/M metagenome (GOLD analysis project Ga0256828, IMG submission 185993) | Hydrothermal vent microbial communities from East Pacific Rise, Pacific Ocean - CV88 | ecosystem: Environmental > Aquatic > Marine > Hydrothermal vents | place: Pacific Ocean: East Pacific Rise...
AATATAAACAATTCCTAGGAAGAATATAAACAATTCCTAGGAAGAATATAAACAATTCCTAGGAAGAATATAAACAATTCCTAGGAAGAATATAAACAATTCCTAGGAAGAATATAAACAATTCCTAGGAGAAATAAAATGAAAAGTGTAAAAAAAGTTTTAAATGTTGAATATGATTTAAGTAGTGCTGATTTTATAGCACAAAAACAAGATTCAGTAAGTCAAGAATTTCAAGATAGACATCCAAATGATTTAGTAAAGGTTACAACATTCTGTGTGCCAGATAAAGCTATTGTAGTATCTACTACACAAGAGAATGTGAATTTCATGGGAGCAGCTGGAAGAATGCTAGCAACTAGACCATTAGCTGATCAAAGTATTTTAACACTAGATGATGAGATGTTAAAAACATATGAGATCACAATTACTGCTGGAACAGATCTACCTGATTATGTAACTGCTATAAATGTTGCTCAAGCAAAAGCTGATGAGATGTTTAAAGAAGATGATAGTAAAATACCTCTAGTAACGGTTATAGATTATAGATGGGGCAATGTTCCAGCTACTGTTAGTGCTAGTTTATTTGGGGGCTTATTAAGTATTGGGGGAACTAGCTCAGAAGTAGTTATAGGTAATTCTGAAGACGGTGAATTGTATGGTCTTATAAATGTGAATATAGGTAAAGCGATAAAAAAAGTAGTTGTGAAGAATCTTAGAGAAGATAGTAATTATTTAAATATTGCCGCGTTAGATATAAACGGTAATGTTTTGTATTTATTTAATGATGAGAATGGTGACAAAATAGGTTTTTACTCTGATGGAGTCGATACAATATATTATTGTGACGGATACAAAGGAGATAAAGATGATTCAGTAACAGAAGTATCGTATATATTCGATGACGACAAAATGCCTATAATTGGTAAAGATATAGCAGCAATCGGAGCTCATATGGCAGATAATAAGAATACTTTTGAATATGATGTTTATATTTATGATGACAATGATGAATTATTATATCATAAAAGATTCGATGATAATGCTGATGGTATTGTTGCGAATGATAGAGGATATACATTTACTCCATTTGAAACATTCATGGATTACCCAAAACCAGTAAACCATATATTGTCATTTTGTAATATATATTATAATTTAACTTCAGAACTTACTTTTGATGGTTCTAATGAATATCATTCAGATATATTAAGTCAAGATTTAGGAGTAATATCATTTGATATTAAAAATTTTGATAAAGATAGTGATATATTAATGGGTATATTTAATGGTAGTTCACCTTGGAACAGATTCTACTTAAAATATTCATCAGACGATGATAAATTCGGTTTTGGTCTAGGTGATAAATCATGGAATGAAAATGATTTATTTGATCTTCCAAATATAGATTCTGACGAGTACCAAAATATTACTATTGAAGTATTTGATAATCATGTAAAACTGAGATTAAATGGTGATCTAGTATGGGAATCTGATGTAGAAGGTTCTATACAAGAAGGTGAGATATGGTTTGGTAATACTAATAAAGTTAATACTGATGATAACTATTTCTCAAAATACACAGTTAATAATATTAAGTATATAAAGAATTCATAATATACAAAATTAAGTGAGAGAAGAATATTCTTCTCTTATTTTTCTTGTGCTCAATTTTCATTCAATATTTTTAAAAAATTTAACTAATTATAAAATACTTACTAAAGGAAATAATATGCAAGGAATATTAAAGTATAATCTCCCAGAAGATCAATTAGATTTTGAATTAGCTTCTAAAGCTATAGATATAAGCTTAGTTTTAAATAGAGTCCAAGAAAAAATTCGATATGATTTAAAACATGATGATGAAATTTATAATATTTCTGGAGACAAGTATGCTGATAAACTTTTAGAATATATTCAAGAAGAAATCAAAGAAAATAATATAACTATTGTTAATGATATGTAAAGGAAACAATATGAAAACAAAAGAAATCATTTTAAACATTTTAATATTTATATTATTATTAATGTCTTCATACTTAGGTGAAAATTATGAAAAAGAAGTAACACTAAAAGAAAATATAATAAAAGCTTATGAATATAGTATAAGTGAAATAATCCGAGTTAATCATTGCAAAGATAAAGAAATAAAATGAGAAAAACATTAAGTAATATTATAACATCATATGATTATTTACTTCATGCTGATATGTGGAATACTGAAAGATTTCCAATATCGGGTGAAGTAATTAATTCAGGGTTAGGCGAAGCAAATTTATTAAATATAGCTGGAGGAATAGCTAAAGGAATCCAGAATAATAAATTAAATTCAACTATATTTATATATGGAGTTTCAGGATTTATAATACATAGGTTTGAACAATTAAAGTTTAGCTTAAAGTATTTTGGAGCAAATTATTGTAATATAATTCTAGTAAATGCTGGAAAATATGGTTACAGTAATTTAGGAATTGGTCATAAATTAGATGATGATAAAGAGTTAATGGAGATTTTAAAAGTTCCATTTTATTCTCCAGAAGATAATTTAGAATTAGAGAATATTATAAAAAATATAAAAGAAAATAAGAGCGGTTTATATTATATCCAATTAGGAAGAGATGAAACGTAATATATTATTATTAGGATATTATGGTTTTCTTGGGAAAGCTATAAGAAACAGTGATCTATTTAAAGATTATAATTTTATAGATTACCCTGTTCCAAGAATTCATTGGAATATATATAAAGAAACTATAACAAAATTAAAAGAATTAAATATTACAGAGATATGGAACTTCGCAGGACCTAGTGGTAACGATAATGAAGATACTTCAGAAATTGTTAAAGGAAATGAAAAAATGATATATCTCTGTAATGAGTTAGAGGTACCTTATTTATATGCTAGTACTGCAGCAATAGATTATGATGAATTCACTGATTATTCTATATCAAAACATTGTAGTGAAGCATCTATAAAATGTCATGTGAAGAATTCTTATAAGATTTTAAGAATTCCTAGAGTTTATGGAATAGATAAGGAAAAAGGTTTATTTAAAATGATTAAAAATAATCAAATCGATAATTGGAATAATAAAGTAACATATACAACTATCGATGAATTTTTAAAAAGTTTAAATAATAATATAATATTTGATAATAGCATATATCATTTTGATGATATAAAATATTATACAAACACAATAAAAGAAATAAAAGAAAAATTTAAAATATAAAAAGGAAATACAATGGAAGCAATAATACATACAGGTTATACGATAAGTCAAGGGTCTTTTGATTTAAGAAAATTAAATGATAAATCATTCAAAACATCACAAGAAGTAAAAGAAGAAACTATTAAATTATTAGAAATTTCTAAAAATACAAATAAAGTATCACATGATGCGTTAAGTTTTGAAAAATTAGATAAAATATTCACAATGCTAAATACTCCTGGATATATGTCAAAGCGTGCAATAGTTGATTCTATAATTGATAAATCGATCGAAGAAAAAATAAAAAGATTCGAAGAGTTATCAGAAGTATATGAAAATGAAGCAGAACAGTTTTTAAAAGATAATAGTGAAGCTATAGATTATTCTAAAAATATAGAATTTTTAGGAACATATAATTATATGAATAGTCCTGAGATATATGCTTTAGATGAAATAAAATGTGAATTAGCAATTATGGAGACTCCTCAATATAAAGAAAATAAAGAAATAATCGAAGTATTTCATAAATATAATGATCCAGAAATTAGAGCAAAAATAAAAGACTTAAATAGTTCAAATAAATTAAATGATCAGTATACAAAATTAAAAGAACAAGTTCGACCATTAAATAAAAAAGAATATAAAGAAGCTGTAAAATATTTAAATAAATTAGATGTTAAAAATTTTCAAGCGATTTATAATAATCTTTCAAATAAAGTTGATAATTTTACTAAAATATTTGAAATAATGTTAACTGAGGAATATAATAAAAATGTAATTGATATAAATAAATCATATCCAGATTTAGAAGAATATAATCAATTATTATTAGTAGATGAATTAACAGAAGATCAAGAGCAAAAAATAAAAGAATATCAAGAAAATGAAACATTCATCAAACGATATAATCATATAGGCACATTAATGGAATATTTTTTACAAGAAGATATTAAAGAAGTTCAAAAAGTTTTAGGAGATGATCAAACACGAGATCAATTTGAAGAGCTAGTTATAATATTTAAAAGCAATAAAGACATCATTGAAAATATTAATAAAAATACTAAAATTGTTAATAAAGAAACATATGTAAAAGCTAAAGAGGTTAAAAATTCTGAAGAGTATAAATCACTACAATCAAACTTAGTATTAAAGCATAGAGCAGATCTTTTAAAAGAAGTTAAAGAATTAAAATTAGAAGAATTAATAGAAAAATATAATAATTTAAGTCAAGAAGATGTAAATAGAGCTAAAGAATTTTTTAACGATCCAGCTGTAAAAATATGTGAAAGAAAATTAAATGATGGATTATATGAAGAAGTTGCAAAAATTCTAGAATCATCAACATATCAAACACATCAAAAAATAGCTAATAGTGAAATTTATAAAAAAGCTTTAAGTATTATAAATAATGAGAATTATTATAATAGTATTAAAATCACAGAAGAGTATGAGAATTTAAAATTAGAAATAAATGATAAAGAAATAACAGATTATAAAAAGAAAAAAGAATCGCCATCATATATAAGTGCTAAAAATGCTTTAAATAATCAGGTTATAAAACAAGCTGAAATAATTTCTAAAAATGCTAAGCACATAACAGATTATGTTCGATATTTATTATCAGAATATTCATCTGAATATGTTTATATGAAACTAGTTAAATTTAATATTATAAAAATCAAATCAAATTATAGTAATATTAGTATATTATACAAAGGCAATAAAGATATTAAAATATCAGAATTAGATATCAAAAATGATATACAATCAAGTATAGTTAATTATTTTAATACTCTTAATATAAGTGCACCATATTATAATATTGTTGATACTGAACAATTGTCTACGAATAAATGTAGAATATATTATACAATAAAATCAAAATAAAAAATAATAGAAGATTAATTCTTCTATTATTTTTCTTGTGCAAAATTTAATTTTAGCGCCTATGATACACAAGCTAAAATAAAAAAAATAAAAAAAGGAAAATTAAAAAATGAATTATAATCAATTGACAAAACATTTAAAAGTAGAGAAGAATCATATATATGCTAAAGAAGATTGTTTGATAAGAATAGCGGATGAAGATTTTAAAAAAATGGATGAAGAGATGGTTGATGTAAGTGATAAAACAGAAATATCAGATAACGAAGAAGAATTACAATCAAGTATAAGTATTCCTTGCAGTTTTACAATAGAATGCGAAAATACATTATTAGAAATATATTTACCATTTAATGTTAATCTAATGGTTCATGATAAAGATAGAGCTAAACAAGTTACAACATATTATTATAAAAAAGATGATTTAATATTTTGCGCATTTACTAAAACTAGTGATACAAATATTTCTCGAGTAGCTTCGCTATTTAATAATAGTGTTAAATACTTATCTGGAAATGTTGATAAACAATTATTAGAAATACATAATCAAATGGTTAAAACATCTAATACTAGTATGCATCATTTAGAAGTTTTATTGAGTCAGTTATATATTGATGATACTGGAGATCATCCTATACCATTACGATTAACAAACAAAGACTATTCTAAAGAATATGCTGTTAATGCTAAAACTAGTGCTCACAAATTATTATCAGATGCTCATGCATTTGATTTTGGATATACTAATGACGCTATATCTCATGGAATATCTAGTGATAGTAGTTATAATCTTAAATCAGATATTGATAGAATTATATCAGGAGAGTTTTAAAACTCTCCTGATATTCTTGTGCTCAATTTTCATAGAACTCTTATATTATACTGAAACCGCGTTATTTCTATATTAACTCATTTTTAGCTTTAGCGTTAAAGCTAAAATGAGAAATCAAAATAAAAAATAAAAGTGATTTAAAATTTTACGCAAGAATCTTAGAATATCTTCCAGGAATCTTACAGTATACTGAAACCGCGTTATTTCTATACTAACTCATTTTTAGCTTTAGCGTTAAAGCTAAACTCAAAAAAATTTTAAAATATTATAACCCAGATAACTTTTCTACTCTCCAATTCTTCAAATTAGATGAAACGTATTATTTCTGTAGTAACTCAGATTTTAGCTTTAGCGTTAAAGCTAAATCGCAAAAAATTTATTTTTCATATACTTCTTCTCGAATTTTTTATCAAAATCCTAGCGCAAATTTTAAATAACTTTATTTTTTTATTTTGATTTCTCATTTTAGCTTTAACGCTAAAGCTAAAAACGAGTTAGTATAGAAATAATACGTATAGTTAAGGAGATCAAAAAATGAACATAAAACTAGATAATAATAATATAACTTTAGAAATAAAATCAGATGATAAGTTCAATAGCAATTTATTAAATGAGTTATCTGATAACTTTTCGAAGCTAGATAATACAAAAAGAATCGAAGTAAATATAATAGGAAAAATACCAATAGAAGTTGGACCATATGCTATGGAAGTGTCTAAGCATTGCAAAGAATTAATATTAATTTTAGATAAAGATGATGATGAAGCATATGATATGTTATCAGGAATATTTAAATATAGTCAAAGTAATATAAAATTAAGGAGAAGAGATGGCTAGACAATTAGAAGAATTTGTCGGAAGAGTTACTTATAATATTGTAAATATAGTAAGTAATGGTACTAAGAAAATGTTTAATGGTTATATATTATTAAATGATGTTAATGGAAAGCAAAATAGTTATAAAGTAATAAGTTTTAGAACTCATGTTATATTTCAAGCTGAGAAATTAGGAACTAATGGAATCAAAAATAAAATGGTAAAATTTAAAGGATACTTTAAAGAAAATACTTATAATGGTCAAACAACATTTCAATTAATGGCTGAAGAAATGTATATTGAAGGGTTAGAGAATTTAGCAATTCAAGCAGAAAATGCATCTACATCTGATCCTAATAAACCTAATGTAGGTAGTTTACCTCCTGCTGGAGCTACTATTAAACCTGCTGGAAATATACAAAATAATACTACTGTAGCTCAAATGCCTATGCAAAATACTGTTCAACAAGGATTAATAAATGCTACTGCTCCAAGTGAACCTCAACCTATAGTACAAACTATAGATACAACTATATATCCACAACAACCTACAGTAGTTACTCCAAGTGTTCCAGTAGCACCTCAACAAACACAGTTACAAACTCAAGGACCTTCTAAAATTGAAGGCGGATTTGTATTAAATTAAAAGGAAAAAATATATGAAAAATATAATAATGATAAATGGTAAAAAGCGAGCAGGAAAGGATTTTATATCTGATATAATATTAGAAACAACAGATTATAAAAAACACACAATAGCAAAATACTTAAAATCAGTAATTGCAGAAGTTGTAGGAATACCTGTCAATGAATTAGATTTATTGAAAAATGAAGAAAGAAGCTTATTAATGAGATCAGAGATGTTCTTTAAAAATTTAGATAGAGAATTAGAGAATGTTAGTAAGAACATAAATAAAACATATCATAGTTATGATCAAAGTGATATATTAAGTAGATTAAAGGTATCATCAAATGATAATCTAATAGAAGTTGATGCAAGAATAGTTTTACAAGAATTAGCTCATATATTTAAAGAATTATTTGGTGATGATAGTATTTGGATAAATATGCTAATAAATGATATTAAAGATTTAAATGATGATATTATAATATCTGATTTTAGATTTCCATTTGAGTATAAAGAAATTCAAAGATCATTTAGAACTACTCATAATACATCTACTTTAAAAATCATAGGAAAAAATTATAATGAATTTGATGAAAAATATGATTTACATCCATCAGAGAGAGCGCTAGATAATTTCAGTTTTAATTATCATTTTAATAATACAATTTGGAATATGGATAGTATTTATTCACAAGTTGGAGCATTAATTAAGGAATTAAATAAATGATAGATAATAAAGGAATCAATGATATAATCAATGATAGTAATACTATAGTAGGGTTCAATAAAAACAATTTAAAAGAAGTTATAGAATTACAGAATAAATTAAATTCTAAAACATCAGGAGATAATTGGACATCTAAAAAACATAATTGGAAGTTAGCAATATTTTTAGAAGTTGCTGAGATGATAGAATCATTTGATTGGAAATGGTGGAAAAATGGAAAAACAGATTGGGATAATATAGAAATTGAAATGGTAGATATTTTTCATTTTTTAATATCATTATTATTACAAAATCAACAAGAACATTTATTAGAAAACTTTTTTATATCTAGAGAAATTCAAAAACAAGATTATCCAGATAGAGAAGAACTTAAAGAAAAAATTATAGATAAAATGTCATATAGATTTACACAATATATATCAGTAAATGGATATGCCCCAGCAATTATGGAATTTTTAGAAGTATGGTATATGTTAGGTTATAATAGTGATGATCTATTTAGAAAATATAAAATGAAATATACTTTAAATATTTTTAGACAGAATCATGGATATAAAGAAGGTAGTTATATTAAACTATGGAAATTAAATGATACTGAAGTAGAAGATAATGTATATGCTCAAATGCTACAAGATAAAATAGAAAATGATCAAAATTATATTGACAAATTATATCAGTTATTAGAAGAAACATATAATAATATTAATAAAGAAGAACCTAATATCTTAAGTGATTTTATTAAAAGTAATAATGGTTACTTGCAATTTGTCGGTGCTCTACCAGAAAAAGGTAAAGAGCTATTACTAACAATGTTAGAAAATTATAAAATATATAAAAAATAAAAGGATAAATAATGGAAAAAATAATAACAGGGAATACAGAATTAAAAGGCAATATAGATGTTGTAGGATTAGATGTAATATACATTCATGATAAAGTTGAAAACTTTACAGAAGCAGATGTAAAACAGTTCATAGAAGACAATACTAAAGAAGTATTTAGCATATTAGATATAGAAGGTGAACAATATGCAATAAAAGCTACTATTGCGAATATTAACAAGTATGTAACGATATTACCGGAAGATTTAGAACAATCAACAGCAATGAAAGTACAATTTAAAATAGCTGATGTATTGCAAACAGGTGGTATAAATGTTAATATGGGAACTGAAGATGTTGAAAAGAATCTAGAAAAAGCCGCAGAAGAAGCTCGAGCAGAATTAGATGATGAAAATAGAAGCAAAGAAGAATCAACTGAGGAAGCATAATGACTAATCCGAATCAACTGAAAGATACTCCGGTATCTTTATATAATTTTAATAAAATAGATTTTCAAAATGAAACTTTATTTTTTGGAGAAGGTAAAAATACTCAACGGTTTGATGTATTAAAATATGCAGAACTTGACAAGAGTAATGATATACAACAAGGCTTTGATTGGAAACATGATGAAATACCATTAAATAAAGATAAACAAGATCATAAAACAGTTTCAACAGAAGCTCAAAAATGGGTTATAAAAAGAACTATTCAAAAATTAATATTTTTAGATTCTGCTCAAGGAAGAGGTCCAGTTGCTATATTTGGACAAATATCTACATTACCAGAATTAGAAAGTGTTATAACCACTTGGGAGTACTTCGAGGGTAATAAACATTCTAGAACATATACAGAAATGCTAAGAGCAATTTACGATCATCCTGATGAAGTATTTGACGAAAGTTTTGAACTAGATGAGCTTCAAGAACTAATAAAACCTATAGCTAAAAGATATGATGATGCGTATTTTAATGTTATAAATTATATCTACAAAACGCAGCGAGGAATAGAATTATCAGAGGAAGAATGGTATAAATTAAAATCTTCATTAATTTTATGTTTAATTGAAATAAATGCTTTAGAAGGATTAAGATTTTATTCTGGTTTTGCTGGAATATGGGCTATGAATAGATCTCAGAAGATTTATCCAGGATTTAGTGAAAACTTTCAATTTATTTGCAGAGATAGAATTTGTCTCACTAGATAGAAATATCTAGGATGATAGTTATGTATTATAACTATTTGAAATAACCTCTCTAAAACGGGGAACTCTTATATTATTGTTCACATATAAGACAATCCGTTACTAAACAAAATGTCCAACGACTATCGAAAACTACGATTTGAAAAATCTAATGACACTTGTATAGAATCAAGTGGTAGTTGATATATTATTATCAACTATTAAAGTGAGTAGAGTAGAGCCAAGTGGTAGGAATATTCCTTTAAATCGAAACGGGAGGAATCTGACCAGATTAATATATCAATATTAATGCTGAAGATTATGATATAGTCTGACCGTCTATAGAAATATAGAGATAAGTTAATAACTTATAATTGATACTAACGATATCAATTTAACGTAGTGGAAAATGAGCACTTAGTGTTAACACAAACGCTTTTAAAAATATTAAGAAGACATCCAGATGAAAACTTCACAGAAGTTTATGCATCATTAAAAGATAAAATTGAAGATAGATATTATGAAATATATGATGAAGAAATTAAATGGATCGATTATTTATTTTCAAAAGGATCATATATTGGAATGAATTCTGATATTATGAAAAATTATTTAAATTATTTATTTATTAGAAGAATAAAATCAATTGGATATCAAGCTGATAAAAGTAGATTAAATGATTTATATATTACCAAAAATCCATTACCATGGGTTGATACATATATAAATATGGATAAAAAAGAAAAATTACCTCAATCTGAAAAAATATTAAATTATGTTACAGGTGGAGTTGATCAAGATATAACAAAAGAACAAGAATCAAAATTAATAAATAAATATATTTAATATTTAAGGAATACTAATGAAGATAAAGAAAAGTGATGGGAGATTAGAGGATTATAATCCTGAAAAATTTCATGAACATGTTTTTGATGCTGTAAAAAATTTAAATGTTAGTGCAAGCGAAATTGAAATGAATGCAGCTTCTAAAATAATTAATGGAAGCACCTCTAAAGAAATTCAAAAAGCATTATATGATAGTTGTGCTGATATGATATCAGAAGATTTACCAGATGCTAATATTGCATCTGCTAGATTATTAAATCAAGATATCAGAAAAGAAGTTTATGGAAAATGGGAACCTAGAGATCTTCTATGGACTATTGATAAGAATATAAAATTAAAAATATATGATGGTGAATATTTATTCAAATACTACACAAGAGATGAAATTAAAGAATTTAGTAAAATTATAAATTATGATAAAGATGATAATTTCGTCTATTGTGGTCTTGATAAAATGAAAAGAAGTTATTTATCAAAACGATATGGAAAATTAGAAGAAACTCCTCAAGAGATGTTTTTAATGATGAACTTATTTATATTTGCAAAATATTCTAAAGAAGATAGAAAAAAATGGATCAAAGAAGGATATAATATATTATCAAACTTTGAAGCTAGTTTACCAACACCTGTTATGATACAGCTTAGAACATTGTTTAGAAGATATATAAGTTGTGCTATACTTCAAGGTGGAGATAGTAAAGAAACTTTAGCAAATTCTCAAAGAGCTATTTATATGTTAGTTGCTTCAGGTTGCGGTTTAGGTTACGGTCCTGGAGATATTCGAGGACTTGGTGCTGATATAGATAATGGAAGATTAAAACATACTGGTCTTCAGCAACTTTTAAAAGCTGCTGAAAAGACCACCAAAGGGTTCGTGCAACCAGATAGAACGGGGTGTCATTTTTTAGATACAGAAGTTGAAATACTAGAAAGTTTTACTGTTGACGGGATAGAATATGAACCAACAATAGAAAATTTACAAAAATTTAATATATTGGATTAAGCATGAAAGAAATAATAGAATTTAAATATAAAAAGATTAAAATTCAAGATGTAAAACAAGATGATATTATAAAATCTTACAATATTGAAAATGATAAAATCGAACCACAGGTAGTTGAAGCCATATTGAGACCTATTGTAAAAAAAGAAAATCAATTAAAAATATATACAAAAAACGGATATATAATAAATTCAAAAAAACATCCTATGATGGTAAGAAGAAATAATAAATTTATCTATATTAAATCTATTGATATTTTAATTGGTGATATTTTATTAACTAGTGAAAATAAATTAGAAGTTGTTACTAAGATAGAAGAACCAAATCTAGATGAACAATTTTATGATTTAACTGTTGCAAAAAATAATAATTTTTTTGCAGGATATAATACATTATATTGTGGACATAATTCGACAACGGCCTATTATCCATTTTATCATAGAGAAATTGAACATATTATGGTAGTAGGAAACAATAAAGGAACAGAAGATAATAGAGTTCGAGATATGGATCATGCTATTATATTCAATAAATTATTCTATGAGAGATATAAAAATAAAGAAGACATAACATTATTTTATATGAACGATGTTCCTGATTTACAATCATATAATGGCTTCGCTGATGAATTTAAAAAACGATATGAACATTATGAACAAACTATTCCAAAAAAGAGACAATTAAAAATACCAGCTGAAAAATTATTTAATAGATTTTTAGATGAAAGATTCCTACAATCTAGAGAATATTGTCTATTTGCTGATCAATTTCAAACACATGGTGCATTTAAGATTCCAGTGAAAATAAGTAATCTTTGTACAGAAATAAGTGTTCCAAGTTTTCCAATATATGATAATATAAATATTAAAAGAAATATTATTTTTAATTCTGAAAGTGATAAACAAAAATATTATGAATTAAGATTAGAAGCATATTTTAGTCAAGTTGATGATAAAACTAGATTAAAAATAACTAAAAAAATATCTAAATTGTTTAAATTCAAATATGATAATATTAATGCAGAAGTTGATGAAACTAAAGATTATGATTATTTTGATTTGGAAGGAAATGTAAATTTAAGTGAAATTGGTGCATGCATACTAGGTGGGATAAATTTAGGAATGTGCAAATCTGAAAAAAGATTAAAAATAGTATCAGAATTCTTAGTAAGATTTTTAGAAGAACTTATAGATTTAGGTACTTATGACTTACCAGAAATCGAAAAAGCTGCGAAAATGAGAAGAACATTAGGAATTGGGTTTAGTGATGTTTTTCATGATTTGGCTAGAAATAAAAAGTTTTATAATACAAAAGAAGGTCGACAATTTATGTCTGATAAAGTTGAATTATGTACTTATACTATGATTAAGACTTCTATAGAATTAGCTAAAGAAAAAGGTAAATGTCAATTATTTTCGGATACCAAATATTCTGATGGAATAATGCCAATTGATACTAGAGAAAAACATTCAGATGAATTATTAGAAGTTTCTTCTAAATTAGATTGGGAAAGTTTAAGAAAAGAATTAATAAAACATGGTATGAGACATAGCACATTATTTGCTAATGCTCCTTATGGAAGTTCTTCGATTGTTTCTAATAGTACTCCAGGATTAGAGCCTCCTCGAGATATTGCAAATATTAAAGAAGAAATTGTAAAATTAGTACCAGATATAAAATATTCAAAATATTATACACTAGTATGGGATGATGAATTTAATAATATAGATTATTTTAAATTTGTAGCAGTATTTCAAAGATGGATGGATCAAACTATAAGTACTAATCAATATTCAAATCTATTAAAATATAATAATGGAAAAGTTCCAAAATCTAGATTAATCGAAGAACATTTGGTAGCAATGTATTATGGATTAGAAACAATGTATTATTCAAATATTAGAAGCACTGATCGAAAAGATGGATTAGATGATAATGATATACCAGAATGTAGTGGTGGCGGATGTCACATTTAATTAAAAAAAAGGAAATTAAAATGAGCAAAT
>Ga0256828_1001600_pt1 | contig 13953 bp, 16 predicted proteins | sample CV88metaG_FD_185993 | JGI IMG/M metagenome (GOLD analysis project Ga0256828, IMG submission 185993) | Hydrothermal vent microbial communities from East Pacific Rise, Pacific Ocean - CV88 | ecosystem: Environmental > Aquatic > Marine > Hydrothermal vents | place: Pacific Ocean: East Pacific Rise...
CTACGAAACCATCTACACTACCACAGTCAAAGCGTTTCCCTTTAAACTTATAGGCAAGTACTTTTCCAGCTTTTGCTTGTTCTAGTAGAGCATCTGTAATTTGAATCTCTCCACCTTTACCAGCTTTAGTATTTCGTAGTATCTCAAATATATCTGGTGTTAAAATGTAGCGACCTATGATAGCTAGGTTACTTGGTGCATCCTCTGGTTCTGGTTTTTCTACCATATCATTAACTTGTACCAAATCTTCTGCTAAAAATTTTCCAGCTATAACACCATATTTATTGCTATCTTGAGGAGGTATCTCTTCTACTGCAACTATAGAGCATTTATACTCATCATAAAGTTTTACCATCTGAGCGAGAACTGCATCACCCTCTGCATGATCACACAAATCATCTGCAAGTATTACAGCAAAAGGTTCATCACCTATAAGTGTTTCACCACTGAGTATAGCATGACCAAGTCCCTTCATCTCTATCTGACGCGTATATGAAAAGGTACACTTTCCCATTACATCACGAATCTCCGTTAGGTAATGCTCTTTAGAAGTCCCTTTTATTTGATGTTCAAGTTCATAACTTACATCAAAATGATCCTCTATCGCCCGCTTTCCACGACCTGTTACTATAGCCATCGTGCTAAAACCAGCTTCTATAGCTTCCTCTACACCATACTGTAAAAGTGGTTTAGTAAGTACTGGTAGCATCTCTTTTGGTATAGCTTTTGTAGCAGGTAAAAACCGCGTACCATAACCAGCAGCAGGAAATAAACATTTTCTTATTTTAGGCATAAACTTCTCATTTAATTTAATTAATATCTAATTATATACTTTTTCTTCTTTAAATTTGCTTTTTATTTGTTAGCGTTTGCAAATAATTAGAGATATTTATTAACGAAAAAGTGATTAAAAAAATCATTAATCCAGGGAAAAAACTTACCCACCAAGCTATCTCTATCACCTCTTTACCACCACTCAGTATGCTTCCCCAACTCATTTGTGGAGCTACTATACCAAGACCTAAAAAACTCAGTCCTGACTCAGCAAGTATAGCACCACCTACACCAAAAGTAAAACTCACAAAAAATATAGGTGCTAAAAGAGGTGTATAGTATTTAAGTAAAATTTTAGGTTTTGTAACATTTGCAATAGTAAGAATTTTTATATATGGCTGTGATGTTATACGAAAACTCTCAGCGCGTATAAGACGAGCTGTTGTCATCCATCCTGTAATAGATATTATCAGTATAAGCACTAAAATAGAAGCATTTACATAACTTACAAGAGCTAAAAGTAAAAAAAAAGTTGGAAAAGTTAAAAACAAATCAACAAGTACAACAAAACTTTTATCTACTACACCACGGAAGTAGCCAGCTGTAGTACCTAAAAGGAGTCCAATCATAGAAGATATAAAAGCACTACCAACACCTATACTAAGTGACACTTTACCCCCTTCTATAACTCTAGCAAGTAAGTCTCTTCCTAGTCTATCTGTTCCTAAAGGGTGTAAGATTGATGGTGCTTCTAGTATAGCATTGGCATCCAACAGTGAAGGGTCTCCATGCCACAAATAACTTCCAAAAAAACTTAGAAACACTATGCAAGACAAAAAAACTAAACTAAGTTTAAACACGCTATTGTTTTATACCTAAGAGTGTTTGCATCATCTGATCTATCGTTGTTATGAGCTTTGCAGAAGCACCATAAGATGTTTGGTACTTTATAAGATTTGTCATCTCTTCATCTATACTTACCTTAGAAACAGAGTTATACTCCATCTCTATAGCATTATACTGTGTGGCTATGGTATCATCTCGTGTTGTTGCTGCATTTGTCTCTATACCAACATAAGTAGCAGTTACATCAAACATACCATAAGTTGTTGTATTATAAGTTTTGTCACCAACTTTAAAATCATAATCTTCAAATTGCTGTTGTACCATATCTAAAGCTATTCTATTGTCCCCATTTGCTGAACTATACCCAGCATGTAATGTTGAAGGATCTTCTGCAAGTTTAAAATTTAAGTCTATATTTTTAGCACTATCTCCATCAAAAAATCTTCCTAAACCTAAAGCACCCGCAAAATTTGTTCCAGAAGAAAAATCACTGCTCGTAAGTCCATCTTCTATGGAAAATGTGTAGCCTTTCGACAAAGCATCACTATCTAAGGCAAGTTCGAGAGTACGCTCACCATTAGCAGCACTTTGATAATTATATACCATCATATCATCTATATCATTAGTGGCATTATTATCATCATTATCATCTTTATTTTCTTTTATTTGTCCCTCTATTGAGTTAGAACCTGTAGAACCAGAAAGCGATGTGGCATCATCTATATTTATACTTCTTCTTGCTGTTTCAGTACCATCAATATCATAAATAACAATATCAAACGAACCTTCTTTAATATTATAATTAGAGCCAACTAAAGCATCTGAATCATCAATATCTAGACCATTAGATTCCATCCTTTTTGTAGCACTTTGCGCATAAATATTGTTTGTTCTTTCAATCAGACCTTGAGAAAAAGAATCAAGATTAGAAAGTGTTGTTTGCAAGACACCATCTGTTGGCATACCTGTTGTTGTATCTATACCTTTGCCTCTTAAAGCAAAGATAGCACCTATTTTTCCACCTGTTATAGTTTCTTCAAGTGGCATTAAAATACCATCTTGTCGCTCATAAGAAACTTCATAAAAACCATTAGGATTATTATCTTTAGAAACTTTTAATGGATGGACAGTTCCCCCATCAACTATGTTATATCCATTAATACTTAAAGTATAACTTCCAGAACGAATATTTGCATTTGGATCAGTACCCATATCTGAAGTAAATTTGCCTTGTAAGACATTAGCACCAACAAGCTTAGCTATATTTTTTTCTATATTATTTCTTTGATCACGTAAATCACTTGCAACATACATATCACCAGCTTCTGCACTATCTATAGATTTATTAACATCGGCAAGTTGCTTTGCAAGTGAATTCACTTCATTGACATTTACTTCTAGCTGATCATTCACTTCCATCTGTAAATCATGGACTTGCTCTCGTGTATATTTTATGTGTTCAGAAAGTGTTTGTGTTTGTTTACTTAAGGCTATTTTTACAGCATCATTACTAGGATTATCTGAAAAATTTTGCCAAGTATTATAGTATTCAGACAAATCTGATTTAATTCCTACTCCATCTACCTCAGGAAAGTATGTTGAAAGTTCATCTAATGTTTGTTTGTTAAAACTACTATATTCTTTTTGAGCAGAAACATCACGGTATCTATCAAAAACAAAATTATCAAATACCCGTGTAATTTTTTCAACATCAACACCATTACCTACATTACCTACCCCAGTACTTACAGGGGTAGCTGCTGTTTGTACAACTCTCTGACGAGTATAACCTTCCGTTTCTGCATTTGATATATTATGACCAGTAACATCTATACCCACTTGCGAAGTAGATAAACCGCTATAACCAATATTTAAACTATTCATCAACGACATAATTACACCCTCACTTCCAAAATCGAAGGATGTTTTGAGGCTACTTTGTTGTAACCCTGCATCTCAGTAGGAACAAGCTGTTCTAAAAATTCATTATACAAATTACTGACAATAAGCACCATCTTTGCATATTTTTGATTTACCTCTTTAAGGCGGATAAGTTCAATTCGTAAATCTTCTAAAAGCTTATGTTGTTCATCATTTAATAACTCAGGCAAAGGGGTATTTGGATGAAGTTCTATCAAAGACGCTATCGTATGATCAATCATCGCTTTTTTAGTTTCAAAACTTTTAAGCTTTTCATCTTTTAAAGCAAGTCTTTCAAATTGAGGATCATGTTGTGCTAATTTTATATCTTCCATATCAGCCTCAGTCATTGCTATTAAATCTCGTAAATCTGTTAAAGCATTTTCTAAATGATATGTCAACATCCCTTACCCCTTTTATTATATAATTTTATAGCAATTCATTTGCCATTTTTTTTGCAAGTACCGACAAATCTATCGTGTACTCACCCGCTTCTATGGTTTGTTTCAATTGTTGTATTTTAGAACGACCATCATCAGTTCGACTTAAATGTGCATTTGGCTTTAATGTTTCATCTTTTTTTAAACCTTGTGTATATGAAACACCAGCTAATGAGCTATTTACTTGTGAAATCATTACCTATCCTTTGTTAATATTTTGTAGTATTTTATCTTTACATGTAAATCGACAAAATCAAGAAAAAATTTACTTTTTCGCAGATAGATAATCATATAACATTTGTGAAAAGCCAAAACTTCCAGCACTTGCCTTTGAAAGTTCTTCTCTATACATAGATTTATATATTTTATCACCGGGATCTTTTTGTGAAGAGAAGAGATTTTTTTCATCTTTCATAGCATTATCCATAAGCATTTTTACGATAACTGCTTCAAAATTATCAGTCTGTTTACGTAAAGCTTCATCATTTGCATTCTTATCTATCTTAGGTATCGCCTTATTTGTTTGTAGTAAATTAATCTTTGCATCCATACCACCTACACTAAAACTCATTACATTACCTCCAAGTCAGCGGAAATACTACCAGCTGTTTTCATAGCTTCTAGAATGGAAATTATATCTTTAGGTGTTGCTCCTAATTTTTGTAAACTTCGTACAAGGTTTGCCACAGTTGTCGTTCCTTTTTTCGTAAATACTTCACCCTCATTTAACCCTATTACTAAATCTTTATCTACAGACATAGAACCCTCAGGTTGTGATGGTGTTACTTGTTCCACTATTTTTATAGTTATATCTCCATGGGTAAGAACCACAGGTTTAAGCTCTATACCGACACCAGCAACTATAGTTCCTGTTCTTTCATTAATGATAATCTTATTTTTTGGAACATAGTGCATATCTATCTCTTGTACCTCAGCTAAAAACTCTATCATAGAACGATTTTTTGGTCGTTGTAACTTTATACTTCGAGAATCTAACGCTACAGCGACTTGCGTATGGTAAAAATTATTAATCGCTTTTTGTACAGCCACAGCATTACTAAAACCTGATTCTTTTAACGAGAGTGTTGCATAGTTTTGATGAAACAAATCACTATTAATCTCCCTTTCTATAAGCCCTCCACTAAAAACTGTCCCTGTCGTTGGATGACTAGCAGCCCCCGCTCCTCGTTCATTACGACCACCTATACTCAATGCCCCTTGAGCTAAAGCATAAATCTTCCCATCAACCCCTTTAAGTGGTGTCATAAGAAGTGTTCCACCCTCTAGACTTTTTGCATCACCTATAGAAGATACTGTAACATCAAACTTATCACCCTGTCTTGCAAAAGGCTTCATTGTTGCCGTTACCACAACAGCAGCCACATTTTTTGATTTGATATCTATAGGATTCATATCAATATTCATAGCTTTGAGCATATTTGATATAGATTGAAGAGTAAATTTTGAAGTGGTACCATCACCAGTTTTTTTCAAACCAACAACAAGCGAATAGCCTATAATCTGGTTGTCACGCACACCCACAATGTTCGAAACATCTTGAATTTTTGTTGCATAAAGTGATGTCATAAAGAAAAAAAGTAAAAGTAAAATATATCTCATTGCCAATCCTTGCATAATGCAAGAGATTTAGCAATTTTTATTCCATATTTTCATTTTGCATATAAGTTAGCGTTGTATTACCAAATTTTTTATGTTTAAAAGAAACAAAAGCACCTAACTTTTCAGGAATTTCTAGTCCAGTCATATGTTCTATAATGATAAGCTCTACCCTTTGAAAATCCAATCCTTTTATAAGGTTCATCGTTTTGTCATAAATATCTTCCATCCCTTCACGAATACTAAAAGGGGGATCTATATAAATATATGCCTTTGCTTTTTCCTTTGTTAAACGACCCATTACTTCTTTTATATTTATAAAACTATCACCACCAAAGACTTCACAAGAAGAGGGATCAGTAAGAGAAATATTTTTTTTAAGAACACGTAAGGCATCTTTATCTTTTTCCATAAAGTAGATTTTTTTTGCCCCTCGACTCAAAGCTTCAAGACCAATAGAACCACTTCCTGAAAAAACTTCCACAAAAGTAGCATCAACTATATCAAATTGTAAAGTATTAAAAAAAGATTCTAAAACAATTGCCTTAGATGAACGAGTAGTTGTTTTTGATGGGAGTGTAAGTGTTTTCCCTTTATACTTCCCTGCTATAATTTTTTTTGTTAATTTTTTATTTGTTTTCATAAAATGCTTTCACTGTTTGAAGTAGAGACTTTTGGTAGTCTTGTGTAAGTTGTTCTATCTTTTTTTCAAGTAAAGCAAAATCTTTTTTTGCGACACTATCTATTTCAATGGAACTTTCTTGAAGTTTTTTATATCTTTTTTCCAATGCTAAAACAAGTTGTGATTTAGCAAAAGGTTTTCTCAAATCAGCCTTTTCATCTTGTGCAATATAAAAACATCGTTTATCTTCAATGCATAAACTATCTTGTACGATAATATCACTCTTTTTTACAGGAACTAAGTACTTTGCTAAAAAAAGTTCTAACGCTTTTTGTAAAAGTGGTGATTGGCATTTTACAGCGATTTTCATCTTCATCCTTATATGTAATACTCTAAAGAGTATCGTAAATCTTCGTCTAAATCATCTAAATTAAGCATCCAAGCAATGTAGTTTTTGTCATTTATACTTACCTCTTCTATGTAAGAATCTTTATATTTTCCAAAAGGAAACTTCTCTAAAAGTACAGGTTTAAAACTCAAAAGTAACATCTCTTCTCTATCTACAAGTTCTAAAAGATAATTGTACAAAAGTTTTACAATGTACGCATCATCTAAAGCATTACATGTAAGCGTATAATCTTCCTCTTTATAAAGTTTACATTCATAGCGTAAGTATTGTAAAGCGTATGATTCACATTCAGGTATAAGATGTTTTGCTACCTTTTTTGTATCTATAATCTTACCCTGAAAAACAAAACCACTTGAAGCTAACATAGAACAAATAAAAGGTGCATTATGTACAACTAAAATATTTTCTATACTATTATATTTTTCTAAAAAAGAAAAAATTTTACCCTCAGAAAAAATCCCTTTAGAGGCAATCATCTCATTAGTTATATGATGGACACTTGATGCTTTGGGAGTTATTTTTTTGTTTTCATTGTAGAGTTCATAAAATCTCTCTTCACTAAAGAGTAAACCACAAGAGCATAGCTTATCATCGGAATTTATACCCGTTGTTTCAAGATCTAAAAAAAGCAACTCATAACCTCCCTTTGAAAAAATTGTATTATAACAAAAATTTTAGCTATAATTTTAACAAAAACAAAGAAGCTTATGGACTATTTAAAGATTATAGGGGGAAAACCCCTCAATGGAACTATTGATATTTCTGGTGCAAAAAATGCATCTCTTCCTCTTATCGCAATGTGTATTCTTGCTAAAAACAAAGTAAATATTACGAACCTACCCCATGTTGCAGATATAAAAACACTACTGAAACTCCTTAGTAATCTTGGTGCTACTTGTACATTAGTAGATACAAAAGCACAAGTAGATACAAGTACAATTAAGCAAACAAAAGCAACTTATGATATTGTAAAAACTATGCGTGCTTCCATCTTAGTACTTGGACCTATTCTAGCACGATTTGGGCATTGTGAAGTCTCACTTCCTGGTGGCTGTGCCATAGGACAACGACCCATTGATTTACATCTCAAAGCTTTAGAACAAATGGGTGCAAAAATCAACATCCGTGCTGGTTATATTGAGGCTAAAGCACCCAATGGTCTCAAAGGATGTGAAGTCGTTTTTGATAAAATTACAGTAACAGGAACAGCAAATATTCTTATGGCGGCTGCCCTAGCTCATGGAGAAACAACAATTATCAATGCAGCAAGAGAACCAGAAGTTGTACAACTTTGTGAAGTACTTCAAGAAAGTGGTGTTTGTATAAATGGTATCGGTACAGGAGTTTTACAAGTAAAAGGAAGTAATGGAAATTTACTAGATATAAACGATTTTACCATTATACCAGATAGAATAGAAGCGGGAACTTACCTCTGTTCTGCGGCAATTACACAATCAACACTTACACTTACAAATACAGAGCATAAACATTTAGGTGCAGTTATAGCAAAACTTGAGGAGATGGGGTATCACTTTACATTTGAAAAAAACAGCATAACCATCCATCCAGCAAAAGAGATAAAACCTATAAAAATCACAACACAAGAGTATCCCGCTTTTCCAACAGATATGCAAGCTCAATTTATGGCACTAGCCACACAAGCTAATGGTGTTTCTATCATAGAAGAAAAACTTTTTGAAAACCGTTTTATGCATGTAAGTGAATTACAAAGAATGGGTGCAGATATATCACTTAATGGACATACGGCAACAGTAAGTGGAAAAACTCAGCTCAGTGCTACTGATGTTATGGCAACAGATCTTAGAGCTTCTTCAGCACTTGTTTTAGCTGCACTCGTTGCTAAAGGTGAAACAAATATCCACCGTATCTACCATCTTGACAGAGGCTATGTCGCACTTGAAGAGAAACTCCAAAAAGTTGGTGCTTCTGTTATACGACTCAAAGAGTAATTATTTTTGTTCAAATAAAATCATCTCATAAATCCCTTTTTTTGTTACAAGAGATTTTTCGGGAGCTACTGAATGGGCATTTTGTGCAGTTTGCACTTGATGTCTAAGATCAGCGATTTCCCTTTCCATACCATCTACATTTTCTTTTAAGCGTAAAATAATATCCACTCCCGCAAGATTTACACCCAATTCTCGTGTTAAACGCAAAATAAGTTTAATTCTATCTATATCTCTTTGAGAATATAATCTTATACGCCCACCGGAACGAGATGGAGTTATAAGATTTTCTCTTTCATACTGCCGTAATGTTTGTGGATGAATATCTAAAATTTTAGCGACTATGCTTATAAGATAAACAGGCTCATCATAATGGTGCATCTTCTACCTCCTATATAGTTTTTGGTAATTTTTCTTTCATCATTGTAACAAGCTCATCATCTAAATTTTCAACCGCAGGAAGTACAATATTTGCTTTTAAATATAAATCACCTCGTTCTTTTGTCTTTCTATTCATAACACCCATCCCTTTTACACGAAATCTTTGTCCATTTTTCGTGTTTTGTGGAACTTTAAGTTTTATCTCTTTTTCTAGTGTTTGTATAGTAATTTTATCACCAAAGAGTGCTGCATATAAAGGAACATCAATCGTTTTAACAAGATTATCACCCTCTCGTTCATACTCAGGTGAATTAGCAACTGTTATTTTTAAAAATAAATCCCCTGCCCGTCCATTTTGAGCATGACCTTTCCCTTTAACACGCATTTTTTCACCAGTTTTTACTCCAGCTGGTATCTTAATGTCAAAACGCTCACCATTAACACTTACAGAGTGACTTCCACCTAAAACAGCTACACTAAATGGTATAGTTACTTGTGTTTCTATATCAAGATTAACCTCTTGCTGTTGTTCAAAACCACCAAATCCACCAAAACCGCTAAAGCCACCATCAAAACCTCCTGCTGAACTATGGGTACGACGAGAACCTCCACCTGAAAACATTTGACGCAAAATTTCATCAAGATCAACATTACCACCTTGAGCCTGAGAAAAATCATGAAAATTTTGTCCACCAAACATACTATCACCATACTGATCATACTGTGCCTTTTTCTCTTTATCACCAAGAATTTCATATGCACCATTAATCTCTTTAAATTTTTCTTCACAATCTGATGCTTTACAAATATCTGGGTGATATTTTCGTGCTAATTTTCTATATGCTTTTTTGATTTCTGTTTCACTTGCATTTTGCGAAACTTCTAATGTGTCGTATAATGATTTACTCATTTTTCTATCCTATCTATTGAAATTATATTATAAATGTATTTGTTTAAGTGGAATTATAGCATAGAACTTGAGTGTATGTCAATCAAGTTTAAAAGAGAAAGAAAAAAGAGATGAAAAAATCATCTCTTTTAAAATTTTAGTGTAAAAAGTGGCGAACTTCTGAGAAATAAAGACTCATACCATGCTCATTTGCAGCAGCAATAACCTCATCATCACGAATGCTTCCACCTGGTTCTATCACATTTTTAACACCAGCTTCTGCTGCTGCATCAATGCTATCTCTAAATGGGAAGAAAGCCTCACTAGCTAAAGCACAACCACTTACATCTAGTCCCATATCTTTTGCTTTTTTCAATGCACATTGCGCAGCATCTACACGACTTGTCATACCCATACCAACGGCAACCATAGCTGCATTTTTAACATAAACTACACAGTTAGACTTTGTAAGACTTGCTACTTTATACGCTATCTCTACATCTTTCATTTCTGCTTCCGTTGCTTCATTCTTACTTACAAGTTTTGCATTTTTCACTTCATCATCATTGACTTTATCAGCATCTTGATACACAAAACCACCATTAATATGTTTAAAATCTTTTGTATCATTTGCAAGTACTAACTTATCACTACCCATCTCAAAAAGCTTGATACGCTTCTTAGCAGAAAAAACTTCTTGAGCTTCTTCAGTGATACGACCAGCGATAACAACTTCTAAGAAAATTTCATTCATTTTAAGTGCAAGTTCTTTGTTCACTACACCATTAACAGCAACAACACCACCAAAAGCAGAAACAGGGTCACATTTTAGTGCTTCTACATAAGCATCTAAAAGATTATCTCTTATAGCAAAACCACAAGGATTTCCGTGTTTAGAGATACATACAGCATTATCATCACCAAAAGCAGAAGCAATTTTTACCGCACCACTTAAATCATTTAGATTATTAAAACTTGCTTCCCCTTTAAGTGTTTTAAAGTTATTTGAGAAATGTTTGTCAAACTCATACAATGCACCTTTTTGATGAGGGTTTTCACCATAACGCGTATCCATAACTTTTTGACCAACAATAAACTGCTTCTCACCAAAACCTTCATTAAAGCGTTCATTCATATAGTTTGCTATCATAGAATCATATGCAGCTGTATGCTCATACGCCTTAATCATAAAACCACGACGAAACTCTTTTGTATTTTTTTCATTTTCAATAGCATCAATAACCATCGCATAATCTTCAACATTTGTTACAATTAACACAGCATCAAAGTTTTTTGCAGCCGAACGAACCATCGCTGGACCACCGATGTCGATGTTTTCTATAATCTCATCAAAATCATCTGTTTTTTCAATCGTTGCTTTAAACGGGTAAAGGTTAACACATACTAAATCTATCGCTTCCACACCTAACTCTTTAGCTTGATCTAAATGGCTTTGCTTATCACGACGATGTAAAATACCACCATGTACAAAAGGGTTTAATGTTTTTACACGCCCCTCAAAACACTCTGGAAATTTTGTTACTTCATCTATCTCAATAGCCTCAACACCATTTTCACGAAGTAGTTTATAAGTCCCACCTGTTGATATAATCTCATAATCGTTTTTGACTAATGATTTACAAAAATCAACAACACCACTTTTATCACTTACACTTACTAATGCTCTTTTTTTCATTTGTAGCCTTACATTAAAATATTGGCACCATTTTAGCTAAATTGAGTTTAGAAGATGGTAAACTTAAAAAAATAAACTTATGGAAAATATAATGGGTACAAATATAGCGATTTTATGTTCAGGTGGTGATGTCTCAGGAATGAATCCTGCCCTTAAACATTTTGTGGAGTATGCACTCCATAAAGGGCTTTCACCTTATTTCATCTATGATGGTTATGAAGGACTTATAGATGGCACTATTAAAAAAGTTTCTTATGATGATGTTGCTGGTATTATAACAAGAGGTGGTACTATCATAGGTAGTGCAAGAAGTCAAAGATTTCATCAAGAATACTACAGAAAACTCGCAAAATGTAACCTTGATAAATACAACATAGATAGACTTATCGTTTTAGGTGGTGATGGATCCTTTGCTGGTATGAACATTTTTTATAATGAACACCATATCCCTTTTTGTGGTATCCCCTCAACTATAGATAATGACATTAACAAAACAACTTACTGTTTAGGTGTAGATACGGCATTAAATATCATTAAAGATGCCATAGACTCCATTCGAGATACGGCTTCTTCTTTTAAAAGAGCCTTTGTAATTGAAACAATGGGAAGAGAATGTGGCTACCTAGCACTAGCATCCTACTTAACTTCTGGAGCAGAGATGTGTCTTATACCAGAACTGCCTTATAATCTTCAAAACTATGAAAAGAGTTTTAAAAAACAATTGTTCAATGGCAGACGCTATTTTATAGCAGTCATTGCCGAAGGGATACAAGAAGATTCTAAAGAGATTGCACAATGGTTTGAAGACAAAATAGGCATAGAATCACGCGTTACCATTTTAGGACACATTCAACGAGGTGGTAATCCTAGTGTTTATGATAGATTAATGGCTTATAAATTTATCACTTATGCTATAGATGGACTCCTTGAAGGGTATGAACAAAGTGTTATCTGTTTTCGGGATAGTGGTTTTCATTATGAATCTATTGAAGAGGTAATCCAACCTTATAAACTTGATTCACAACTATTAGCATGCTTTAAAGAAAATCAAGATGTATAAACTTAACTATTTTGTACCATTGCAATACAAAGAGCAAACAAAACAAGCACTTTTTAGTATAGGTGCTGGTAGCTACAACAACTATGAAGCATGTTGTTTTGAGAGTATAGGTATTTCTCAGTTTAAACCTTTACATAATGCACACCCTTATATAGGAGAACACAATAAGATAGAAAGTATTCAAGAGTATAAAATTGAGATGATTTGTAAGGCAAAGCTTATCAGAAAAGCTATAGAAGTTTTAAAGCAAAGCCATCCCTATGAAGAGGTGGCTTATGAGGTTATTAAATTAGAAAATTTCTAAAAATCACCTTGTGCTGCACGAGAAGGAATCTCTTCCATCGCTTTTTGTACTTTTGTTGCAAGTTTTAACATTTCAGGAGGTAATGGGTAACCACCATGAATAGCAAGTGTTAAATCCATAGTAATAAGGTATCGATCACCATTACCATACTCAACAAGCATAATTCTACATGGCATAAATCCACCAAAATATCTTGAATGATTTAAGAATTTTTTAGCAATATACAAACTACATAATGAAACATTTTCTACAAATTTAACTTCATCTGGTTTTGCATTAGGAATAGTGAACATTTTCGTATCACCAACAACACGCATATTATACTCTTCAGCCAATGCTTTGATAGATTCTATAACATCTGCATTTTCTACATCTTCAGAAACTTTATATTCGTTCATCATAGCTTTAGCAGGATCACCACTATCTACTACTTCTGTAAACATATCATCAAATGCTTTCATCGCACCATCATCTAATTTATGCTGTCCTGTTACAGCTTCCCACCCCATATGCATTGTAGAACATCCACTTGCAAAAAAACCAAGAGAAACTGCCATAAGTACACTAAGTAAATTTCTTTTCATTCTTATTTCCTTTGTAATAAAATATGTAAGATTATACACTTATTAGTATAAAAATAAATTGAGTTTTTAAATTAGTTTTACTTATATGTAGTATAAGTTTTTTTAGAAAGAAGAGGATAAATTAAAAGCGATATAAAATCGCTCTTAATAAAAATAACTTATAAATCTTGTTCTATAACTCTTTTAAAAGTATTGAAGTAATTATCTTGAAGTACTTCCATACTCATAGTAACATCATTGATGACAATACTATCACCACTACTAACAACACCTATTTTTTCACATGCAAGTCCATCTAACATCGCTTCAAATGCTTGAGCATTTTCAGGTTTTACTTCAACAATAGCACGACTTTGAGATTCTGCAAAGATATCTCGCTCATCTTCTACACTCATAGAAACCTTACATGTAAGCCCTGAAGTTGCTGCCATTTTTGCTAAAGCA
>Ga0256828_1001601_pt1 | contig 13952 bp, 15 predicted proteins | sample CV88metaG_FD_185993 | JGI IMG/M metagenome (GOLD analysis project Ga0256828, IMG submission 185993) | Hydrothermal vent microbial communities from East Pacific Rise, Pacific Ocean - CV88 | ecosystem: Environmental > Aquatic > Marine > Hydrothermal vents | place: Pacific Ocean: East Pacific Rise...
AACCAATAGAAAATCATATAAAGACTTATGTAGTTAGTGAAGTTGAAAAATTGATTGATTGGATGTAATTAGCTATTATTTTTTTCACTAACCATATCATCTAGTTGTTGATACATATCTAATGTATCTTGTTCTGCTTTTTTAAAATCATCTAAAGATGCTTTCATTGTACTATTCATTGCATTTTTCATATTATCTTCAAAATTTGTCTGAGTTGAACCTATTTCATTATATGATTTCATCCCTTCAAAAGCATCTTTTCCTTTATTTCCATGCCACTCATTAAATGAATGACTTCCTTCATCTTCATGATATTCACTTTGACCAATAATTTTTTCTTTATAATTTTTTATTTTAAATAAAAGATTATTGATTTTTTGTTGTAAAGCTGTTAAAGCATTAGCAAGATGTTCAAACTCATCAAACATCTCTAAATCTATCTCATATAATTTATCAAATCCAACTCTAAATTCCCCCATAAAACTTTCCATAATAGAGATTATTCCATCTAGTTTCACACCCTCTTCACTCATATTTGAACTATTTTGTTTTAATACATTTATAGTAACTTCTACATCTGTAGTTGCTTTTTGAGTTTTTTCTGCTAATTTTCTTACTTCATCTGCAACTACAGCAAAACCTCTACCAGCTTCCCCTGCTCTTGCTGCTTCAATAGCTGCATTTAAGGCTAGTAAGTTTGTTTGATCAGCTATATCTTTAATAAGATTAATAATATCTCCAATAGCCCCCACACTATCATTTAAATTTACAATATTTTCTTTTGCTGTTGTAGCAAAATTAAGTAATGCTTCTATCTCCACTAAAAATTTATCAAAAATTTGTTTTAAAATTTTTATCTCTTCTTTTACTTCATTATTAGTTTCTACCATTCTTCTAATTTGTGAGATATTATCATCTGCATTTTCTGCTATTTCTGTAACATTTTCATCATTACTATTTATCATGTTTATAGCAAGATTTAATCTATCTTTACCAGTTTCATTTAAATTTGATTTTAATCGATTATTTTCATGTAGTAGTTTTTCAATTTCTGCTTCTAAAGAAGTTATTTTACTCGAAAGGTCTTCATTTTGATTTCGTAGAAATTTAATCTCTTCTTTTAATTTTTTATTATTAAACATAATGTGCTCCTCTTTTTATTTATAAGCAACAAACACAAAAATTAAACTTTTTCTTGTAATATTATACTACCCCCCCCCTTATAAAGTCAATACTAAAAAATTTTCTATTTTTTCATATATTCAACTATCATACCATGAAAACGAGCAAAACAAAGATTTAGATTATTTTCATTTTCATGTGATATTTTATCCCAATTATCTAAAATCTCATTTTCTAAATAGCTTTGAATATCTTCATATTCAAAAAATTCATATCCATTTTTAGCTAAAAGTTTTTGGGTATATTTATCTACCACCATCACTTCTCTAAAACATACATAACACAAAATAGCATCAGCACTTTCAAGACCTATTCCTTTTTGATTTAAAAGCCATTCACGAGATACATTTTCTTTGAAATTTTCAAAATCACCAAACTCTTCAATAATATTATTTGCTAATAACTTTAATCTTGTAGCCTTTTGATTTTTAAATCCACTTGGAGCTATCAGTTCAGATAAATATAAAGTATCCATCTTCATTAGTTTATCTAAATTAATTTCTCCTAAATTATTCATAGACTTTTCTACATTTTGCCATTTTGTATTCTGTGTAAGTATAGTAGTAACTAAACACCACTCACTACCAACATTTGGCCACCAATATTTTGGTGAATTTTTTAATAAATTTTTATCTCTTAAATAACAATATAATTCAAAACCACTCATAATTTATAAGCCTTTTGAGAAATAAAATCTTCATCAAAATCATAAGCTTTTATTTTAAAGGCATCTTTACATTTATTATCTTCTATATCAAATACAACAGCCTGAAAAATTTTTTTACAATTATCAACAACATCAAATTTTTTTGAAAATCCTGTCATAAATCTTTCAAATGGCTCAGCACTACTCATTCCTATTACATTATCAAAACATCCAGTCAGTCCAATATCAGTCAAATATCCAGCTTTATCTATCAATAAATCATCTGTACCAATATGAGTATGTGTACCTACTAATGCGGCAATTTTATCTTTAAACATCAAATACATAGCTCTCTTTTCAGCAGTTGCTTCCGCATGAAAATCGATAAAAATATTATATCCATCAAATTTTTTTAACTCTTTTTTTAAGACTCTAAATGGATTATCAAAAATAGGCATACCAAATTGTCCCATAACCGAAATTACTACAAGTTTCAATTTTTCATCTATAAAATAACCTTTTCCACTATTTTCTTTATACATATTAATAGGTCTTAAAATAGGCTCTGTCTCTAAAAGTGAAATCACTTCTTTTTTATCAAAGCTATGATTTCCACCTGTCATCACATCAATTCCAGCATTTTTAATCTCTTTATAATTTTTAGGAGTAATCCCAAATCCATGAGATACATTTTCATAATTCGCTACTACAAAATCTATATTATATTTTTTTCTTATTTTTGGTAAATGGTATTTCACCATTACTCTACCAGGTTTTCCTACAATATCACCTATAAAAAGTAATCTCAATTTTTTGCCTTTTTTTATGAAATAATAACAAACTTTTATCTAATAACCCAATAAAACATCTAAATTATCTACTAAAAATAATATTAATTTAAAGTTTCATAAAAATCCCTTTTTTTGATATAATATTAGGAAAAAAAAGGGCAAATTTTATGGATTTTAAAAAAATAGCAAAAGAGGTTTTAAAAATCGAAGCAGAAGCATTACTTGAATGTAATATTGATGATGGATTTTTAAAAGCTCTTGATATTATTGAACATACAAAAGGTAAACTAATCATTACAGGTGTTGGTAAATCTGGATTAATTGGTGCTAAAATGGCCGCTACTTTTGCTAGTACAGGTACTAGTAGCTTTTTTTTACACCCTACAGAAGCACTACATGGTGATTTGGGAATGATAGGGAAAGATGATAGTGTATTAGCTATTTCATATTCAGGTGAGAGTGAAGAACTTGCAAAAATTCTTCCTCATATCAAAAGATTTGATATTCCTTTAATTGGAATGAGTAGAGATAAAAACTCAACTTTAGGTAAATATTCTGATGCATTTATTCCTACAATTATTCACAAAGAAGCATGTCCACTTGGAATAGCACCTACTACATCAACTACTCTAACATTAGCACTTGGAGATGCCTTAGCTGTATGTATGATGAAAAAAAGAGATTTTACAAAAGAAGATTTTGCTTCATTTCATCCTGGAGGTAGTCTAGGAAAAGCATTATTTATTAAAGTAAGTGATTTAATGAAAAAAGATTTTCCAATAGCAGATAAAAATATTACATTAAAAGAAGCTATTGTAAAAATAACAGAAGGTAAAATCGGACATTTACTTTTTGTAGAAGATTCAAATGTAAAAGCTATACTAAGTGATGGAGATTTAAGAAGAGCTTTACTTAGAGATGATTTTGATTTAAATGCAAAAGCTATACAATTTGCAACTTTAAATCCAAAAACAATAAATAGTGATGTTTTAGCTAGTGATGTACTAGCTTTTATGGAACAAAATAAAATACAACTTCTACCAGTAGTTAAGAATAATAAAATAGTAGGTGTAATACATATCCACGACTTAGTAGAAGCAGGAATAAAATAAAGGAAATAGATGAGACTAAATAAATTTATAGCACACCATACAAAACATTCAAGAAGAGATGCTGATAAGCTAATTTTTGAAGGAAAAGTTAAAGTAAATGGTGCAATATGTGATAATCCCGCTACACAAATAGAAGCAGGAGATAAAGTAAAGGTAAATAATATACCTGTAACTCAAAAGAAAAATTATACTTTTATAGTTTATAACAAACCAAAAGGGGAGCTTGTAACTAAAAAAGATGATAGAGGAAGAAAAACAATCTTTCATTCTCTTCCTACAAGATTTAGAGGAATGAGATATGTTGGAAGACTAGATTATGCATCTGAAGGATTAATAATACTTGGAGATGCTGTAGATATCGTAGATATTTTAAGTAAATCAGACTTACCAAGAGTTTATAAAGTAAAAATTAAAGGTGATATTACACCAAATATAATTGATGCAATGAAAAGAGGAATTGAGCTTAATAACAAAAAAGGTGCTCATGAACAAAGCAAATTTAATCAATTAGAACTTCAACCTTTTATAAATTACGAAATAATAAAAAATTCACCAACTTATTCTACTCTAAAAGTAGCAATATCTGAAGGTAAAAATAGAGAACTTAGAAGATTTTTTGCTAATTTTGATAGAGAAGTTGTCGATTTAAAAAGAATTTCTTATGGGTGGGTAAGTTTAAATAATCTAAAAGAAGGTAAATGGAGATATTTTGAACCAGATGAATATAATCTTTTACATGATTATTTAAAAATGCTTAAAAAAGAAGAAAGAAAAAAAATGTATAAAGAACTAGATAAACAAAGAGAAGAAAGGGAATCTTAATATGTGTGGAATTGTAGGATATATAGGTAAAAATAATATAAAAAAACAATTACTAGATGGATTAAAAGAGCTTGAATATAGAGGATATGATAGTGCTGGTTTTTCAATTATGAAAGATGGAGAAATTTATTCTTATAAAGCTGTAGGAAAAATTAAAAATTTAGAAGAAAAAGCTAAAGATTTTAATATTGATGGATATGCTTTAGGAATAGCTCATACAAGATGGGCAACTCATGGAAAACCTACAGAAATAAATGCCCATCCCCATTTTGCAGAATTTAGCTCAGTTGTGCATAATGGAATTATTGAAAACTATCAATCTATCAAAAAAAAGCTTGAAGAAAAAGGGGTGAACTTTTTATCTCAAACAGATACAGAAAGTATAATTAAACTATTTGAATATAATCTAAAAAATGATGCTTTTGAAGCTTTTAAAACTACATTAAATGAGCTACATGGAGCTTTTGCAATATTACTTCTTACAAAAAAAGATGCAAATACTATGTTTTTTGCAAAACAAGGAAGCCCACTTTTAATAGCTAAAAATAATGAAGAGATTTTCTTTGCTAGTAGTGATGCACCTGTTATTGGTAAAGCAAAAGAAGTGATTTATCTTGAAGATGGTGATTATGGATATATAAAAAATAATGAAATTCATTTATTTAGAAATCATAAAAAAACAGAACTTTCTTGGACTACATTACCTCAAAATAAAGAGTTTGCACAAAAAGAAGGTTTTAGATTTTTTATGGAAAAAGAGATTTATGAACAACATCATGTTTTACAAGATACATTAATGGGAAGAGTAAGTGATAATGGAATCAAATTTGATGAGGTTGAAAAAGAATTTTTTAATGAAATAAAAGATATCACTATTTGTGCATGTGGTACAAGCTATCATGCTGGAATGGTGGGTAGTTATTTAATTCAAAGAGATGCTAGAATTAAAACTTCAGTAGAAATTGGTAGTGAATTTAGATATAAAGACCCTATTTTAAATAAAGATACACTTTTTATAGTTATATCTCAAAGTGGAGAAACAGCTGATACATTAGAAGCACTAAAAATGGCAAAAAATGCAGGACTTAAAACTCTAGCTATTTGTAATGTAGATAATTCTTCAATCGTAAGACTTGCTGATAAAACAATACTAACAAGAGCTGGTATTGAAAAAGGAGTGGCTTCTACTAAAGCTTTTGCTACTCAAGTAATGGTTTTATGGATGCTTGCAAATTATTTAAGTAATAAAAATGATACAAAACTTATGTTAGAAGCTGCAAAAATATGTGAAGTAAATGATAAATTACATGAAAAAGTAAAAAGATTATCAAAAAGATACCTTCATGGACATGGATTTTTCTTTATAGGAAGAGATGTATTTTTCCCTCTTGCACTTGAGGGTGCTTTAAAATTAAAAGAGATAAGCTATTTACATGCAGAAGGATATCCTGCTGGTGAGATGAAACATGGGCCTATTGCTTTAGCAGACCCTGAACTTTATACTATTGCACTTCTAAGTAAAAATTTACTTTTTGAAAAAACAAAATCAAATATAGAAGAGCTTTCAAGTAGAGATAGTACAATCCTTACAATATCTTCTGAAGAGATTGAAACAACTGATGATTTTATTAAAATAAATGAAAGTAATCATTATATGATAGAATTTTATGAAATGATGGTAGTAACACAACTATTAGCTATGGAAATATCTATAAGACTTGGAAATGATGTAGATATGCCTAGAAATTTAGCAAAATCAGTAACAGTAGAATAAAAATTTATTAAGGAGAAATAATGGCTGAAAACAAGCAAACTGAAGAATTTCAAGATGAAGAACCAATGGAAATCGGAGCTGGATTTGTAATAAAAGTATTAGCAATAGGGCTTGGACTTGTTACAATTATTATAGGTGTTCCATATTTAATAATGAAATAATACAAATTTTAAAAAAATTATGATATAATTTTGCTTCGTATTTTAAATACGACAATTCTCATCTACCAATCCTTTGAATAGGTTGCCGAAAGGTTAATGGGTAGAGAGGTAAAAACCTAAATTAAAAAAATATAATGCAAGGAGAAATTATGGCATGTAATGTAACTATGAAAGACTTATTAGAAAGCGGTGTTCATTTTGGTCATCAAAAAAGAAGATGGAATCCAAAAATGAAAAAATTTATCTTTGGTGTAAGAAAAAATATTTATATCATTGATTTACAAAAAACTTTAAGATACTTCAAATATACTTATAATATCGTTAGAGATTTTGCAGCTGAAGGAAAAACTATCCTTTTTGTTGGAACAAAAAAACAAGCAGTAAATGTAATCAAAGAAGAAGCAATCAGATGTGGAATGCCTTATGTAAATCACAGATGGCTTGGTGGTATGATGACTAACTTTGGTACTGTTAAAAAATCTATTAGAAAATTAGACATTATTGAAAAAATGGAAGAAACTGGACAAATTAACCTTTTAACTAAAAAAGAAAGATTAATTCTTAGCAGAACTAAAGCAAAATTAGAAAAATATATTGGTGGAATTAGACACCTTAAAACTACTCCTGATGTACTATTCGTAATCGATGCAGTAAAAGAAAGAATTGCTATTAAAGAAGCTAAAAGATTAGGAATCCCTGTAGTAGCTCCACTTGATACAAACTGTGATCCTGATGTAATCGATTACCCAATTCCAGGAAATGATGATGCAATCAGAAGTGTTCATTTATTTGCTAAAACTATGGCAGATGCTATCATCGAAGGTAAAGAATTAGCAGCTCAAGATGGTGAAGATGTAGAATTACCTGTAAGTGAAGAAGAAGTAAATGAAGTAGTAGCAGAAACAAAAGAAGAAGCTGCAGCTGAAGCAAAAACTGAAGAAGAAATCGCTGAAGAAGTAAAAGAAATTAAAGAATAATTTCTTTTTTCTTTATAATATTATAGATTATTAAAATAAATAAGGAGCATAAAATGGCAGAAATTACAGCTAAAATGGTAAAAGATTTAAGAGCAAAAACTGGTGCTGGAATGATGGATTGTAAAAAAGCATTAGTTAAAGCTAATGGAGATATGGATAAAGCAGTAGAAGAATTAAGAAAAGCTGGTCTTGCTAATGCAGACAAAAAAGGTAGCAGAAATGCAGCTGAAGGTGTAGTAAATATCTTTATTAGTGATGATCACAAAACTGCTACAATTTCTGAAATTAACTGTGAAACAGATTTCGTTGCTAAAAATGCAGATTTCCAAGGATTTGTAACAAGCACAACTGAACATATTCAAAAAACTGAACCTGTTGATGTAGATGCATTATTAAATGGTGAATTTAAAGGTGCTAAATTTGAAGAAGAATTAAAAACTATTATCGCTAAAATTGGTGAAAATATCGTAGTTAGAAGATTTGCTACAATCAAAACTGATGCAAATGGAATCGTAAATGGATATGTTCATATGGGTGGTAAAGTTGGTGTTGTTGTAGCAGCAGCTTGTGATAAACCTGAAACTGCTGAAGCTGTAAAAGATGTATTAAAAGATATCGCAATGCATGCAGCAGCTATGGCTCCTAAATATTTAAATCCTGAAAGCATTCCAGCTGAAGATATCGAAAAAGAAGTTGAAATTGCTAAAGCTCAATTATTAAAAGAAGGTAAACCAGAACAAATTATTGAAAAAATTATTCCTGGAAAAATCAAAAGATTTGAAGCTGATAACTGTTTAACAAAACAAGCTTTTGTTAAAGATGACAAAAAAACAGTAGAACAAGTATTAGCTGATGCTGCAAAAGCAGTAGGTGGAGAAGCTAAACTTGCTGAATATATCAGATATGAAATGGGTGAAGGTCTTACTAAAACTGGATGTAATTTAGCTGAAGAAGTAGCAGCTACATTAGCATAATCAAGGATTTTCCTTGATTAAGGCTACTAATTTATCTCACGAATTTGATTATAAACTATTTGAAAATATTTCACTTTCAGTAGCACCTAAAGAAAAAGTCTCTATCATTGGTGTTAGTGGTAGTGGAAAATCTACTCTATTACATATTTTATCAACATTTTTAAAACCTAATTCTGGAGAAGTTTATCTATTTAATAAAAATATATATACTATAAAAGAAAAAGAATTAATTGAAATTAGAAAAAAAGAGATAGGTATAATTTTTCAGTTTCATTATCTTTTTAATGGTTTTAGTGCTTATGACAACTTAAAAGTTGCTTCTCTTTTAGCAAATGAAGAAATTGATGAAGATTTATTAAAAAGATTAAATATTTATGATGTAATAAATCAAAATATACAAACTTTAAGTGGTGGACAACAACAAAGAGTAAGTATAGCAAGAGTGCTTACTAAAAAACCAAAAATTATTTTTGCTGATGAGCCTACTGGAAACTTAGATAGAACAACTGCTTTTGAAGTTATGGATATTTTAAAAGAATATTGTGATACATATAATGCCTCTTTAGTAATGGTAACACATGATAATGAAATAGCAAATAAATGTGATACTATATATAGATTAGAAAACTATGGATTACATAAACTTACTAAATGATAAATCAGTAACAACATTTTTTTTATTATTTATAAGGTGGAGTGCTTTACTTGCTTTTTTACCTATATTTAATTCTACAACTATACCAAATGTTATAAAAGCTACTTTTGTGGTATGGTTTACATTTGTAACATATCCTCTTGTACCTCAAGTTAGCTTTGAGCCAACTCTAAATAATATATTTTTATCTATTATAAATGAAGTTACTTTTGGTTTTTTTACAGGTATTGCTATTCAAATTGTATTTATGATACTTAGTTTTGCAGGTGAACTTATATCATTTGTAATGGGTCTTACAATGGCTAATATTGTAGATCCAAGTAGTGGGCAACAAACACCAGTAATAGGTCAATTTTTTAATATAGTAGCTATTACTGTTTTTTTAGCTGTAAATGGTCATCATATGATGTTATTACTTATAGCAAAATCTCTTCATTCTATGCCTTTTGGTACTTTTTTTGAAATGAGACATATGGGTGAATATCTTATGATGGAAATGGGGAAATTTTTTGTTCTTGGATTTTCTATTGCTTTTCCTATATTAGCAGTTTCAATATTAAGTGATATTATTTTTGGAATGATTATGAAAAGTATGCCTCAATTTAACTTACTTGTAGTTGGATTCCCTATAAAAATAGGGCTAAGTTTTGCTATTATTATGGCTATACTTGGCAGTATGATGTTTTTATTTAAAAAAGAAATGTTTGATGTAATACATATCTTATCTACTTTTATATAATTTATCAAAAATATTCACAAATTTTCTAGTAAAAGTCCAATCATCATTTATATATAAAAGTTCATAATTTTTATGAAAAGCACTATATGTGTAATTTGCACTTCCAAATCCCACTACAATATCATCTATTATAAATAATTTCATATGCATAATTCCTTTATATTTTCCTCTACCAATCCCTTTTAATAATTTAACTTTTATATTTCTTAATTTTCTTAATTGTGGAATTACACTTTTATGAAGTTGATTTTTATTAGATTCATAATCAGCTACAATATAGATTTTTATCCCTTTTCTTGCTACACTTTTTAATGCTTTTAAAAACTTTTTATTTGTAAAAGTATAGATAGCTATCTTAATATTTTCATGTGCATGATAAAATAATGATTCCACTCTTTTTTCTGCTATATTCCCATCTTGTGGTAAAAAATAAACCTCATCTTTTGCATACAAACCTATTATTATCAAAAATAAAATTAATATCCTTTTCATTTCACTCCTTTTTGATATAATTATAATAAAAAAATGGGAGATTAAGATGAAAAATGCCCTACTATTTACGGATAATGCTACTATAAAAAAATTATTTTCTTTAAGTTTAGAAAAAAAAGGTCTAGAACTTATAGAGGGGGATTTAGAAAATCCTGAAATACCAGAGTGTGATTTGATTTTTGTTGATAATGAAATTTTAAATGATAATTTAGAAAATTTACTACAAAATAGTTCTGCAAAAAAAGTATTAATTTTAGGAAAAAATGAAGAAAAAAAACCTGGCTTCACTGAATATATGACAAAACCTTTTTTACCTACAGATTTAATAGAATTAATAACAAAACTAGAAACTACTCCAGATGAATCAGAAGAAAAACATGATGATTTAAAAGATTTCGATGATTTTGATTTAGATGACAATTTAGATGATCTAAATTCAGATGATGATAACGATGATGATATAAATTTAGATGATATTGATTTTGATGAAGATTTATCTACTATAGATATAGATGATCACAGTTTAGATAATATTAAACCTGAAGAAAATGAAGATGATGTTATTGCAGATGACCCAAACAGTGATGATGAATTTGATATCGATAATATGGACTTAGATGAAAGTTCTGATGCAAATAATAGTAGCAATGACGAAAATGAATTAAATCTTGATGATATTGATTTTGATGATACTCCTACTGAAGAAAAAGATGATAACATAGCAGATGACCCTAATAGTGATGATGAATTTGATATCGATAATATGGATTTAGATGAAAGTTCTAGTGATGATGTGACTATTGATGAAGATGATATCTCTGCTGATAATAATAGTGATGATGAGTTTGATATTGATAATATGGACTTAGATGAAAGTTCTAGTGATGATGTGACTATTGATGAAGATGATATCTCTGCTGATAACACTAACGATGATGAGTTTGATATCGATAATATGGATTTAGATGAAAGTTCTAGTGATGATGTGACTATTGATGAAGATGATATCTCTGCTGATAACACTAACGATGATGAGTTTGATATTGATAATATGGATTTAGATGAAAATAGTACTACAGATGAAACTATGAATGAAGAAAATTTATCTAATGATGAGGATGATTTAGATGCAGCATTATCTAAAATAGATGAAAAAGAGATGGCAGAAGCTATTGGTGCAGAAATAGATTTAGATGAAAATAGTGCAAATTTAAATAATACAGATGACACTATAGAAAATTTAGATCAAAATATTGATATTGAAGAAAATAATACAGAAGTAGCTACACAAACAAATGAAGAAAAAGTATCTACTTTAAATTCTGTATTAAATTTAAATCTTGAAGAATTAAAAAAATCAGGTGCAACAATTACTATTACAATAAAATTTGATAAGGAATAAAAATGGGTAGTTTAGTAATACTTTCAGGTCCAAGTGGTAGTGGTAAAACAAGTGTAGCAAGAGAAGTATGTAAAAGAATAGGTTTAGATAAAACATACTTTTCAATCTCAACTACAACTAGAGCTCCTAGAGAAGGTGAGCAAAATGGAATTGATTATTTTTTTGTAGATAAAGATGAATTTTTAGAAGATATTGCAAACAATCAATTTTTAGAATGGGCAGAAGTTCATGGAAACTACTATGGAACTAGTTTAAAACAAATCACAGAAGCTTTAAATGCTGGAAAAATAGTATTTTTAGATATAGATGTACAAGGATTTGAAAGTATTAAAAAGATTTACCCTGAATTTATTACTTCAGTATTTATAACTACAAAAAATAAAGATGTATTAATACAAAGACTAAAAAACAGAGGAACAGAAACAGAAGAAAGCCTAAAAGTAAGACTTATTAATGCTTTAGGTGAAATGAAAAAAATAGATGAATATGATTATTTACTTATAAATGATATTTTTGAACAAAGTGTAGAAGTACTTGAAGCAATAGCAAAAGTATCACTTATAAAATCAAGTAAAAAAGATTTAGAAAACTTTATAAAGGAATGGAATAAATGAAAAATAAAGTAATAGAGATTATTAAAAAACATATAGATGATGAAATAATTTTACAAAAACCAAAAAAAGAAGAATTTGGGCATTTTGCAGTTCCTGTATTTAAATATGCTAAACAAGCTCAAAAAAATCCTATGGAATATGCAAAAGAATTATGTAAAGAATTTGAATGTTATGATGAATTTGAAAGTGTAGATGCTATAGGTGGATTTGTAAACTTCAAATTAAGTGATTCTATGCTTGATTTAATGTCAAATAGAGTCTTAGAAGAAAAAAACAGCTTTGGAAAAGGTGATAAAACAGAAACTATTTTACTTGAATATATTTCTGCAAATCCAACTGGACCTATGCATATAGGACATGCAAGAGGTGCTATATATGGTGATGCAATCCTTAGAATAGGAAGACATTTAGGATATAAAATCACAAGTGAATATTATGTAAATGATGCAGGAAATCAAATAAGACTACTTGGAGTCTCAGTTTATTTAGCAGCTAGAGAGATTTTATGTTTTGATGTTAAATGGCCAGAAGAGTTTTATAGAGGTGAATATATCAAAGATTTAGCAAGTGTAGCTATTGATGAGTTTGGAAAAAGCTATTTTGAAGATGAAAATCATATAGATGAACTTGCTATGTGGGCAAAAGATAAAATGTTAGAGCTTATCAAACAAGATATTAAAAACCTAAAAGTAACAGAATTTGATAACTGGGTAAGTGAAAAAGCTTTATATAGCGAATGGGATAAAGTACTAGAAAAACTAAAAAAACATAATGCAATATATGAAAAAGATGGAAAACTTTGGCTAAGAAGTACAGAGTATAAAGATGAAAAAGATAGAGTAGTAGTAAGAGAAGATGGAAGACCTACATATCTTGCTGGAGATATCATCTATCATAATGATAAATTCAAAAGAGGATATGATAGATATATCAATATTTGGGGAGCAGACCATCATGGATATATTGCAAGAGTAAAAGCTGCTATTGAATTTTTAGGATATGATAGTAAAAAACTTGAAGTATTACTTGCTCAAATGGTAAAACTACTTAAAGGTGGACAAGAATACAAAATGAGTAAAAGAGCTGGAAATTTTATCTTAGCTAGTGAAGTAGTAGAAGATATTGGTGCTGATGCTTTAAGATTTATTTTCCTTACAAAAAAAGCAGATACTCCACTTGAATTTGATGTAGATGATTTAAACAAAACTGATTCAAGCAATCCAGTATTTTATGTAAACTATGCTTATGCAAGAATTAATTCTATTTTTAATAACTTAAATAAAACTTTTGATGATACAAAAGATATAAAATTAGATAATCTTCAAAAAGCTGAAAAAGAGTTACTTTTTTATGCACTTCAACTACCTTATGAACTTGAAGATGCTTTCAAACACAGAGAGCCTCATAGAGTTACAAACTTTTTAATCTCACTTGCAGCAAAAACACATAGTTTTTATAATTCAAACAAAGTAGCTGGTGATGAAAGAGAAAATATTAGACTAAAAGTACTTGCAACAGTAGCTACTGTTATCAAAGCTGGACTTGATATTTTAGGAATAGAAGTAAAAGAGAGAATGTAATCTCTTTTATTTCATTATACAAGGCTTAAAA
>Ga0256828_1001603_pt1 | contig 13949 bp, 14 predicted proteins | sample CV88metaG_FD_185993 | JGI IMG/M metagenome (GOLD analysis project Ga0256828, IMG submission 185993) | Hydrothermal vent microbial communities from East Pacific Rise, Pacific Ocean - CV88 | ecosystem: Environmental > Aquatic > Marine > Hydrothermal vents | place: Pacific Ocean: East Pacific Rise...
GCTTATATTTTCAAATATAGCTTCCCGTATAAAACCTGCATAAATATCTCTTACAAGTTCACTTGTAAGGTCTTGTGGATCATATAGATATGGTGATTGCGGCAGGAGTTTGCTTATTGTCTCAAGCAGATCTTCATGCCCCACTTTCTTTGGTATTGCAGTTGGAATAAGGGCTTCAAACTCTGTTGCAAAACGGTTGTATTGAGCTATCTTTTTAAATAGCTTTTCTTGTGATACCTGATCAATTTTACTCAGTACTATTATATGTTTTACTTTTTTATTGTTTAGTTTTAGAAATTTTTCATAATACTCTATAGAATCTGTAACAGGTGCCAGATAGACTATAAGGTCACAATCGCCCATCGCTTTTAGTGCTTCATCAAGCATATATTGATTTAGTATTTTCTCTTTTTCGTGAAGTCCCGGAGTATCTACAAAAACTATTTGGGTATCGTTGTGCATCACAATAGCATTGGAGCGTTTCCTAGTTGCATTTGCTTTTTGGCTTACCATGGCTATTTTCTCACCCAACAAAGAGTTCATAAGTGTGCTTTTTCCTGCATTTGGGCGACCTATAAGAGATACAAAACCAGCACGGGTTTTTGTATTGGAACCTGCTTTTGTCATTTTTTTTCCTAATTATAATATATATCTTGAGAGGTCATCATCATCAACGACGGTATCAAGTTTTTCATGTACAAGTTCAGATGTGATTTTATACTCTTTGCCATTGTACTGGTCTGCATTAAAACTTATATCTTCTAAAACTTTTTCAAGTACTGTATGCAGTCTTCTTGCTCCTATATCTTCTGTTGTTTCGTTTGCTGTGTGTGCAAGTTTTGCTATAGTATGTATTGCTTCATCTTCAAATACAAGCTTCATCCCTTCCACACCAAGGAGTGCTTCATATTGTTTTAGAAGGGAGTTTTGTGTTTGTGTAAGTATCTGATACAGACTCTCCTGTGTCAGTGATTCAAGTTCAACTCTAAGTGGAAATCTACCTTGAAGCTCAGGTATAAGATCACTTGGTTTGCTGACATGAAATGCACCTGCTGCGATAAAAAGTATATGGTCTGTTTCTATCACACCATATTTTGTGGTAACACTGCTGCCTTCTACAATTGGCAAAAGGTCTCTTTGTACACCCTCTTTGCTCGGATCGTTTCTGCCTTGACTTTTTTCGCTCAGTGCTATCTTGTCTATCTCATCCAAAAAGATTATACCGCCGTCTTGAGCTCTTTTTAATGCTTGTGTGTTGATAGTGTTTGTATCTATGAGTTTATTCATAGCTTCTCTTTTTAGGATATTTTTTGCATCTTTTACAAGCACCTCTTTTTTGCCATCTTCTTTGTTTATGTTTGCAAATATTTTAGTGAAACTCTCTTGTACTTTCACCATCTCAGGAGGTAGATTTGTATCATCAAATTCAACATGTATTTTATCCATTTCCAGCTCAATGGTTTTATCATCCATCTCACCGCTTTCTACCCTTTTTTCCATAGCTTCAAGCAGTCTTTGATAATCATCTTTTTTGCTTTGACTTGCACCTTCAGGGAGTGGTGGCAGCAGTTTTTCAACAATTTTGTTTGTGATGTAGTTTTGGATCTTCTCTTTGTTTTGTTCCTCTTTTTCCTCTTTGACTATACTTATGGCATTTACAACCAGATCTCTTATCATAGATTCAACATCTCTTCCTACAAATCCGACTTCTGTGTATTTACTTGCCTCTACTTTTATAAATGGTACTTTCATCATCTTTGCAAGTCTTCTTGATATCTCTGTTTTACCTACACCTGTTGAGCCTATCATAAGGATGTTTTTTGGCATAATTTCGTTTTGGAGTTCTTGATTTAGTTGCATCCTTCTGTATCGTGTACGAAGTGCGAGGGCTATGGTCTTTTTGGCATCTTTTTGACCTATGACATAGTTGTCAAGATATTCAACTATCTCTTTTGGTGTTAGATTCATGGTTTATTGTTCCTCCAAAATAAGAGTTTTGATATTGTGATTTGTATATATACAAAGATCTGCGGCAATATGTAGAGACTCTTTTACAAGTTCCTCTTCATCCATATCTTTTGCATGTTTTTTTAATGCTCTTGCAGCTGATATAGCAAAGTTTCCACCACTTCCGATAGAGGCTATCTCTCCATCTTCAGGTTCCACTACATCACCGTTGCCTGTAAGTATAAATATGTGTTTTGTATTTAGTACTATCATCATCGCTTCAAGTCTGCGAAGCACTTTGTCTTTTCTCCATGCTTTTGAAAACTCAATTACAGATTTTAAAAGGTCACCCTTTTTGTCATCCAAAAACTCTTCAAACATCTCAAAAAGATTAAAAGCATCGGCAGTACTTCCTGCAAAACCTGCCAAGATTTTGCCATGATGCAGAGTTCTTATCTTTGTGGCATTGCCCTTTAGTACACTGTTGCCAAAAGTAACCTGACCATCTCCACCTATTACTGCCTTGTTTTTGCCTTTATATGCAAGTATTGTAGTGGCATCAAACATTATTTGTCTCCTGTCGGCGAGAAAAATTTATCATTTTATTCGCCTTGTACATCCACATGAAGCGTAGCATGTAAACCGTGACCGAGTTTGAAATCCAAGTCGTGTTCACCGACAGTTTTTATGGCTGATTTTTCATTTATATGTTTTTTATCTATCTCAATATTGTGTTGCTCTTTTAGTGCTTGAGCTATCTCGTCTTTTGTAACAGCACCAAAGAGGTGACCGTTTTTGCCAAGTTTTTTTGTTATTACTATCTCTGCTTTATCCAGTATCTTTGCGATCTCTTTTAGTGCATTTACCTCTTTCTCAAGGTTTTGGGCAACGATAAGTTCCTCTTTTGCATGTTGTTCGAGTATCTCAGGTGTAGCAAGTCTTGCAAAACCTTTTTTTATTAAAAAGTTTTGACCATAACCCGGTTTTACCTCTTTTACTTCACCCCTTTTACCAAGGCTTTTTACATCTTTTATCAAAAGTACTTTCATGATATTTTCCTATCTTTGTATTTCACCACCGTAAGAAACGATGCCGTATGTTAAATTTCCTATCTTGCTGTATCCCATATCTTTTAGTATTCTGGCTACATGAGCAGATCTGCTTCCCACGTGGCAATAAAGGATAATATTTTCATCTTTTGCCAAATTTGCTTCATTCCAAGCTGCAAAAAAGCTACTTGTAGGTACAAGATTATCCGCACCTTTTATATGTCCCATCTGCCATTCCATATGTTCTCTTACATCCACAAGTGTAAAATTAACCATGCCAAGTTCTCTTGCTTCTATAAGTGCATGAAGCTCATCACCATCCAACTCATCCTGAGAAACAAGTTGTTCACATTCCTCTTTTGTAAGTCCTCTTGAATGTGTATGTACAGCTTCCTCCATACCGAGTTCGATTTTTTTGGCTTCTGCATATTCCGGTGTGCAAAATATTCCACAATGGCATTTGCCCTCATTTGGTATCTCATTTTCTATTGCCGGTTTACACGGACATATTCTGTCATCAACAGATTTTGGTTTTTCCCCACTGCTATCTACCATAAAACAAGGGCAAAATCTTTTGCCATACATCATTTTGTTTCTGGCAAGACCCATCTGTACACCTTCGTTTACTTCCTCTTGAGGGTTATAAACCCAGCCCCTTGATTCGCAAACTTTATCTGTGAATTTAACTGTTTTTTCCATCTCTGATATAAACGCATCAGAGTTTATATCTATTTTTACTATACTCATATATTTTCCTACTTTTTTCTTTGTGCTTTGCCTTCTATTATAAATCTCAAAGCATTTAGTTTGATAAATCCCTCTGCATCTTTTTGGTTGTATACTTCATCCTCTTCAAATGTTGAATATTCTGCATTGAAAAGTGAAACATCACTGCTTCTACCAACCACCATTACACTCCCTTTGTAAAGTTTTAGTCTGACTGTTCCCTCTACAAATTTTTGTGTATTGTCTATTGCTGCTTGAAGCATCTCTCTCTCAGGGGAAAACCAAAAACCATTATAGATAAGTTTTGCATATCGTGGCATCATCTCATCTTTTAGGTGCATCGCTTCACGGTCTAGTGTTATAGATTCTATCGCTCTGTGGGCTTTTAGCATTATTGTACCACCCGGAGTTTCATAGCAACCTCTTGCCTTCATACCTACAAAACGGTTTTCTACAATATCGACACGACCTATTCCATGTTTGCCACCAAGTTCATTGAGTGTTTTAAGCATCGTTGCAGGGCTTAACTCTTTGCCGTTTAGTGTAATTGGATCGCCGTTTTTGTACCCAATCTCTATGTATTCTGCTTCATCTGGAGCATTCTCAGGAGAGTTTGACCAAAGCCACATGCTCTCTTCTGGTTCAGCTGAAGGATCTTCTAATATACCACCCTCATAAGATATATGTAGAAGGTTTGCATCCATTGAATATGGAGATTTTTTACCTTTTTTCTCGATAGGGATACCGTGTTTTTCGGCATATGCCAAAAGTTTTTCCCTTGAGTTTAGATCCCACTCTCTCCATGGTGCTATGATAGTGAGTGTAGAATCCTGAGACAGGTAGCCCATCTCAAATCTCACTTGGTCGTTTCCTTTTCCTGTTGCACCGTGACTTACACCATCAGCACCGGTGATTTTTGCAATCTCTGCTTGTCTTTTTGCTATGAGTGGTCTTGCAATTGATGTTCCCAAAAGATATTCACCTTCATATATTGCATTTGCTCTAAACATAGGGTAAACAAAATCTTTTACAAACTCTTCTCTTAGATCATCAATGAAAATATTTTCAGGTTTTATTCCAAATTCAAGAGCTTTTTTACGAGCAGGTTCGAGTTCTTCGCCTTGCCCCAAATCAGCCGTAAAAGTTACAACTTCACATTTGTATTCATCTTGAAGCCATTTTAAAATAATACTTGTGTCCAGTCCGCCAGAGTATGCCAAGACTACTTTTTTTACCTCTTTTTTCATCTAAAAACCTTATATAGTAAAATAATTATCGCGATTTTACAATAAAGTATATTAAAAAATGGTTAGTGGAAAATATTTGGGGGAGAGGTAAGGTATTTTTAATTAAAGATTCAAAAGGTGATTTTAACCTTTTGAATCAAACAATATACCTGTTACTTCTTTCATTTTTGGTAAAAATTCAGCAGCTTTTTCAGCTGGAAATCTTCTAATCATTTTGTGTGTTTTTGCTTCAATGACGGAGACATAAAATACATCATCTTTATCCACACCAAATTTTATATTTGTTGTTATTGGTGACATAGTATCGTTTAGCTGTTTTACCAAATCTTCCACATCTTTTTTAGAATCAAGTTTCACACCCTCAGATGCCTGTTTTTGCATCTGTTCTACAACATCTGTTTTTTGTGAGTTTATTTGATTTGTTCTTTCTACCGCTCTTCCCTGAGTTTCTGCAGTACCTACCTGAGACTGTTGTTGTCTTGCAACATTAGCTATACCATCCATGATACACTCCTACACATATATATTGCTACTAAACACAATATCGGCAAAATGTAAAATAACTTAAGAAAAAAAATATTTTTTTGAAAATTATATCTGTATTTAATTCAAATTGGATAAAATCACACCTATGAATAATATAGAGTATATACAATTAGTGGAAAAACTAAACCTTTTTGCCAAGCATTATTATGTTTTGGATGATCCTATCACGACAGATGAAGTGTATGACGAGCTTTATCGTAAAGTTTTGCAATATGAAAAAAACAATCCTGATAAAATATTGCCAAACTCTCCTACACAAAGGGTTGGAGATGTTCTTAGCGATGGTTTTGCAAAACAAAAACACCTCTCTCGTATGTGGTCACTCGAAGATGTTTTTGATAACGACGGATTGAAAAAATGGCTTGAAAAAACATACAGACTTGATACAAATATCTCATTTTACTGTGAACCAAAATATGACGGTGCTTCATTAAATCTTATTTATGAAGATGGAAAACTTCTTATGGGGATAACCAGAGGTGACGGTAATGAGGGTGAGTTAATTACACAAAATGTAAAAACAATAAAATCTATCCCTTTGGTGATTGAGCATAAGGAACTTATTGAAATCCGTGGTGAAGTTGTGATTTTCAAAGATGAGTTTGAGAAGATAAATGCCCAAAGACTAAAAAACGGCGAACCTCTGTTTGCAAACCCAAGAAATGCGGCAGCAGGCAGTCTAAGACAACTTGATCCATCTATAACAGCCTCCAGAAATCTTGTGTTTTTACCATACGGTGTCGGAGAAAATACTCTAAAGCAAAAACTTCTGAGTCAGAAGATGGAGTATATATACAATCTTGGTTTTAGAAAACCGCCCAAGAGAGCTGTATGCAGCGGATATGAAGATATACAAAAGATATATTCGGTGATGAAAGAGCAAAGGGACTCTTATGATATGATGCTTGATGGAATGGTTGTAAAAGTAGATGAGATATCTGCTCAGATTGATATGGGTTATACTGTAAAAAATCCAAGATTTGCAGTAGCTTATAAATTTCCTGCCATTGAGAAGATAACAACAATAAAAGATATAGTGCTTCAGGTTGGCAGAACTGGTGCTGTAACACCTGTCGCGGTTGTTGAACCTACAGATATAGACGGTGTTGTTGTAGAGAGAGCAACTTTGCATAATTTTGATGAGATAGAGCGAAAGGACTTGAGGATAAACGATAAAGTGATCATCCTTAGAAGTGGAGATGTAATACCAAAAATCATAAAAGTTTTGATTAATGAGAGGGATGGAAGTGAAATAAAAGTCAAAAGACCTGAGTTGTGTCCTGTATGCAGTAGTGAATTGTTGGATGAGGGTGTACTTTTGAAATGTCAAAATCTTGAGTGTGAAGCAAGAGTTGTGAACTCTATCATCTATTTTGCTTCAAAACCATGTCTCAATATAGATGGGCTTGGTGTGAAAATAGTTGAGATTTTGTTTAGCTCAGGACTTGTAAAAAGTGTGCTGGATCTCTTTGAGTTGACTTTGGATAAATTACTAAAACTTGAGGGCTTTAAAGAGAAAAAATCACAAAATCTGCTAGATGCAATACAAAATGCAAAGGGGTGTGAGTACTGGAGGTTTATCAACTCTCTGGGGATTGAACACATTGGTGAAGTTGCTTCAAAAACTTTGAGTGAAAACTTTGGCTTTGAGTTTATAGATGCTACAAAAGAGCAGATTGTTGAGTGTGATGGTATCGGTGAGGAGATGGCAGAATCTGTTTTGGAGTTTGTAAGGGTAAACAGGGAAAATATACTAAAGCTGCAAAATATTTTACAACCTGTCAAACCACTAAAAAGAGCTGAGGCACAAGAGAACCCTTTTAAGGGTAAAACAGTGGTACTGACAGGAACAATGAGTCGCTCAAGAGGTGAGATAAAAGAGATGCTTGAGTCGTTGGGTGCAAAAGTGAGTAGCAGTATAAGTAAAAAAACAGATTTTTTGATATATGGTACAGATGCTGGAAGCAAATATGACAAAGCATTACAGCTTGGTGTTGGTGTGATAGATGAAGATGAGATGAGGAAGATGATATTATGAGGGTAATTTTTGTATTTTTAATATTGGCTGGAGTTGCTTTTGGCAGTAGAGATGGCGGACCGTATATCGGTATTGGGTATGGTAGCTCAAAATATATCAACGACGGATTGTATGACGATATGAAATCTGATACATCCCAAAGTGCAACAATATATACGGGTGCTTATATAAATAAAAATTTTTCTGTTGAGTTGGGTTACAGCAGTTTTGATGCATGGCAAGAATCACAGGGGTATGATGTTGATGATGAGAAAAGTGTGAGTTTTTCCACTTCAACAGTGAGTGTACTGGCACATTATGCTTTTTTTGATGATATGCTTGATTTTTATGCCAAAGGTGGAGTTGGACAGATAAACGGCAGTGGCATATCCACCACAGGTTTTGATTTTGTTTATGGTGGTGGTGTAGGTTTGAGAATAAACGAATGGTTTGGCTTGAAAATGGCTTATGATAGATACGATTTTGAGTACAAAGACAAAGAGGATAAAAAATACAATATGTATATTGACTTTGTATATGGTGCAGTTGAGTTTCAGTTTTGATGAGATTAGATAATTTTTTATTAAAAAAAGGTTATGTTCAAAGTAGAACAAAGGCACAGGAGATTATAAAAGAATCACTTGTGAGTGTAGATGGCACAGTTGTGTCAAAAAGTTCATACAAACTTGTTGGTGATGAAAAGATAGATATAGCCCAATACAAGAGATTTGTTTCCCGCTCTGCTCACAAGCTCGATAAATTTTTGGATGAGATAGATATAGATCTAGATGGTATGATTGGTTTGGATATAGGCTCATCAACAGGTGGGTTTACTCAGGTGTTGCTTCAAAAAGGGGTAAAAGAGGTCAGTGCCGTTGATGTTGGCAAAGGGCAACTAGACAAAAGTTTAAAAGATGACAAAAGGGTGCTTTCTTATGAGAGTTGTGATATAAGAGATTTTAGAGTTGAGAAATGTTTTGATATTGTCACAAGTGATGTGGCTTTTATCTCTTTGCACTATATTTTAGATGATATTGATCGTTTGGCATCCAAGCATATTATATTGTTGTTTAAGCCCCAGTTTGAAGTTGGGAGAGGGGTTAAAAGGGATAAAAACGGTGTAGTGCTTGATAAAAAAAGTATACAAAAAGCTATGATAAAATTTGAAGATGCATGTGGATTGAAAGGGTGGAGTCTGATCAAAAAATCTCCATCGCAACTTGCAGGAAAAGGGGGTAATATTGAATATTGCTACTACTATAAAAAATAGTACTTCTATCGCTATAGGTGGATTTGACGGAATGCACACAGGGCATCAAAAACTGTTTGATGCTCTTGATGGAAATGGTTGTATTGTTGTTATTGAAACAGGGTATGCCAATCTTACACCAAAGAGGGAAAGGGAGAGATTTAGCAACTATCCTGTTTTTTATATAGAATTAGAAGATATTCGTCATCTTGACGGGGTGGAGTTTATCAGATATTTAAAGCAAAATTTTCCAAAATTAAAGAAGATAGTGGTTGGATACGATTTTCATTTTGGAAAAGACAGAAGATACTCTTTTGATGATTTGAAAAACCTTTTTGACGGAGAGGTTAAAGTTATTGATGAGGTGAGTTTAAACGGGGATTCCATACACTCACACAAGATAAGGTTAAAGCTCGGCATTGGGGATATAAAAGGGGCAAATGCTTTTTTGGGATATAACTATACCATAGTGGGTGAGCTTGAAAAAGGGCAGGGTATAGGCAAAAAAGAGCTTTTTGCCACAATAAACATAAAAGCAGATGGATACCTTGTACCAAAAGAGGGAGTGTATGCCACTTTGACAAAAATTGATGATGAAGAACATTATCATCCCTCTGTCAGTTTTGTAGGACACAGACAAACGACGGATGGCACTTTTGCCATAGAGAGTCATATACTTGATGGTGAAGTGGAGTGTAAAAAAAAGGCTGCTATAAGTTTTGTAAATTTTATTAGGGAAAATAAAAAGTTTGAATCTATGGTTGAGTTAAAAGATGCGATACAAAAAGATATAGATATCGCTTCTAAAGAATTAAGGTTGTTACAATTATGAAAGACAGAGAATACTTGATAGATTCGCAGGTAGATTTTAGATTTTTACAAAATCAGAACGATTTTGTGGTAGATGAGATACCATTGTTTGAGTTTGGCTTTAAGGGGGCTTTTCTTATAGTACATCTTCAAAAAGTTGAGATGACAACATGGGATATGGTAGCTGTTTTGGCAAAATTTTTAAACATAGTACCACAGAAGATAGGTTATGCAGGATTAAAAGACAAACATGCAACAACCACACAATATATCTCTTTGGATGTAAAGTATGAAAAAGATTTAAAAAAATTCAAGCATCCACAAATAAAAATCATATCTTTTTTTAAACATAACAAAAACATAAGGATGGGTGATTTAAAGGGTAACAGATTTAGTATAAATCTGCATTATGTTGACAATATTGAAGCTGGTCGTATAGAGAAAGTTGCCAGAAAAATTGCAAAATCAGGTTTGCCAAACTATTTTGGATATCAAAGATTTGGCAGAGACAAAGAGAGTATAAAACAAGCAAAAGAGATGATAGAGGGGGAGTTGTATATAGATGATAACAAGGTGAAAAATTTTCTTGTATCTATATATCAGAGTGACTTTTTTAACAGGTGGCTCAGAGAGAGAGTGCTTTTGTCCAAGAAGCAAAACAGCTCAGAGTTTCTGTTTTTGAGTGGGGATGTGTGTATCCTAAATGGAAAAAAACTAACCACTTTGAGAACTTTACCTGCCAAAGGTATTGAAGATAAAAAATGTGTACCGACAGGACTTTTGTGTGGCAGGGATGTTTTTCGTGCAAAAGGTGAGGCAAGAAAAATTGAACAAAAATATGATGATGAGTTTTTGCAGTCAAAGGGTTACAGGAGAGAAGCAGTTGTATTTCCTTTGGATATTGAGTGTTCATATAACAAAAAAGAAACATATCTAAATATAAAATTCACACTTCCAAAAGGTTCTTATGCTACTGTTTTTTTAGAGTCAATTGCCGGGAAAAATTATAGTGCAAAGGATGTAAAAGGATAATTTAATGGTAGTTTGAATATAATTTCGACATTATTTCTAAATATGGAGCTAACCTATGGGTGAACTGTTTACATTCTTTGGACTCATCTCTGAAGATCATCATTTTCTTTTTGTGACACATATGATACTTTCTGCTGTTATCGCTATTGTATTGGCTAAGATGGCTATGGGTAATTTACAGGTTGTGCCAAAAGGTACTCAAAATTTGATGGAAGCATATATTGGTGGAGTATTGTCAATGGGTACGGATGTTATGGGCAAGGAAAATGCTCGTAAATATCTTCCACTTGTTGCTACTATTGGTCTTTTTGTTGGTATAGCTAATATTATAGGTATTATTCCGGGGTTTGAAGCTCCGTCTGCTAGTCTAAATATGACTTTGACTTTGGCATTGAGTGTATTTGTGTATTACAACTATCTTGGTATAAAAACAAACGGTGTTATTAACTATTTTAAACACTTTGCAGGTCCTGTTTGGTGGTTGGCATGGTTGATGTTCCCTGTTGAGATAGTTTCTCACTTTTCTCGTATTGTTTCTTTGAGTTTCCGTCTTATGGGTAATATCAAAGGTGATGATATGTTCTTGGCAGTTATCTTGATGCTTGTTCCGTGGGTATTGCCTTTGATCCCTTTTGGTTTGCTTACATTTGGTGCATTTTTACAGGCATTTATTTTTATGATGCTTACTTATGTTTATATTGCCGGTGCTGTTGTAGTGGCAGAACACTAGTCTAAGTATATGCAAAAAGTTATGTTTGATAAAATTATTAGCTTTTTGCTTGGGGCATCATGGGGTATTATTATCCTTGGTGCCTTAATCACCTTCAAACTTTTTCTCTTTCTTGGTATTGCTCTTTCTGTTTTTTTGACTCTTGGATATGTGATTGTTTCTATGTTTCTCTTGCTTATTCTTGATGGTTTTATGGTAAATAGACAAAGATTGAAAGAGGCAAAAAAACAGACACAGCTCTTAGAACAAATTCTCACCAAACAACCTTTATTATAATAATTTGACTTAAAGCTTTTATTCGATAGAATAGCTATATTTAAATATCTATTCAAGGAAACATATGTTTGAGGTAATTATTGGGCTTGAAGTCCATGTTCAGCTAAACACAAAAACAAAACTTTTTTGCTCATGTCCTACAAGTTTTAATCATAAACAAAATACAAATACATGTCCTACATGTTTGGCATTGCCGGGTGCTTTGCCTGTTTTCAACAAAGAAGTTTTGCATAAGTCAATAATGCTTGGGGTGGCACTGGATGCTACTCTAAACAGGGTTTCATATTTTGACAGAAAATCATACTTTTATCCTGATTCCCCATCTGCTTATCAGATTACACAGCTTTATACACCTGTTGTGGAGCATGGTAAATTGCAGATAGATTTTAAAGATGGTACAACAAAAGATATCAGAGTTAATCGTGCTCATATAGAGGCAGATGCAGGTAAGAATATCCATGACGGAGATATATCCAAAGTTGACCTTAACCGTGCTGGTACACCACTGCTTGAGATTGTAAGTGAACCAGACATGAGGAGTGCTGAAGAAGCGGTACTGTATCTAAAAAAACTTCACTCAATAATAAGATATTTGGATATTGGTGATGCAAATATGCAAGAGGGTAGTTTTAGAGTTGATGTAAATGTATCTATAAGACCAAAAGGTGATGAAAAACTCTACACAAGAGTTGAGATAAAAAATATAAACTCATTTAAATTTATTCAACAGGCGATAGAGTTAGAGGTGACAAGGCAGATAGAAGCATGGGAAGATGGTGTATATGAAGATGAGATTTTTCAAGAGACCAGACTTTTTGATCAGGTGAAACAAGAGACAAGAAGTATGAGGGGCAAAGAGGAAGCGGCAGATTACAGATATTTTCCCGAACCCGATCTGCTAAAAGTTGTTATAACAGATGATATGATTCAAAAATACTCACAAATACCAGAACTTCCAGATGCAAAAAAAGAGAGATTTATAAAAGATTACGGCATGAGTGAATACAATGCAATGGTGATGACATCTAGTGTGGAGATGGCAAGATTTTTTGAAGATATGATGCAAGAAGAGGGTGTAAGTGCAAAAACTGCAACAAGTTTGCTCAGTGTTGAGTTGCAAGGCAGACTAAAAGGGGAGCAAAATATTACAAACTCACCTGTTGATGCGAAAAAACTGGGATTTTTGGCAAAAAGGATAGATGATAAAACTATCAGCGGTAAAGCCGCCAAAGAGGTGCTTGATTATTTGATGCAAAATGATGAGGGAGTTGATGAAGTTATAGACAAACTTGGATTGAAACAAGTCACAGATATGGGAGCCATAGAGAGTATGTGTGACAAAGTGATAGATGCAAATCCTGATAAGGTTGAACAATACAGAGGGGGCAAAGAGAAGTTGCTTGGTTTTTTTGTAGGTCAGGTTATGAAAGCAAGTCAAGGCAGTGCGAATCCTCAAGCAGTAAATGAGATACTAAAAACAAAACTTGGTTGATATATATGAGTCGTCTTTTAATAAATCTTGCATATTTTTTAAACTCATCTGAGTGGTATCAGAAAAAAAGACGATTTTTTTACAATCTACTTGAAAATGATGATTATAAATATAAGAAATATTTTGACATATTTATGATTATATTGATATTTTCAAGTGTTTCTATCTTGATATATGAGGTAAAAAAAGATGTTCATGATTTGTTGAATGTTTTTAACTCATATGTTATCTCTTTTATTTTTCTTATTGAGTATCTTCTCAGGCTTTGGGTGTCTAGCAGTGTTTCGAGAGTGATTATTAATCAGGATGAATACAGCGAACTTTTGGGCAGGAAATTTGATCTTTTGTTTGTCCTTAGGAGAATTTTAAAAGATAAACTCGAATATATGCTATCTGCAAAAGCTATTATTGACCTTTTGGCAATTATGCCGTTTTTCCACGAATTGAGACTGCTTCGTATATTTATTTTATTCCGTGTTTTCAAACTCTTTAGATATGCAAGAAGTTTTCAGACATTCTCCTCTGTACTTGCAACCAAAAAATTTGAGTTTGCCACACTTGGGATGTTTGCTTTTATTGTGATACTTGTATCATCTGTTTTGATATATGTTATGGAAGCAAACGATCCCGCTTCACCTATAAATACACTTTATCAAGCTATATACTGGTCTATTGTTACCATATCAACAGTTGGATATGGTGATGTTGTTGCTGTGAGCAAGGAGGGGCAGTTTGTTGCTGTTGTCGTTATCCTTGCGGGTATAGCTGTACTGGCTTTTACCACTTCACTCTTTGTATCTGCTTTTGCAGAGAAGATAGAGGATATAA
>Ga0256828_1001604_pt1 | contig 13934 bp, 12 predicted proteins | sample CV88metaG_FD_185993 | JGI IMG/M metagenome (GOLD analysis project Ga0256828, IMG submission 185993) | Hydrothermal vent microbial communities from East Pacific Rise, Pacific Ocean - CV88 | ecosystem: Environmental > Aquatic > Marine > Hydrothermal vents | place: Pacific Ocean: East Pacific Rise...
CAAGATTATTTAATTCCTGACTTCATAAGAGACATGATTGAATTGATGTTCAATAAAATCAAATGTCTAACGAGCATTTTAGTACTTAAAAGAAATTTGGATATTGTGGAAAATGCAGCTGATGAATTACTCGAGGATCTAAAATGGAGAATATCTTTATACCCAGATGATACTTGTTTTATCCCAGATGATTTTTCAGATCCGTATGAAATTTTAGATGATGATCCAGGAAATCCATTTACTGATCCTGATACTTTTACTACAGATCCAATTAATGGTGGGACAGTTCTTCCAGATATCTGGGATGATGATAATAATATTCCTGATCCACTGTTTGATACACCAGCCAATACATTTACTGATATAAATTCAGGTAGTGTGATTGAAACAGGAACTCGACCGTTTACAGATTTTAGTATTCCAGATAATTCAAATGATTTGAGTAATAACAGGACCTTAAAGTTGAGGATGATATTAACTGATGGTGTGCAACAAGGCGACAAATTACCTGATAGGAATATAGCGACCTTAAAATTTGATTGCCGCTCAGATGAATTAAATACTAGATATTTCAGTTGCAGTCAAAAAATTGAAGAAATAGTAGTACAATTATAGGAGGTTAATTTTGCAAATACTTGAACCATACTCAGGTGATACCCAAGAAGAGGCAACAACTCTTCCACCTCCTGTGAGAGATATTCAGTTCAAAATCACTGAATCACAAGACAATACAGATAATCCGGAAGATCTTGTAAAAATTTTATTTATGTTCTTAAAAGAAGATTTTGATAGCTTTAGCTCTCCTGATGTTTTTAATATAGAAATTATAAAAGCAGATGTTGATGTTGAAACATCAACATCTAAAAAAATTACTTCACAGACTAATATAAGTTTGCCACTTTCAAGCTGCGAGGAAAATCTAATAATTAAAGTAACATGTTTAAATAATATAGGTGAGAGTGAAGAATCTGTTTTTATGTTACCATTTTTTAGATCAATTAGAGTTCTTTTGGACTCAAAACTGGATGTTTTTTTAAAAGAAGAAAAAACACTTAAATATCTTGAGAAAATAACTCTAAATGGTAACTCTAAAATATTTCTTTTTTATACAGATGTTTTGCAAGAAATAATTGACCAAAATTTTGAAGATTTTAATACAAATAGATTTTCAGGAAATCCAGATGAAGCTACTAAAAGAAAAAATCTAAAAGCCAGAGTTCGATTGAACGCAAATGATACCATAATTTCAAATTTAAGATTCGATCAATTTGATCCAGATTTTACATTTAATGGTTCATCAAAAGGTGCTTTCTATTTCGATAAAACAGAAACCATTGATGGTTGGATTTATACAGATAAAGATGCAATTGATCTTTATGAAGAAATGAAATCTTTAATGGATGAATACTACGAAGAATTTCGATTAAAATATGGTCTTAAAGTTGGTGACCCATTTATAATGAAATTTATTTGGACGCATCCAATTGAAACTAATGACTCAGTTATTATATATTACATGAACCAGGAGGGATTCCAATGTTAGTCAAAGCGGCCGAATCCGGAATGAATTTAGAATATTCTATACATTTGAATAATATTTATTTTAATCTATTGCAAGCTCAGCCGGTCGATTTCACTGGATTTGAAATTACGGTTACAAGCAATAAATTAGATCAAACAGGACTGCCCACTAGCGAAATTATTTCATCTGAGGTTAGATATATCGATAAACTTGATTTAAGAGAACCTATCGATTTAAATAAATATAAAAAATGGAATTTAAAGATAGAAATACCATATGAATATATTAAGGTGTTTATTAGATTATATAAACTAGTTGATGGTGAATCTTCGGAAAGTCCAAAAAAGAATTTCTACGACGCTTTTAGTTTTTCATTTAATAATAAAATAAAAGAAATTGATTCTGGTTTTATAAAAGAGTTATTAGTGACTGAAGTCCAAGAAATTTTTCGAATACCAAAATACATTTGGTGCGGAGTACCTCCAATTGGAGGCACTGATAATGATATGTTGATTTTGCAACCAAAATCAACAATGATCCAACATTTTAAATTTAGTGATTTTTATGAAAAAGATTTATACAATGCCAGTTTTATAAGCACCAATTTAAGTTGGTGGAACATAAAAATAATTAAAACTGACACTGAGTTAGATTTTTCAAAATCACCAGTTCTTAAAAATTTTAAAACTTTAATATCAACTATTGTCAATTTGCCTGGTATTGATGCTATATTAAATGATACTGATATTTTTGATGAGAATGCTTTGGATTTATTAAATCAAGAAAACATACCCGATAAGTTTATAAAATTTTTCAAATTTAGTTCTATAAATGATGCAACAGTAAGTGATCCCAATGAAAGAAAATATTTTTTTTTAACATTCATTGGTGATTTAAATTTATTAAAAGAAATAAAATAATTAATAAATAAGGATAATAAATGGTTGAATTTAATTTCGAAGTTAACTTCACTGAACCAACCGATATTGAAGGAAAACTGGTGACATCAACACATATTGTTGACGTCCCAGGAATCTTAAAAAATATCTTAAATGAAGATAGAACATATTTTGTGGACAATCTTTCCACAAACATGACTAATTTTAAAGCAGCTCTTGATGAATATCTTGAAGAATATGCCGCGCAAAATAATGCAGATCTCGAAGCTAAAATATTAGATGAGGTTATAGTTAAAAATGATAAAAATACTTATGATATTAATGTAACGCATTCTGATACCGCAAATAATGCGAATAATGCCGATAGGTTGGAAAATAACTCTTTAGAAGATATTTACAACCATGTTGAGACTGTGCAATTCCCAGAAGCAAATGTTAAGAACTCTGAACATCTTTCAAATAAAACACTCGAAGAAATATTAGATATGGTTCCAGATATTGAAGTAAAACAAGCTAATAATACAAATACACTTCAAGGATTTTCGAAAGATGATTTAGTTACAGAAATTAAAGCTGAAATTATAGAGTCTGACACAAATGACGCCTCAACTCTTCAAGGTGAATCATTAGAAGATATTATAGATTATATACATAATAAAGTTGAAAATGATACAACTGATTGGCACGCTTGGGATGCGTTAAATTTCGATGGAAAAACACCTGACGAGTGGGTTGATATTATAGCAAACACAAAATCAAATACCGCTGGTGATTCAGATACTGTTAATGGTAAGAGTTATGCAGATATCGAAGAAGCTAGAGATACAGCAATAAAAACGGCAACAGATAATTATTTAACAGATTATGATGAAGATGTGACCAAAAAAATAGTTAAAACGCAAGTTGATATGGCATCAGATACTGTTCTTTTTAATGGAGATGATCGAGAAACTTGGATTACAACAATTACTGAAACGAAAGTCAATATGGCAGCAGATTCAGAAATGTTTGTCGGCAAAACACAAGATGATTGGGAAAATAGAATTAATGATTTGATCACACATAATGATGATTTAGTTGATATTATTAAAAATAAAACTGAAGATGAATGGAAAGCGAATGATGCAAAACATGCTGATACAGCTGATGAAGTCGATTCATTATCAAATGACCTGAAATCAGATATTATTGATGAGGCTGTTACTGCAGTCGGTAACCAAGAAAGATATATAGATGCTCTCCTTCTAGAAGGTAAAACAGCGGATGATATTATTGATGCAGCTAATGAAAAATCTACGTCAGGAACTGTTTCTTTAGGTGCCAAATTTTTAGGTAGAGCTATATCACCTGAACCTGATACTGATTTAATGGATTCAATTGATACTGTTATTGAAGCAAGTAAAGAAATCATTAATGGTTTAATCTTTAATATGAATGAATTTATAGCTGGTTCTTTTGACGAAATAGATGAAGATAAATCTTTTGCAGTAGTATTTGAACCTGAAAATTTAGATATTTGGACTAGAATTGAAACAGAATATAATTCAAATGGATCTCCACTTTCTAAAAAATTCTTTTTTGCTAAGGATGAAAATTTAAATATAAATAAAGGTGTTCAATTACATGATCCTTTTTATGATATTACTGCGGATGCCGACCATGATACCGAATTCGTAAATTATTATTTCAATGCCGAAGGTTTAATGACTATAATTGGTACAGGAACCAATGGTGATGAAGTTACTATTCATTGGCGCGAAGGTGATGATACTTCAGGCACTGTTGAAGACGACTATTTTAAAATTCAAAGTTCATCAAGTCAAGAAAGATATCTTTTAAAAGAAGATTTAACGTTCAATAAAACAGAACTTGCAATTATAGAAGTAAAATATTTTTATACAGATGGAATTTTAGACAAAAAAGAATACTATGATTATGCTAATAATTTATACCTGACTAAAACTTTTAATAATGAGTTCTCAAGCACTCCAACAACATCTGAAATTATTTTGGATATAAGATGCTTTGATGAGACTTTAGTCGCTGGTGAAACTTCGGTTATTAATACATTAATTATTGAGGGCACGCCTGTAAAAGAAGAAATTAAAACAATAATTACTGAATTGTCACCAAATAATAATAGTCTTGTCAAAGATGAATTTGTATTTGATGCTGATCTTATTCAAGTTCGCCGTGAAGTAACTTGGCCAGCGAATATAGATGTTGGCGAAACTGTAAATATTTCTTATGTTCTTAAAAATGTTGCAGGCAAAGATTTAAAAGATATTACTTTATCCGAATCAAATTCAGGTATTAGCATTTCTGGCAGTGTAAGTAGTCTTGCCGATGGAGCAATATCATCAGGTGATATTACAGCGAGTTATGATTTAACATCAACAGATATTGATAACGGGCGTATTTCTGCTTCAAGCATTTCATATGATTGTAAGGATTCGGATGATAATTCATATAGCCAACCAGCTGCGGAAACATTGAGACCGACAACGGAGTTTAGAGTCCAAATCATAAGAAATAGATATAGTGCAGCAGATAGTTCTACAAGTATTGAATTCAATTAAAATTTAAAGGGGTAAAAGTGGTTTATAGATCAAAGTGTCCAGGAGCTTTTGTCCAGGACTTCAGTAAGAATAAATTCGCTGTTTTTATTATAGCCTCCATTGATTCAATGAGCTATTTTAAGGATACCCCAATTTTAATGCGTTCGTTAAAACCAGGGTTCAGTGAAAATGTAGATCCAAATCCAAAGATTTATTACGAAAATAAAGAATTAAATTTAAATTTTCCAGAAGATATTTCATCGGATATAAATAAATTAATTAATGCTAGTGAAGAAATGGCAGAGACACTAAAAAATTTAACAGCTGATGAATACAGAGATAAAATTGAATGCCCTGATCCAAACATAGACGGTGAAACAACATCTGAGGAAATAGAAATTCCGATTACAAATGACGCAGGTGAAATAATTCAAACAGTGACAACTGATTTAGCACAACGTGAAACATCAAATTGTAGTGATATTGATACAGATGAGATGATAGCGACAATCATGAATCAGATTCCAGACATTGAACCATTTGAAACTGGTGATGATTCAGATTCAGTTGAAAAATTAATTTGCTCTTTGCCTGAAAGTCAATTAAAAAATTCAATATTGGCTGCCACAAATGGACAGGCAAATACAATTGAAGAATATCAAGATTATTTAAATAAATTAACTGATACCTTAAAATTTTATAGAGATGATACTTGGATAAATTCAGGTCTTGAAGGCGAAGAATATAACGATAAAACCATAGCTGAGTTATTGGCGAAAAATATAGCGACTGTTGATGATATTACAAAGACTGAAACACCACAATACTATGGGATTCCCCTGATAGAACTTGATGCTGGAAAAGCTGATGATGGTAGTGAAGCAATCATCCTTCAGATAGATACTGAAAATGATTGGAAATTAAATATTGTTAATTTTAATAATTTATTTGATAATGTTGAGAGTCAACTGGAACTGGATGTGAAAGTTCCACCAGGAACTAAGTTTCTTGCTGGATTTATAACAGATGGCGTTCGGCACACCTTAGTTTATAAAACCTTGGCTCCAGGTTATGATCTAATTTCAAAAACTGTGATTAAACCTCATAATTTTACAATTAATACCATAGGGACAGATTCAAGACAATTAAAAAATTTTTGTGGATACATATATGATATTTATGTAAATGATTGGGCTACTGAATCAGATGCTGAATCAATCGCCGAATTAAATACATTACCACCATATCCTTTTGGAGCTCTTGCTTTTTATGATTTTCATGTAACTAGAGTTATTTGGAACACTGTCCATGAAAGAAGAGAAATGAATAAACCACTTCAAATTGGCGGCATTCCAGAAAAAGAATGGACTTTATTTAGCGATAGTATTTCAAAAGAATGGAAATTTATGCAAAATGGCTATTTGGAGAATTTTTTCTGTCGTAAAAAATTTTTAAATAATAGTTTTAGTATCGTTTGGTATAGTTGGATCCCAAAACGTGGCACGCTTAATGAATATATTATATCTGATGATATTAATGATAATTATTTATATTATAATTATTATACATCTGAATTTGTAATTAAATTTAATTCAAGAACATATAAGTGGTTTTTTTATATTCCCGAAAAAAAATGGTTTCAATATAGTTTTAGATACGATAAAACTATAGGCGATTTGACAATAGGCGTTTTCGACTTTGAAAGTGAAATATTTTTTGGCGAGACTTTTAATATTGGGACTGATCTTGAATTTGAATTAATGTCAATGCTTGCGAAATATAATAAAGCTCTCAAGAAATACGATTCTAAATTTGAGTGTAGTTTTGGAGCATTAATGTTATTCGATACTTTTCAAGATGAAGCATTTCTTAAGAAATATTTAATTGAAGAAAAAGTTATCATTGAAAAATTAGATCCAGATATGGGTCAGGAGGAAACCTCATGATTTTAGCTAGAGTCGGTGATATTGTGAATGGTTTATGCCCAGCTCCTCATGGAGGATTTGTGCCGGTTGTTGGTGTAATATCATCAGGTAGTCCAAGAGCAATAGAGGGTTCAATGCCTTATGCTCGTGTTGGTGATATAGTTTCATTTCCATGCGGAACTTCAGTAATTACAACAGGAACCCCAAAATTTATAGAAGCTGGAATGCCTTTAGCTCGCGTTGGTGATACAGTATCTGGAATTGGATTTGGAACAATTACCTCAGGAAGTCCACGTTTCCTAGAAATTTAGAAGGAAAAAGATGATAGATTTTTATTCAGATGAATATATTAATTCAAGCACCAGATATACTAACGCACATTTTCCTAGTTTATGGCCATATGAAAGTAAAGTTAAAATGTATACTGAAGATTTAAAAAATTTAAATAATATACTAATTGATTCTTTAAATGCTTCTTTATTGGCATATCAAAATAAGGCAGATCCAGTTGATGATGAACTTGTGCGTGAATTGGAAATATGGCGAGATAGACAGGCAGGTGACTATAAATTACAGTATCTTTATGATGAAGGCCGAGAGATTTATGTAGACAAAACAGAAGATCCTTGTAAGACGAATGTCGGATTCGCATGCCTATTAAAATTAATACTAAATAGAACTAAACCTGTAGCTCCAGTTGTTCCTCCACCAAGTGAAGCTAAAGTATTTAGTGAGAAAATAGTTGATTTTTATAATAAATATTTCGCAGGGTTTCAAAATTATTATCTACAAGCTCGCCAATTAAATAATTATGATTGCCAATACATGCCAACTTTCAGTAGATTATTTGATTTTACGAATGGGATGGTCGATGGAAGAATTTTTGGATATTTTGATGTAAAGATGAATACGTTGTATGATGAAATTCGAGATATTTTAGATATCATAAAAGAGCATTATTTGAATATACAATTACTTAATTGGGATGATGATGGTGGTAAAGATGATGATGGTAATTTAATTATTGATAGAGTTCTCGATGACTATTTTGAAGAAATATTTTCATTATATACGGATAGATACAGTCCAGCTGTAACTGAATATAGACATGATGTTGAATCTGGCATACAAGAGATGGAATATATTATTGAGACAGCAAATTATTTTCTTTTTAGTCTAAATACTGGGATTAATGTGATTAGTACGGCTAATATTTCATTAACAGCGGATAGAAATCATGATGATATGCTAATGGCAAACTCAAGAAATGGTTTTACAATGACTGAAGCAATGAATCCTGCTTTAAGTAATACAACTCGAAATTTAATGCTCGATAGTATTAAGGTTCAGGCGACTGTAACTCAGATCGCTCTTAAAATGAAACAGAGTTTAAAACCTGACTATAGTAATTTTGAATTCATAATGAGTAATTGTGTTGCTGTTGGTTTGGTTCAAACTGGGACCAAAATTTGGTTAGATAAAATGCAAACTGTTTTGGGGACATATGAAAAATGATTGATGATATTGATAATGCGAAATTAGTAAATGATATTTTAAACCACAAGAAAAAAATTCGAGGTGGAATTCACGGGCAGGACGTTTTTAAAGTCGACTATGAGCAATACCGCGAAAATTCATTCAAAAAAAATAATGCTTTATTGACGAGACCAAAAGGTTGGTTGATAATGGACTCTTTCAATAATCCTTTTTTTCCAATTAATGCGTTTACTGTAGATACTATGAAATTTAACACAAGTAGATTAAGTATTGAATTTCATAAACGATATGGTGGTAATGTAAAAGATTTATTTCTTCCGTGGCACTATACAATTGAAGTAGTGGATGAAATGCCTTTTGTGATTCAGAACCGTCCTCTTTTATATAAAACGCCAATTAAAGGCTTCAATAGTCACATTACAATAATGATTATAGGCGATTCGAATATAGATATGTATAACGGTAAATTTTATAAGCAAATGGCGCATAATATAATTAACCCATATAAATCAGCACCTGGCATAAGAATGTCAAACCAGCGCGAGACGTTTACTTTCTTTACGGGTTCAAATTTTAATAAAGATAATTTATTTAAAGAATTACATTAAAAAGAGTCCAAGAGAGTCCAAGAGAGTCCAAGAGAGTCCAAAAGAACTCAAAAGCATTTTAAAAAAACAAAAGGTTATTAAAAGAAACCAAAGGCTTAAAAATGAATGTAAATCTAAGCGATATAAAATTACCAGGATCTAAAGAAGAACCAGATAAAAATTTATCTCAAGAAGAATATCATAAAAAAAATTTTGATAAAAATATTGATGTTATTAAACATGAGATAGAGTTAAAAATTATTGCAATGAATAAAAAAATTGAGCGCTTTCATAATAAAGAAAGTATTCTTGATAAAATGATTTCAATGACCAATCAAGAAATAGAATCTTTGTCGCCGAATGAATTTACCAGAAGAGGTCAGAAACAAGCAGTGCTTTTAAAACAATTGGAAGCTTTATCAGTTTTGAATGATACTATTTTAAAATATGAAGATAGTATCCAAAAATATAATAAAATGATTATAGATATTGAGAATAATAAGTTAAAGAATTTTATAAGTATTAATGCAATATCTAAAGAAGAAAAGACAGATGAGATGGATTTGAAAAAATTGCTTGTTGAAGTTCAGGAGTTGATGAAAGCATCTAGTGAGAATCCTTCAACTAATCAGGGAATGCTTTCAGAAATTGAAGCTGAACTTATAGAAAATAATTATAATTAAAATAATAAAAAAGGGAATTCAAATGTTTAAAGAAATTCAAGAAAATTATGCTGATCAATTGATGAAGAAAAAATCTGGCGGTGGTCTTTTGGCAACAAGTGTAATTGGTGGTGGGGCACTTTATGGAGCCAAAAAAATGATTAATAGTGTTCAAGATGCTGCTAAGACAATAGAAAATGGGAAACACGAAGAATTAATACAGCATCTTACAGATTCTGAAGAAGCTTCACAATCTATGGATAATATTGATAAACTTAATCTTTTCGATGAGAGTAATGGTTTTATGTATAGACATAATCCTAAATATGTATTAAATGAAAATGCGTATAACTCAACATTCGCTAATAGATACAGATACCTAAAGGACTAAGATGACAACCGAAGAATTATTTAATGATCAAATGCAAAAACATTGGGATCATTTAAGAAATAATTCGGAAACCTTATTTGAAAATACAGCGACATGTATTAATTTTAATAAGGAATTCGATAAATTTAAAGATTCTCACACATTTATGGAAGTTGTATCTGAGTCCGATTTGTATACTAAAAAAAGAATTCTTGAGTCTTATTTCTGGTCAGATATTGTTGCACCACTTTATGAAGCAACATTTGAAGTACTTGAAAAAGCTGGGCTTGTTGAAGAAAGCATGCAATCTTTTGAGAATTCATATAAATTTGAAAATACAGCTAGACTAATACTCGAAAATGGTATTTTTAGTTCTTTTCCGTTAAAAAAAGAACTAACCGATGAATTAATCGAAATGTTCTTTTATCCTTCTGATGAAATTATCGAGGAAGGTTTTTCAGAGACTGGAAAAAAAGTAATAGATGCTGGAAGAGCTGTTTGGACATTAGTGCAATTATTAGGTTATATTTTAATTTCACCAGCGACAAGCGCCTTTAGTTATAAAAGTGATTCACCAACTAGTAGAAAAATGGTTAATCTTTTGGCTCTTCTTTTATTAGGAAGTGCTGTTGGTTATGGGATACTAGGTGGAGTAAATTTAGCGATGGCCGGAGCAGGCGCTGTCGGAATTAAATCAGAAGTCGCTACTGGTATTTTAGCAACATTATTCGGACTTGGTGGTAAATTTACAGCCATAAAAGCAGTTGGTCTGCCTGGAGAAATTTGGAAATTTATTAATGAAGATTTAGTTGAAATTACTAAATACTTATCTAAAGTAAATAAACTCGGTGATGGGGATACTAAAGCAATTCTTCAAGAAATCGGGATTAATCCAAAAGAATTGATTACTAAGTGTTGGGAAAGAAATAATCATCAACTACCAGCGAACGATGATTTAAAAAATGGTTTTCAAAAAATTATTAGAGCTTTATCAAATGGTTCCAACACTATAAGAAATCTAATTAGGGATCCTTATTTTTCAACGAATGAACAACTTGCCCTTTCTTTAAAAAGGGATGCAAGTGATCCAAAATATCAGAAAATGTTTTATGATTTTAGAGTATGCATGTACGATAAAATTTTCGAAGTAATTATTGGATATGCCCAAATGGTTTATTCAGTCGATGACGCAAGCTATGAAATTATTAGACATGCGAATCAGGTTCATCGTCGCAAAAACTTTAAAGCGTTTTTCGCTCTAGACCCAAAAACAGAATCTGAGATAGCGATGTTTAAATTAATTAAATTGCTTATTGTTATTGAAGATATGGTTGTTAAATTAGAAGCACATAAAAGAGATTTGGTTGCCGATAAATTTATCGAGCAATTTATTCAACATATGAAAATGCAAATTAAAAATACTTATACTACTTTAGATGAAATGGCTCAATTGCGATCATATAATAAAGCAAGGTATGATGAAGAGCAACCGACTGATGAAGAAAAAGCTGAAGCTATACAAAAAGCAAGAAATGAAGCTAAGAGAAGTATTTTCTCTTAGCTTTTCTAGATAAGGAGAGATAATGGTTACAACATCAACCACAATAAGAACACATGAGGCTAAGAAAAATGCAGCTATTGGAGCAATAGCTGTAGCAATAGCTCGTAAGAAAAATGATGTTCTTTTTCACAAATTAAAAAAATATAGAAATCTTTGGAAAGATACAAAAGCACAGATTGTCCAAAAGTATGGCTCAATGGCCTTGCAACAATGGTCAAAAAATCAATCCAAATAAATTTTAGGAGAAACAATGCTCCTAAAAAAAGTTAAAAAAAATAAGATGAATCGGGATGGTCTAGACCATCCCGATTCATCTTCCAGTCCTAGAATACAAACACTCAAAGAGAAACCCGAAGATTTAATTGAAAAGTATAAATACAATCCAGATATACAAGAGACACAAACGACCAAAGTTGACTCTAAACAATCTGAAAGAGTTCAAAAGAACTCGAGTGCTAAAGAACTCATTTCAGAAAAATTAACCTTATTTGATTTAAGTCATAAATGTAGAAATTTCGTTGCAATTAAATTATTCGAACCTAAAGAGGCAACTGCTCAAAAACTATATGATCTTGAGGTTGAATATTTATTTTCAAAAATTGATATGTTTGTAGATACATCAAATCCAGACAATAAAATTATTTTAGAAAATGATATATTCAGAGATATATTTTATAAATATAGGGGAATCATTTTACTACCTGAAGAGTTAAGACCAGCAAGTGGATTTTTAAGAGAGTATTTCAATATTGAAGAAATAATTATTTTGAATCGTTCAGGTCAATTAGAAAAAACATCGACTGATTATTGTGATTTCTGGCTGGATCTTGATAAAATTAAAAATACAAGAATCCAAGATCTCGACGTTCCTACAGATAGCGAAAGATGCAAACATTGTTTAATGGGCAATTATGGCTGTGCAATTTAAACAAACGCTAAAATATATTAAAAAGGAATTCTATGAAAAAAATTAGATTCGGTTCCTTTCCGCTGGTAGAAATACCAAAAAAAGAAAGAAGATGTCTGGATCGATATTTAATAAAGAACTTCAGTGATAATATTTCAATATCAGATGCAATGAGAAATTTAAATGTTACTAAGAATCTTTTATATGTGTCACCAGATTATCTAATTAAACATTTTATGGAAGATGCCAATACATCTTCTGTAAGTCACCCTAATCAAGATAAGACACCAGATTCGAAAGCTTATGATCTATCTTTAAAAAGAGCTTTTTACATTATGAAAGAGTTCTACAAGAACATAAAAAATAAACCTTTTTATAAAGAATACGTTTATTACCCAATTTATGTTGAGAAGATTGATGTTCAAAGAAGTACGATGTATGGCAAAATCACAGAGCCTGGTTCAGGCAAAATGATTAAAGAATACAGCTTCATTATTTTATCAAATGATTTGGATACAACTCTAAAGATTGATGAGATAAGATATGATGAAAATGCTACCTTGAATTTTCTATATCTATATAGTGAATTTTTTGCAGATCCAAAATATGCTACAAAATCTTTAAATGATTTAGATCATACAGATTTAAACTTCTTAATGAAATTATATCAATACATTGAAAAGTCAGAAGTATCTCCGATTGAACTTGTGTTGAAATTGTACTCGTTTTTAAATCAATTGATACCTGGAAATACTTTTACAACACGAACGGATATAACATCGGCCTTTAAAAAAGGTACAGATATGCCTGATCTTAAAAAATACAATGGTATTTTAAAATCAACTTTCTTCAGATCATTACAGAGTACTAATGGAATCTATTCGAATGAACAGGCACGTGAGAGCTTTATAAAAATGCTGGATGTTCTATTTAAAGAGAGAGGTTTCATAGATCTATTCGGCGAAATTCAATCAGATAAAATTATAGATAGACAACAGTACATTTACAATGCTAATAAATATAAAGAAATTATTAGTCTAGTAGAAGAACTCGTAAAATTCAATAAAAGTAACGATGCGCAATCAATTATCCAAGATGACCAAATAGATTTTGATTTTAAAATCCAGAATGATCATTATCAAGTCGAAGTTCGCGATAAAAGAATAGCTGAGGTTTTTACAAGCAGATTTAAAGATTTAGTTAAGCAATCGAAGGCTTTCGTTAAAAATGAACTCAAATTAGTGATTAATAAATTAAAAAATCAATTTCAGAATGATTTATCCAATGAAAAAGGTCTTATGTATCTTGAAAAAGAAAGAGATAGTTTTCAAAAAGAACGACAGGCTATTTTAGGTTTAAAACGTCAAATTCATAATGAGCTAATAAAACTTTCATCAAGCAATGATCCAGATGATATTAGGCATCGTAATGAGCTAATTACCAAAT
>Ga0256828_1001605_pt1 | contig 13931 bp, 11 predicted proteins | sample CV88metaG_FD_185993 | JGI IMG/M metagenome (GOLD analysis project Ga0256828, IMG submission 185993) | Hydrothermal vent microbial communities from East Pacific Rise, Pacific Ocean - CV88 | ecosystem: Environmental > Aquatic > Marine > Hydrothermal vents | place: Pacific Ocean: East Pacific Rise...
TAATTATGTTAGAATACAGTAATATTAAAAATAAGGTATGAAAATGGAAAATAAAATTCATAACGATAATGAAGATATTATTATCGAGGATGCAGATTTAGAAGATAGTTTAGTTGAAGAGGTTGTAAAAAAGCCTCTTTCAAAAAATGCTCATGCAAAGAAGTTGATAGATGACTCAAGAGAACTTATCTCTAAAGTTGACAATGAACTCTATGAGGCAAAAGATATAGTATCTAAAAATGTTTCTGCACTAAAAGAGGCAAAAGCTGAGTTGACTAACGCTACTATAGCTAAGACTCGTACTCTATTAGAGAGGGTGAATCATCCATATGTAGATGAGGATGATTTTGAACCTTTTGAAGTAGAACTTGGAACAGCTAGTGAAAGTATATCTGTTAAAAATGTTAGTAGTGGTTGGTTTTCTGGATTAATTTTAGCAATCATAGGTATGATAGGTACAGCATTAGCTTGGTTATTTGTCTCCACTAAAGTAACAGGAGAGGTTATTCCTTTTGATAAAATACCAACAAAAGAGTTTCTATTGGAAAAAATGCAAGATGAGAAACTCTTCTCATGGATTGGAGATAATCCACAAATTGGTATGGCCGTAATGGGAGTGACAACACTTTTAGTTGGTTTTCTCTTATATAAAGTTCGTGTTTCTATGAAAGCAAATAAAAATATAGAAAATGCAAGTAGTACTTTTGAACAATCTAATATTTATGTTAGCAGTCAAAAAGAGTCAAAATCAGAAATTCTAAAAGTAGATGAGCATATTAAAGTTGTTACTCCACTTCTTGGAAACTATAAAGCAATTCTTGATGAGCAGAATGCAAAGTTAGAGAGAATTATCCATATTGAGGGTGAATTAGAGAATAACTCTGATTATCAAAGAACTTCAAAAGAGGTTATGTCTGATACAGAAAAGCTAATGGAGAGTGTTGAACGTCTTATATCTATTCCTGTTACACAAGAGGGAAGATTGAATGAGATGTCTCAAAATGCACTTATTGATACAAAAGTGGTCTATGAGAGTTATCTCTCTAAGCTCTATGCGTAACTCTATAAAGGTGTAGTTGAAAAACTACATCTTTACTTTCTTAAAAAAGTCTCTTACATACTCATATCCTGAGTATATTGTAAGAGCAACTGCAATCCATAGAAGAGACTCTCCTCCATACCAATTCATAAGTAAAAAACCAATAGCAATCATCTGTACTACTGTTTTTACTTTTCCCATCCATGAAGCAGATATATCTATCTCCTCTGCAACTGCTGATACACGAAGCCCTGTAATAAATAGTTCACGAGTAATAATAAGAAAAACTGCCCAAGGTGAGGCAGAACCTATCATCATAAGACCTAAAAAACCTGCTAGAGTTAACATCTTGTCTGCTAGTGGGTCAAGAATTTTACCCATTGTTGTTATCTGATTAAAGGTACGAGCGATATAGCCATCAAAAAAATCTGTAGCCGAGGCTAAAACAAAGATAAAAGCAGCAGTATAGTTGAGCCATGAGTGATGAATTCCATCAAAAATTTCGGCATCTTGGTTGACTAATAGCATAAACATAACAGGAGCTAAAAGAAGACGAATAAAGGCTAAGATATTTGGGATATTTACGATTTTATTATTTTGCATAGAAGAGATTTTCCTTATAATAATATTTGGAAACTGTAGGTTCGATTTTATCGAACATAGATAACGTGGAGAAAATCCACGTTAAAGAGATTAACGAAACGTAGTCCCACCATCAACAACAAGTGTTTGACCTGTTACCCATGAGGCTTCATCTGTACATAAAAAATAGACAGCACCTGCTAAATCTTCTGGGCTTCCCATTCTGTTAACAGCAGAGCGTTTAATGGTCTCTGCTTTTACCTCTTCATAGTTAGTAAAGGCTTTAAGTGCATCTGTGTCAATTGGACCACCAGAGACAGCATTAACTCTAATCCCCATATCTCCAAGCTCTACAGCAGCATAACGGCTCATAGCCTCAACAGCAGCTTTGTTTGTTCCATGACCTGCATAGTTGTCAATATAAATAAGGTTTCCAGTTGAACTTAGAGTAACAATAGCTCCACCACCAACTTTTTGCATACGGGTAGCAGCCTCTTGCGAACCTCTTACAAATGCACCAACAGTTGCAGTGTAGATATTTTGAAGACCTTTTGTAGGTCTAAGTTTCATAAATTTTCCATATCCACCAACAACAGGGCGACCATAAATCATTGCATTACTAACAAAAAAGTCTATACGGTCAAAATCTTCATCTATAGCCAAAAATAGAGGTTTAAACTCATCAAGCTCCAAGATATTTAGAGGATAAGCTTTTGCTTTAATTCCATATTTTGACTCTAACTCAGAAGCAATCTCATTTGCTATATCTTTATTTGAATTATATGTAAATGCGATATTTACACCTTGACTTGCAAACTTCTCTGCAATAGCTTTACCTATGCCTTTTGTTGCACCTGTAATAACAACCGTTTTACCTTTATTATTTGACATTTACGCTCCTACTACGTTGTAATTTTTCATCACTTGTTCTATCTTTTTCATGTTCTCAACTGATGGTTGTACTAGTGGTAGTCTATACTCTAGTGTATCAATAAGACCTGCAATATACATTGCTGCCTTAATAGGAATAGGATTACTCTCACAAAACATTACTTTATTTATCTCATAGAGACTATCATTAAGAGCTTTAGAGGTTTTAAAATCACCTTTTAGTGCTGTATGTGCTAGTTGTGATTTTAAATCTGGTAGGAGATTTGAAGTAACTGAAGTAATACCTTTTCCACCATTAGCCAAAATAGGGTAGTCTATTGCATCATCTCCTGAAAAAACATATAGTTCTGGTCTTTTTGATAAAAGTTCAACTGTACGTTCAATAGAGCCTGTAGCCTCTTTGATTCCAAATATATTAGGAACATCATCAAATAGTCTACATACGGTATCAGCCAAAATATCAACACCTGTTCGTCCTGGTACATTATAGAGCATAAAAGGAAGCTCTACAGATGATGCAATCGCTTTATAGTGTTGATATAAACCCTCTTGGCTAGGTTTATTGTAGTATGGGCTTACGGAAAAGATAGCATCCACTCCAATCTCTTGTGCATGACGAGCAATCTCTATAGCCTCATGAGTTGCATTACTACCTGCACCTGCAAGTACTTTTGTCTCTGTTCCCTTACATACTTCAACTGCAATCTCAATACATCTCTTATGCTCATCATGTGTTAATGTTGCACTCTCTCCCGTTGTTCCTACAGGACAGATGGCATCAATTCCATTGTTAATCTGTCGTCTAATTAGTTTGGCAAACGTTGCTTCATCTAGTGTTCCATTTTTAAATGGGGTAATAAGTGCCGTTGTAGCACCAGAAATTAAGTTACTCATTTACTCTTTCCATTGTGTTTTTTTAGTATTATTGTCGTTGTTAAGTCATGGTTAAAATATTTTTTGGCTATTTTAGTGACCATCTCGGGTGTAATTTTAGCTAAATTCTCTTCATATTTAAGTAAAGGTTCTAAATTTCCTCTTACTAGGTATGAACCAAAAAGAGAATTGATACTAGCAGAGTTTTCAAGTGAGTAGATAAAATCTGCTCTTGCATTTATTTTTACTTTTTCTAACTCCTCTTTTGTTACATCTCCATTTTTGAGTTTCTCTATTTCGCTAAGTATCGCTTTCTCCAAATCTTCGATTTTGACCCCTGGGTTTGCTAATCCCATAAACATAAAGATACCCTCATCCGTAAGCTCCATATTATATCCATAAATAGAGTTTGCCATCTGTTTCTTATCTATAATCTCTTTGTGTAGACGAGAGCTTTTTCCTGAGCTAAGAAGCTCTGAAATAGCAGATAAGACTACTTGGTCTTTATGTTCAAAATTTGGAATAGGGTAAGCTATTGCAATAGTATCAATGGTGTTATTATCTTTGTTTATTATTTTACGAATAGCCCCATCACGCTTTGGTTCAACAGGTTTAACTACAGGAACTTTGTATCTATTTTTAATTTTTCCAAACTTCTCTTTTGCAATTTTAAAAACCTCTTCTTTGTCAATATCTCCTGTAACTATTAAGATAGCATTATTAGGCTGATAGTATTTGTCATGAAACTCTTTGATATCATCAATAGTCCATGTCTGAATATCATTCATAAACCCAATTGGAGTCCAGTGGTATGGGTGAGCTACATAGTGTGTGTTAAATAATCTAAACTGAAGATATCCAATAGGTGGATTATCTGTTCGTACACGTCTCTCTTCTGCTACCACATCACGCTCTACTTGAAACTCTTCATCTTTTAGATTAAGATTCTCCATCAATTCAGCAAAAAGCCCTACTGATGTTTCCAAGTTTTTAGAAGATGATTTAATATAGTAGTGTGTATAGTCAAAGCTTGTAGCTGCATTGTTTACAGCACCTTTTGATTTTACTATCTTATCAAACTCTCCTGCTTTTAAATTTTTAGTTGATTTAAAGTTTAGATGTTCCAACATATGAGCAATACCACTTTTACCCATAACCTCATTTCTGCTTCCTACTTTGTAAAAAATATCAGTGGTTATGACATTTGAGCCATTTTTCATCGGTATTGCAACAATCTCCAGACCATTATCTAGTTTTTTGCTATAGTGTTGGGGTAATGAGTTTGCCATTAAAAGTCCTACTGTTGTTATCATTGTTATAACTGTTTTTTTTATCATATTATTTGGTTGTCCTCTACAGGTTTAAAAGCGACATTTTAGCTAAAAACTCTTCTTATTTATATTAATTCTCAAATCAATCTAGTTGTTATAATTTGATGTTTTTGTAGTGAAAATATAAAAAAATGAGAAAAAAGGGTGACATTTGACATTAATTGTTGTATAATCCGTTTAACCTGAGTGGTTCGACTACTGTTATATGTGGTCCAACATTATCAATTGCGGGACATGTAGTTAATCGGTGTGTGGGTGATTTTGTTTGAGCTACTAATACTAGCGAGAAACTGCCCCCTAAAGATTACTCTCTCCTTCACCGTTGGCTTTTTAGGGCCAGCTTCATGCAGAACGGCCACCTGGGGTACTTTTATCTTCATTTTTATTTAATCATTACTTTTCAAATTCATCTCTCTAAAGTAAAGTATACTTATATCACTTAGCAAATCGCTTTTTTGTATTATCAAATGCCATACTATATGTCAATTGTAATTTACATATAACCAAGAATATGTTAATATGTATTTACATATAAAGGGTTATTCATGGACATACAACATCTATTTAACGAACAGAATCAACTTCTAAAACAAATCTCTTTAGAAAAAAAGCGTTATCTATACCAAGAAATTAATTGGAATCTAAAATCTATAGCTATCTTAGGACAGAGAGGTTTAGGTAAAACTACGATGATGTTACAGTATATAAAAGAGCATTATCAAAGAAGTGATAAAGCACTCTATATCTCATTGGATAATCCCTACTTTCAAACCATCTCTTTAATTGAATTTGCACAAGAGTTTCAGAATTATGGTGGGGAAGTGCTATTTATTGATGAGGTACATAAATATAGTGAGTGGGCTAGACATGTAAAGAGTATTTATGATACTCTCTGCTTACGAGTGGTTATCTCTGGTTCTTCTATTTTGCAGATTACCAAACAAAATGTAGATTTATCTCGTAGAATGATTGTTTATCATCTTGAAAATCTGTCCTTTAGAGAGTATCTACTATTGAAAGAAGAAGCTACTTTTGAGAGTTACACACTTGAAGAGATATTGGAAAACCATTATGCTATAGCGAGTGAAATTTCTGAAAAAACTAAACCATTAAAACTTTTTAAAGAGTATTTAGAGTTTGGTTGTTACCCATTTATTTTAGAAGATAAAGGCTCGTACCACCAACGAATTATTCAAGTTATTAATCTCATTTTGGAGTCCGATTTACCACACATCAATAAAATAGAGATGCAACAGATACGAAAGCTCAAAAAACTGCTCTATCTTTTGGCTGTAAATGTTCCTTTTATCCCCAATATTACAGACCTAGCAGAGGCAACTAATATCTCAAGACCTAAGCTCTATGAGTATCTAAATTATTTGGAAGAGGCAAAAATTATTAACAGTATTAGGACTCCTGAAAAGGGCTATAATATTATGAGTAAACCTGAAAAACTTTTTATGCAAAACACCAATATATCTTACGCCTTAACAAAAAAAGTAGATATTGGTTCAGCAAGAGAAGCTTTTTTTGTGAATCAGATGAAAAACTATTATGCTTCACAAAATCTCTTTATTGATGAAGCTATTTTTGTTGCTAAAAAGGGAGATTTTTTAGTAGATGCTACTTATACCTTTGAGATTGGGGGGAAAAATAAAAGTTTTAAGCAGATAAAAGATATGCAAAACTCTTATGTGGGTGCTGATGATATTGAGATAGGATTTAAAAATAAAATCCCTCTTTGGTTGTTTGGGTTTTTATATTAGCCTTTTTAAAACAACTCCGATATCAAAATTATTATCTCTCTCTCAATAATTAATACTCTATAGTGTATAATGCTGAAAATTATAGTCTTAGAAGTGGAGATATAAAGTGAATGTATTAATAATTGGTGCAGGTGGACGTGAGTATTCTATAGGGATGGCTCTTAAAAAAGATGAAAAAGTAGAAAAGATATATTTTGCACCAGGTAATGGGGCGACTGATATGTTAGGTGAGAATTTAACAATATCTGATTTTAACGAGTTGGCTGATTTTTGTGAAGCTAATAGTATTGAGCTTACTATAGTAGGTCCAGAAGCTCCTTTGGTAGATGGGATTGTAGACCTGTTTGAAGAGCGTGGTTTAAATATTTTTGGACCATCAGCACAAGCTGCACAGCTAGAGGGTTCTAAGATATTTATGAAAAACTTTTTGGCACGTCATAATGTTCCTACTGCTAAATATATTGAGACAGATTCACTTGAAGATGCTTATAAGTTTATCAATTCGTTAGAAGTACCAATAGTAGTAAAAGCAGATGGACTTTGTGGTGGTAAAGGTGTGATTATTGCACAAAGCCATGATGAAGCTAAACAGGTAGCAGGTGAGATGCTCTCTGGAAACTCATTTGGTGATGCAGGTACTTCTATAGTTGTAGAGGAGTTTTTAGATGGTTATGAATTATCTGTTTTTGCTATCTGTGATGGTGAAAATTATGTAGTACTTCCAGCTGCACAAGACCATAAAAAACTACTCAATAACGATGAGGGACCAAATACAGGAGGAATGGGTGCATATGCTCCAACTCCATTGGTAAATGATGAAATTTATAAAAAATTGGATGAGAGAGTAATTATCCCAACACTAGAGGGTATGAAAGCAGAGGGTATGCCATTTAAAGGTGTGCTTTTTATTGGTGTAATGGTAGTTGATGGTGAGCCAATTATATTGGAGTATAATGTTCGTTTTGGAGACCCAGAGTGTGAGGAGATTATGCCTCTTTTAAAATCATCTGCACTTGATTTGTTTTATAAAGGTGCAACAAATGATTTACAAAATTTAGAGGTTGAGTTCTATGATAAATATGCAGTTGGGGTAGTTATGGCATCAAAAGATTATCCATATAAGAGTTCTGTTCCTGCTGAGATAATTATAGATGATATTCACCATGATGAATTAGATAATAATGCACATATATCTTATGCAGGAGTGACTCGTGAGGATGATGGTAAACTATATGCGACAGGTGGAAGAGTGCTTGTATGTGTAGGTTTAGGTGATACTATTGCAGAGGCACAAAAGAGAGCATATATGCTTGTAGGTCAAGTGCATTTTGCAGGGAAACACTCTCGTACAGATATCGCATATCAAGCATTATAGGAGTTTAGATGGATAATACAGAGGTGATAAATCATCAAATTGTATCTATAGGAAAACGTATGAGTGCATTTATGATTGATGATATTGTAGTTACAATACTTCTTTTTATCATCTTTTTTAATCAGCTTATGTCAATAGATATGCAAGAGCCTTTGCAGTTAGTCTCATTTTTAGAGACAAATGGTATCTATTTTATACTATTGCGATTTCTATATCACACCTATTTTACTTGGCAGAGTGGACAGACTTTGGGAAAAATGTTGGTCAAAATTCGTGTAGTAGAGATGCAAAGTGGGAGAATCCCATCATTTCAAGTTGCTGTTTTACGTTCAGGATTTAGAGTAGTAAGTGAGAGTGTTTTTTATTTAGGTTATATAGTCGCCTATTTTACCCCTTTGGTTCAAACACTACACGATAAGTTGTCCAATACCGTTGTTGTGGATGCGTAGTTTAACTCTATACCTTTTACTCTCATTTACTACTCTATTGGTAGCAAAAGAGACTATTGAGGTTTTTGCAAAGCATGTCTCAGCTAAAAATAAAAATTTTGTAGCTGATGAGGATGTTGTCATCTTATATGATGGTGCAATAATCAAATCAAATCATGCAGAGTATAACCAAAACTCTTCACTCTTAACTCTTGAGGGTCATGTTGAGATGCTTGGAATGGATAATAATCGTGTGGCAAGTAATAAATTAGTTATAAATACCTCTAAAAAATCTGTAAAATTTAAAAAGCTTTTTTTAGCAGGTGAAGATGATTTGTGGATGGACTCATCTTCTGCAAAGAAACGAGATAATGATTACCTCCTATTTGATAGTAAAATATCCTCTTGTAATATTGAAAACCCCGATTGGACTATAGAGTTTAGTAGGGCTCACTATCATCAAGATAAGCAGTATGTAACTATGAAAGATGCAAAATTACGTTTTTTTGATACGACTGTTTTCTATTTTCCATATTTAGCTTTTCCCACTATAGATAAACGTACATCAGGATTACTTCCACCACGATTTGGCTCTCCAGATTTAGAGGGTTTTTTGTATGAGCAACCATTTTTCTATGCACCTACCAATAATTTTGATATGGAGTTTAATCCACAAATACGCACAAATAGAGGTATTGGGGCTCATACAACATTACGTTTTGTAGACTCTAACCACTCAAAGGGATATTTTAGAACAGGATATTTTAGAAATATTGATAGTTATGTAAATGAGTACGATGTAAACAAAGAGCATTTTGGAGCAGAACTATTTTATAAATCTACAGATATTTTATCTGACTCGATTAGACCTAAAAACTACAAGAGTGGACTCTATATAAATGCTACTCAACTTAATGATAGTGAATATCTAAATCTACAAAAGAATTCAGCTTCATCACTTTTAAAATCAAACTTAATAGAGTCACGTCTTAATGCTTTTATGTATGATGAAAAAGATTATTTTGGTCTTTATGGTAAATATAATATTGATATAAGTAAAAGAGATAATGATGAAACCTTACAGGAGTTTCCATCTTTTCAATATCATAAGTATATGACACAATTTCCAATAGATAATCTATTTTATATGGTAGATGCAAGATGGCGTAATTTTATACGAAAACGTGGTAGTCAAGCATCACAAACAGAGATAGATATTCCTCTTACCTATTTTGATTCATTTTTTGATGACTATTTGGATGTATCTTTTTCTGAAAACTTATACCTTAGTCATATAAACTTTAGAAGTTTATCCAAGGATGCTGATAACTATCACTACTACAGAAACTATCATACATTAGATTTATCTACAGATTTGACAAAAAAATATGATAATTATACTCATAATATTCATCCCTCTATAACTTATGTTCGACCTAGTATAGAGAGAGAGCCATCAGTAAAATATAGAGATTTAGAGGATGAACAAAAGGAGATTTTTACAACACAAACAACAGAGGAACAACTCTCTTTTTCATTAAATCAGTATCTATATGACATGAAATTAAATATGAATTTTTCTCAAAAACTAACCTATACTACTTATCCAAAAAGAGATGAATCAAAAGGTGACTTAACCCATGAATTGGGATATAGCAGAGATAATTTGAATCTATATAGCAATCTTACCTATGCTTGGAATGAAAAACAAATTCGTTCACTAACCTCTTCTCTTAGATATAATCAAAGCAACTATGATATAATGTTAACACATTTCTATAATCATGATTTTTTATTTGATAGTAAGGAAACAAGTTTTTTAGATATTGGACTGGTTCATCGTTATAGCGATAAAAACAGTTGGTTTTTTAATATAGATTATGATTTAGAACAGGATTTTAATCATCAATGGAAATTGGGTTGGACACATAAACAAAAATGTTGGGGTGCAAAAATAAGTGTAGGTCAAGAGATTATTCCTAATCGTGAAGACTCTTTTAGAAATACTGCATTTTATTTTGAACTAAATCTACATCCATTTGGTGGTATAAAACAGAACTATGAACAAGATTTTTCTACACAAGGTGCAAAATAGATGAAAACAGAGGCAAAAGTTGGTCTTTTTATAACATTATCATTGGTATTTCTATTTGGATTGTTATCTCAGCTTAGTAGCTTTGATAACTTTTTTAAAAAAAGCTACCCTATTATGGCAAAAATAGATGATGGTTTAGGGTTGAAAAATAAAGCAAAAGTAAAATTTAAAGGTGTTAATATTGGATATGTTGAGAGTGTTGAGCTTCAAGGGAAGGATGTGGTTTCACATCTTCTGATTGATGAGGGGGTAAAGATACCCTCAAACTCTATTATTTCAGTCTCACAAGACTCTCTTTTGGGTGGTAAGTTTCTTGATATTCAACCAGGTGATTCATCTGAGATATTAACTCCAAACATGATACTCTCAAAAGAGGTAAAACAGTCTAGTATAGCTGATGCCTCAACTGCTGCTGATGAGGCATTTCAAGAGATAAAATTTTTGGTACATGATTTACGAGATATATTCTCCTCTGGAGGAAAAGATGATATTCAAACCTCTCTTAGAAATATAAGAGAGTTTACTACACTTCTCTCCTCTATTGAAGGTGAAGATAATAGAACAATTCATGAGATTATTAATAACTTTAATAAAACACTATTAAATTTAAATACTACAGTTTCAAAGTTTGCAACAATGAGTGATGAGATTTCAAAAACATCAAAAGGTTTCTTGACTATGAGTGATAATATCAAAAAGACCTCTGATGGATTTTTGGTTATGAGCCAAGATATTAGTCAAACGACAAAAGATTTTAGTCAAACAGCAAAAGATTATTCAGTTGTAGCCAATAATTTTAATAAAGATTTACCTGCAATTATGGCAAAGATTAACTCTATTACAGAATATCTTAATCGTATTGGTGCAACATTAGATAAAAAACTACCAACGGCAATGGATAAGTTTGTAACATTAGAAGATAGTCTCAATACAACTGTTGTGGATAAAGATAGTAGTTTAAATAAAGCTTTAACATCAGTTGATGGTTTCTTTAGTGATGGAACAGAAACAATGGAGAAGATAGATAAATATCTTGATAGTATGGTCAAGAGTGAGCTTCATGTTGAGATGAGAAGTGATGAGGTATACGATGCAGGTGGATACTCAAAATCAAAAATCAATGTTGCACTTAAACCTGACCAGACTCGTTACTACATGATTGGACTTACCTCTGGACCTGATTTCTCAGCTGATGATAGTTACTCAAAAGGTTATGCAGGTAATAAAGTACATCAAAGTGGAGATTATCTTCTCTCTGCACAGTATGGTAAACGTTTTGATGATATGCTATTTCGTGTAGGTCTAATAGAGGGGCAAGGTGGCTTTGGATTTGATTATTTTGCAAAAAATGATAGATTGAAATTTAGTTCAAACCTATATGATTTTAATGCTGTAAATGATGTCAGAGGAGAGAATCCTAATCTTTCAGCTACAGTTCGTTACCAGTTCTTTAAACATATTAATGCTTATGTGAGTGGAAACAATGTATTAAATAGTAAAGCAAACTCTCTATCTTTTGGAGTTGGTGTTAGTTTTGTAGATAATGATTTAAAAGCACTACTAGGTTCAGCTGCATCAGCTTCATCAAACTAACAGTTGAAAAGTTAGTATGAAAAAAGTAGAAGCGAAAAGAGCTATATTTAAAGATAGAGAGGATGCTTCTCTATCTCTAATTGAGATTTTGCCAAAATATATATTAAAATCAGACGAGACAGTAGTTCTTGGTATTAGTGAAGGTGGTGCTTATTTTGCAGATAAAATAGCCGAAGCATTAAATAGTAGAATGGATTTACTATTAAGCGAAGCTATCTATTCACCGATAAATAAAAAACTAGCTATTGCTATGGTTGGAGAGACGGAGGAGTTGGTTATGCATAAAGCATTGATTGAATCCTTTGGTATCTCAAAAGATTATATCTATAGTGAAGCGTCTCGTAAATATAATAGAGATATTTCTACCTATATTCAAAAGTATAGAAATGGAGAACCACTTAGTAGATTGGAGGATAAGTATGTTGTTTTAGTGGATGAGTGTGTAGAGACAAGTTTGACAATGCTTACAGCTATTAAAACAGTTATTGCACTTGGTGCAAAGAATGTTTTTATAGTTGTACCTATTTTAGATAACATTGTTTATAAAAGCTTACTAACTGTGTGTGACAATCTTTTTTGTTCACATAAGATTGATGATTATATCTCAGTAGAGTACTATTATGAGACTATAGATGAGTTTACTTTTGATAAGATAGATGAGTTGATGTCAAGAGTCAAAATTAGAAATGAAAAAATAAAGGAAAAGAGTAAAAATGAGTGAAAAAATTATAGAGATATCTTGTAATAATTTAAAAGAGAAGTATATATTTGACAAAGTAGCAAAACAGGCAAGTGGAGCAGTATTATGTCAAGTCAGAGATGCTGTTGTATTAGCAGCAGTTGCTATTGACCCAAAACCTGTTGATGAGGATTTTTTGCCGTTAACTGTTCAGTATGTAGAGAAATCTTATGCTGCTGCAAAAATTCCTGGGGGATTTATTAAACGAGAGACTAAACCTGGTGACTTTGAGACATTAACCTCTAGGATTGTTGACCGTTCTTTAAGACCACTATTTCCAAAAGGTTTCCACTACCCTGTAGTGATTAGCATAACAGTACTATCAGCAGATGCTTCTGTAGATATGCAAGTAGCTGCAATGCATGCTGCATCTGCTGCATTATATACATCAGATATTCCTGTCAATCAAGTAGTAGCATCTGTACGTCTAGGTAAAATAAATGATGAAATTTTAATAAATCCAACACTTGTTGAGCAGGAGAATTCATCATTGGACCTTTTAGTTGTAGGAAGTGGTTCTGATATTTTGATGATTGAGATGTGTGTAAATGCATCAGAAGAGGAGTATGTTCATCAGACTAATGAGCTAGAAGAGGATGAACTTTTAGAGATTATTGATGTAGCACAAGGTGCTATTGAGAAAGCTACAGATGATTATATAGCAGGTTTTGAAATTGCTAAAAAAGAGGAAATAGAGGTTGTTTTAGCAGAAGATAAAGAGGATATGGAACTCTATAACTTCATCAAAGAGAACTATGCTGATGCTGTATCTTTGGCTGTTCAATCAATGGCAAAAAGTGAGAGAAGCACAGAGCTTAAAAAGGTACGCCAAACTGTTATGGATGCACTAGAAGCAAAAGGTGAAGAGGTTGACAAAGATATCGTATCTAAGATGTTAGAAGCTTATAAAAAAACTGTTGTTCGCTCACTTATCTTAAATGATAATATTAGAGCTGATGGAAGAGCGTTAAATGAGGTTCGTCCAATTAATATAGAGATGAATCTACTTCCATCGGTTCATGGTTCATGTCTATTTACAAGAGGTCAGACACAAGCATTAGTTACTGCTACATTAGGTGACGCAAAAGCTTCCCAATCATATGAGCTTATAGGTTCTAAAAACTCGCTATATGAGACATTCATGGTACACTATAATTTCCCTGCTTTCTCTGTTGGTGAAGCTAAACCAGCAAGAGCTCCAGGGCGTAGAGAGTTAGGT